>Ga0163159_1001925_pt1 | contig 18379 bp, 8 predicted proteins | sample BioMet9_FD_108702 | JGI IMG/M metagenome (GOLD analysis project Ga0163159, IMG submission 108702) | Microbial communities from bioreactor (seeded with sewage sludge) at Lawrence Berkeley National Lab, California, USA - Biofuel... | ecosystem: Engineered > Bioreactor > Anaerobic > Unclassified ... | reverse complement strand
GTTTCCCGAGTTCGTGAAAATGCTCGAGAACCACGCCGTCACAGCCGCCGGACGCGCAAGCATCGATTCATGCGTCGGCTCCGCCGCGCTCGCGCATGTCAAGTACAAAGGATACGAGAAAGTCAACGTTGATTGCCTGATGACGCCGCTCGACGGAACGGGCGGAGAACCCCGCTGGTACGGTCTGACTTTCCATTACACCACCGATGATGCAAACGAGCGTTCCTACGTATTCATCTATCTCATCGACATCGACGACAAGAAGCGCGCCCATCTGGCTCTCATCGCGCAAACATCCCAAGATCCCCTGACCGGGCTTCTCAACCGGACGGCGTTCATGAGCTATTGCCGCGGATACTTCGCCGCTCATAAAGACGATCCCGCACCCGAGAACGGTCTGCCGAATGGAGCGCTCGTGCTGCTCGAAATCGATTCGTTCAATCTTCTGAACGAGCGGCAGGGCCATGCCTACGTCGATCGGCTGCTCCAGAAGACGGCGGACACCTTGCGGGCGGTTGCGCGCGAGAGGGACAAAGCCGCGCACTTCGGGGGCGCGCGCTTCGCGCTCTACCTCGGTCGTTCCGATTCGTTGGACCGATCGTTCATGCTCAACCGCGTCCGCGTGATAAACGCGGTATTCACCCGTCCGAGCGACGAGAAGGACCGCGCCACCATGAGCATCGGGGCCGCGCTCTACCCCTGCGATGGACGCACGCTCGACGTGCTCTACGATCGAGCGGACCGAGCAATCGCCCATTCGAAGAACATCGGCGGCGGTACCTATACCTTCTACTCCCACGCCCTCGACAACATGCCTCCCGCCCGCGGAGAAACCATGGTCTCCAAGTCTGACATCTGGCCGACCAAGCGCGCACGGATACGGACGTTCGGATACTTCGACGTGTTCGTGGACGAGCAGCCGATTCAGTTCAGCAGCGCGAAATCGAAGGAACTGCTCGCCCTGCTCGTGGACCGCCAGGGCGGCTACGTCACCGCGGCCGAGGCAATCAGCTGTCTCTGGGAGAACGAGTCCGCCGACCCCACTACACTCTCGCGTTACCGCAAGGTCGCGCTGAGGTTGAGACGGACACTGGAGGAGCACGGGATAGGCGACATCATCGAATCGCACAACGGCACGCGGCGTATCGTGCCGGAAAAGGTCGACTGCGATCTTTTCAACTACCTCTCCGGCCTTTCGAATTACTCCAAACTGTTCAGCGGCGCATACCTGAACAACTATAGCTGGGGCGAGAGCACCCTCGCGACCTTGCTCAAGCTATAGGTTCGATCGCCGACAACAGCGCAGCGTACAATCGCCCGGGGTCGATCGGCTTGGCGATGTGGTCGTTCATGCCGACATCGAAGCATTTCCGCACATCCTCGACGAACGCGTCGGCGGTCATGGCGATAATCGGAATGCTTCGCGCGTCGGGCCGATCCAGCGCCCTGATCTGCCGTGTGGCCTCGTAGCCATCCATCACCGGCATCCGGATGTCCATGAGAATCGCATCGTAGTAGTTCAACGGGGACTGCACGAACATATCGAGTCCCTTGCTGCCATCCTCGGCGACCTCCACGTTGACCTTCTCCTGCTCGAGCATCTTCTCGGCGATCTCCTGGTTGAGAGGGTGGTCCTCGCACAGCAGAACATGCCTTCCCGCAAGCGCGCCAAAATCGTCATGCGAAACCGTTGTGCCCTTTTGCCCGCCGGTCGCTTCTTCGAGAGGAATGCAATCGGCTTCGACGTGGAGGGTGAACGTCGTCCCCTTGCCGACCTCGCTTTCAACCGCAATCGTCCCGCCCATGGCATCGATGATCTTCTTCACGATGGCCAAACCAAGACCGGTGCCGCGCGACTCGGAAACATCGCGACGGTTCTCCTGCGTGAAGGGCTCGAAAAGCACCTTCTGGAACTCTTCGCTCATGCCGATGCCGGTATCGATGACCTGTCCCGTGACCGAAAGGCGCGATTCGCTGATGCGCTCCTCGCGCAGACGGTAGGTGACGGTACCGCCCTCCGGCGTATATTTCACGGCGTTGGAAAGCAAGTTGAAGAAAATCTGGTTCAAGCGCAGCGGATCGAACATCACGGCGACCCCCGGCGTCGCATGCGCATCGACAACGAATTTCAAGCCCTTCTCGCGGCACAATGGAACGATGACCGAATCCAGGTATTCCAGAAAGTCCTTTACGACGTATGGCTCCGGATGCAGCTCGAGTTTGCCGCTCTCGGCCTTGGACATATCGAGGACATCGTTGATCAGCCCCAGGAGGAACTTCGAAGACGTATCGATCTTATGCAGGTAATCGACCATCTGCGGCGAGTTGCCCATCCCCTGCGCGAGATACGTGATGCCGATGATGCCATTCAAGGGCGTGCGGATATCATGGCTCATGCGGCTGAGGAAGTCGGATTTCGCAGCATTTGCAGTTTCCGCTGCCGCCAACGCCTCGCGCAGCTTTTCCTCCTGCTCGATCTGGCGTTGCTGCGCCTCGGTGTAATCGGTGCGCGAAAGCCCGATGAGATGGTTCTCGCGATCAACGTAGAAGAACTCGATCTGCTTGGCCCGAGGCCCGCTTCCCTCATCGAGAGAGCAGGAGGTCACGCAGCGTTCAGCGTCTTCCAGCATCCTCGTCACGTGAGCCAGGCTCATGAACTCCGTGCAGGCATCCCGGTCCGCCTCATCGACGAAACGCGCGTTGTAAGTCCGCATGGCCTTCTCGTAATCCATACCCGGTGCCGGCGTCAGGTTACCGAGCGTGCTGCCTTGGGAGAGGAAGAGAAGTATCCGCCCTGATTCGGCATCGATGCAGCAAAGATAGTCGTACTGCTTCACGATGGCTTCATCCATGATGGCGCCGGCAAGTTTCTCGTCGGTGATGTCGCTCACGGCGCTGAAGGCGATGATGTCACCGCTCCCGGGACGCTTTGAGAGCGTGACGAAGTGATGCGCCCATCTGACGCCCCCATCCTGCGCCCGATACTGATATTCGCAGGAGAGCTCCCGCGTGCCGTTCCGGTAGGCCTCGATGAGCGCCTCGCGGGACAACCGCGCCCCATTATCCCGTCGATCCTGCTCCCGCGGCATTGCCCGTAGAAGCTCTGCGAGGGATGCATCGTACGCGAGCTTTTCCGCGACCTTGGGCAGCGGGCTGATGCCTTTTACGGCTTCGACCTCGTCCTTCGTGAGATTCACACGTCGCGTGGCGATATACGTGCCCGAAACGGAGTCCAAGAACATCTGCGCCGAATTGTACTGCTCCTCGAGCTGCTGCTCCTGCTTCTTCAAATCATCGATATCGGTATAGGCTACGTAGAGATAGCGTCTGCCCTCCATCGCGAAGTGCGCGTAGTTTGCGCTCACCCAGCAGTAGCCACGATCCTTCGTCAGGATACGATAGACGGCATGGTGCATACGGTCGTCGCCCCGGCAAGCATCCACAGCCTCGCGAAGAGCCTCCCGGTCATCGGGATGCACGGGCGCGAAGCCATCAGCACCGTTGAACTCCGCGATGTTCTCCTGAGTGCACCCTTTCAAGCGGCAGAACTCATCCGAGTACCGCAGGGGCGCGAGCGTGCCATCGGCGGCTTCAACATACAGGATCGAGCAGGTCGGCAGGCTTCCGACCGTATCGACGAGCGTCTGCTCCGCTTCCCGTTGCGTGCGTTCGATCTCACGACGCTGCTGGAGAAAGGCCTCGGTGACATCTGTCTCCACGATGAGGATCGTGTCCCTGACCTCGTCGAGGTAGAACGTCTTGATCTTGCGGCACAGGGCGATCTCGGGCTGTTCGGCCCAATGACCGCTGACGATGAACTCGTAGTGATCGTTCCGATTCAGCTCGTCTTTTATCACCTCGACGGAGCTTTTCCGCAGAAACTCATCGCGCTCGTCGATGACGACCGACTCCTCTGCGGCCAGCCGACGAGCTTCGCAGTAATCAAAGCGCTGGCCTGTTTTCCCGATTTTTGCGCGATATTCCGGCGATAGCCGGTCGCTCAGGTTCAGGAACTCGGCCTTGTTGTCCGCGGTGTGAAGCAACGCGACGAAGTCGTGTTCCTCGTTCGTAATCAGGTCGTAGATGAGCTGGTTCTGCTTCTCTTTCGAGACGTCCAGCGAATAGACGACGGCTTCCACATCATCGGTTTCAGGGTTTCTCAGCATGTTGATGAACACCCTGACCCATATCTGCTTCCCGCTGTCGTCGCACCGCCTGATATCGACATGGCGGTTGCCCTTGCCCGCAGCGAACGCATCGAGCAAAGCCGCCCGCGCGAAGACGGCTTCGAAATCCTTGCGGCTGGCTTCGTCGACTATCTCGGAGCGCGCGTTCTCGAAGATGTCGTCTGCGGTCTTCGTGTCCAGTTGCCGCAGAATGTACGGCGATGTGCCCATCACGGCGCGGTTGAGATTCTGGGTTAGATTCAGCTCGAAGGTCGAGAGGGCATCGGGATTCGCCGAGAGCATGGACTGCATGGCGCGCTGGAACCGCTCCCGCTCGAGCATCTGCTCGGTTACGTTCATGCTCACGCCGTACGCAACATCGGGCAGCCCCTGCTCGTCCTTGACGACGGTGTAGTACAGCCTCTCGCAGATCGGCGGTTTATCAGGGAACGGACGCCACCAGAAGGTCTCGGTGAGTTCGGGCTCGCCCGCTTCGACGCGACGATACAGATTGTCCAGCTTGGTGCGATTCTCCTCGCCGAACCGCGGGATGAGCGAATCCGGCACGTTCTCTATCCGATAGGGAAGGCCGTTCTTGCCGAACGACTCGTTGCCTCCGACGATAACGTGCTCCTTGATGCGATACTCCCATACGCCGAGGTTCGCGCCTTGAACGGCGACGGCATAGCGCTGCTCGGCATCCTCGAGCTTTCTTTGCGCGATCTTGCTGTCGGTGATGTCTTGCACATACTGGATGAAAGCATCGCGCCCGAACCATTCGATGTGCTTACCCGATATATGTTCCCAAGTGCCGTGGCTCGCGTTGAATCGATCCTGGTTCAGAGTTTTGCCGGGCGCGGTCGTCTTCATGATGCAATCCGCGCAGGGCTCGTCTCGGCCTTGGATGTAGGCGTAGCACGTGCGCCCGAGCAAGTTGGCTTCGGCATCGCCGCCGTACTCCCGTGCTGCGAGATTTGCATAGAGAACTTCGTAAGTGCCGCAATCGCAGACAAAAGCCATCGTCTGCGAGTTGTCGACCACGTCCTTGTACAGGTTTCTCCCATCCGTTGCGTTCCCGTAGATGATGAGAACGACCGGGTAGCCATCGAGTTCCCCGCAGTACGATCCGCTGCCATGAACCCAGACGAAGCTCTTGTCCCCCTGCAGCACGCGCCAGTAGCGATCCATCTTCCCCTTGGTGCGCACGCAGTCTTGCACGGCCTCCCGCAAGCCGGGTAGATCGTCTGGAACCACAAGATCAGTGGCGTCGCGCCGCACGATTCGATCGTATTCATCGGCATCAAGGTCGAGTGCGTCGGACAGCGCCCGCGAGCGGCACAGCAAGATGATGCGCCCATCGCGAATCTGGTAGATCGCCTTGTTGCCCGGCGTCACTTCCGCAAGGTAGCTCAAAAGCTCGCTCGTGAGCTCCATGTATACCCCCTCCCCGTACCTTCGGCGAAGCAAGACGGTTCCGCATCAACCGATTTTTCGAGCTATCATACGGCGGATGCGGACCGATGGACAGAAGTATTTCCATTCCTTCCAAAGTCTCCGCCGCAGCAGGAGCGAATCGCTATGGACTTTTCACCATAAGTTGGACTATTCTTTTCATGAAGCGCGAAGAGGGGTCTTGCGGAAAGGCCCGAACCCGTGGGAACGGTAAACCGCGGAGCGAAGATCGTTGAAGCCCAAAGCGGCACCGCGTTTGATACGATCTTGTGAGCCGGGGAAACGAGGATTGATGAGCACGCACGAGCAGCATCTCGAGGTTAAGGCGGACAAGGATTCCTTCGACGAAGTCATGTCGTTTCTGAGCGACACGCTCGAAGCGGCAGGATGCCCGCCCTCGATGATGAAACGCATCGCCATCGCCGCCGAGGAGATATTCGTCAACGTTGCCTCCTATGCCTACGACGAGCGCGCCGCGATGGACGGCACCGACACCATGACCGTCTCATGCATCACTGACGACGAGGACAACGAGGTCGACATCACCTTCATCGACCACGGGGTTCCCTACGATCCGCTGGCGAAGGAAGATCCCGATATCACCGCGTCTGTCGAAGAGCGTCAGATCGGCGGATTGGGAATCTTCATGGTGAAAGAGATGATGGACGAGGTCGCCTATTCCTATGACGGGCGCAACAACAAGCTCGTCATCCGAAAGGGATGGGACGTCTAGGAAGGCAGCGCGAACCTACCAGCCATGGCTTAATGGCGGTAATGATATTGCCGACGGCCCATTTCTGCCTTTTCCTTTATGAGACATACCGGACGCGATACCCCTGACGATTCGCATAGGCGATCTACCGTTCGCTCTGATCAAAATGCACCTTCAGGATCTCGAGGACATACGCGGCGGCCTCCGCCGTGTATTCGAGTCCCTTGAATGGTTTGCCGTCTTTGGTTACACCGTCCACGCGGATGATGCCGGCCGCCGTTCCTTCGGACGTCGGCTCCCAGACTCCCTCGGCATCCTTCGCGATAAGCCCTGCGCTCTGAAGCACTTGATTGGCTTCCCTGACCTTTGGCGCTTTTCCCGACGCGAACGCCTGCTTCCACGAGTCATCCCTGCTCCAAGCGCTCATAGACCGCCGCACAGGCTGCTCCGGCTCAGCAGAAGCCTCGACGAACATGCAATCATCCAATACCGCGAAGTCGTTGATGACCTTGAACACATCGCCGGTATCTTTCCGACGTTTCTCGGCTCCGAGCATGATGAAGACATCCTTTGCGCGGGAAACGGCCACGTTCATGAGCTCGGGCATGCTGTTCACGAAACCGGCATCGTCGCTTTTATTGCCGTACACGGCGGAAAACAGGATGACGGGACGTTCGGCGCCTTGAAGCCGATGCGCCGTCCCCACCGTTATGCTTTTCGCGAGTTTCGCATCCCGCTTACTTATCGCTTGACGAATGCAACGCGACTGCGCGCTGAACGGCGTCACCACGCCGACGATCTTGTCGATGGGACGTTTCACGACCGTGCCGCTGTCGTCTTCATCGGCATACAGGGCTTCGAGCGCCTCTCGGTTTGCCTGAATCCAATCCATGATAGCGTCGGCTTCGACTTGGTTGACGCGGCTCGACCCGGCGCGGCGGTCCTCGGAGCCCTCGACGACCTTGAACATGAACGGGGACTTCACCTTATCGGCGACTTTGCTCTCGACGCCGCGCGATGGCTTGAGCTCGCGCGTCTTCTTATAGATGAGCTCGTTGCAAAACTCGATGATGCCGTTCACGCATCGATAGTGCTCTTCCAGAAACAGCCCCGCTTCCTGCTCCGAATAGCGCCATGCGCAAGCATTCGTGGCCGCCCTCATCACGCTCGCAGGCTCCGAGCATGTCAGCCCCGCCGCTTTGCGGGGCTCCCATGCCGCCTCGGGCATACCGCTCTCCAAGGCAATCGCTTGGTCGGCTTCCTCGGTCAAACCCCAGATAGGGGCGAGCTGGTGGGTATCGCCGACAACCATGGCCTTCTTGGCCAGCGCAAATGATGCCATCGCCACCGGCGTGTTCACCTGCCCCGCCTCATCGGTGATCAGAAGGTCGATACGGTTGAAATCGTGGCGCGTTTCCTTTGTCTTCCCGTTGTACACGGTGAAGTACTTCGGCACCTGATACTCCGTCATGACCAGGCACGGGGTGAGGTTCACGAGCCGGTCGAGCGAGCGGTCGGTATCGCTGACGGTGAGGAACACCGCAGTCTTCTCGTGTCCGATGCGGCGGAAGTCGATGCGGTCACAGTGCTTGAACAGATGCCGGGGACCATCGAACGACATCGGGTTGAGTGCGTTTATCAGGATGCCGCGCACGCTCGCCGTCATCTTTTCGGCATCGTCGTTGATGTGGACCAACCGGTACTGCCGTGCCGCGTAGCATTCCGGATCGAAGTCGTCGAGCTCTTTGAAGAGCACGGCGAGCTTCTTGCTGCCGCTGTATTGCGCGAGACGGCAGACCGATGACATGTCCCGGTCCTCTTCTGTCATGCGCATCAGCACGAGGCCGATGAGCGCCGACGCCGACATCTGCGCGGCTTGGTTCCAGTACGGGTCCCAGTTGCCTTTCTCGTCCGGGCAGACCGCTGTGGCAACCGTCATGATGTCCTGTTCGGTGTAGTTGCCGGTCTGACTGTCGCGGCGCACGTAGTCGAGCGGGTTGTAGCCGCAGGGGCTGTGCACCATGTCCACGAAGTCGATGTCCACCACCCGGTAGCCCTCAGCTTCGAGATAGGGTCCGTACAGCTTCCGGAGGTTGCCCTTGGTATCCGCCACGATGAGGCTCTCCTGCGAATGAAGGAGGTTAGGGATGACATATCCGCGCGTCTTGCCGGCGCCGGTCGGCCCGATGATGAGGTCGTTGTTGTTACGGCCCGTCTTGCGGGTGTCGTTGTCGACGCGCACCCCTTCGGCCAGGACGCGCCTGCCCTCGTATTCGCTCTCTTGCTTAGCACCATCTGTCATGTGATGTCCCTTCTCTCATGTTCGCCAATCCTGTCCGTTTCCCATCTCATCCGCGCTCGGCGGCTCCATCCGCTCGGTGACCCTGCCCGCGCTCGCGGCTCCGGCCGTATCAGGTGACCCTGTCCGCGCTCGCGGCTCCGGCTGCGCAGGTCAATTCCTGTCGAAGCTCTCGACGATTTCATCCGCCAGCCCGAACTCGACGGCTTCCCGCGCGTCGAAGTAGGTGTCCGACGAGGTCTTCTCGAGGACCTCGTCCACTTCCCTGCCCGTATGGCGGGCGAGGATCTCCGCCAGCGTCTGCCGCATCTTCATGAGGTTCTCGGCGGTGTCCTTGACGCTCAGGGCATTGCCGCCCATCGACGTCATCAGCGGGTCGTGAATCATCACGGCGCTGTGGGGAAGTATCTGCCGCGTGTCGCCGGCGGCGAACAGGATGGACCCCATGCTCGCCGCGATTCCGGTGCACACGGTGCGGATGGGGCAGCTGATGGCCTGTATCGTGTCGTAGACCGCCAGGCCGCTGTAGACATCGCCGCCGGGTGTGTTGATGAAAAGCGTGATTTCGCCATCGGGGTCTTCGTCTCGCAGGTGGAGCAGCTGGATGATGAGCGCGTTGGCGCTTCCCGCGTCGATGGGGTCGACGCAGAGAATCTTGCGTTCGGCGAGCATCTTGTCTTGAATGTCGTACCTGATGAAACCGTCGCTGGTCTCATGGATGATGCTGGGTGTCTTTCTGGTATCTGTCATCTGGTTCTCCTCTTCTTGACATGCTTGGCTGCGTTTGCCGCGCGCATAATTGCGCTTTACAGCTCTCCGGCTTGTAGCGTGCTTCGGCGCTCCAGCTCCTGATGTGGCTTGCTGCGATCGTTGCTGCAACCGTCCGCAGCATCTTGCCGCAGACGGTTACAGCGTGTTCACTGCTCCAGTTCTCGCCGTTCCGTCGCTCTCTTCGCATCCTCGGGCGTCATCGCGTATCGCCGCTCGACCTCCCTCACGGGCGCTCTTTTCTTCCTCCTTTCGAGCGGGGTGCTCCTGCTAGGAACGCGCTATGCGGTTGTCAAGGTGCGCCAACAGGACGCTTATGCGCGTCCGCGGTTGCCTTATCGCCATCGCCGGGATACCGGGTATCAACGGGTTCAAAGGCGCTGCCACAATCTTTACGGACGCGCTTGTGGCAGCAAGCCACGCATCGTCGCGCCTATCGGCATCGCGCGATTGTGCGCCGCGAGGCATACCTGCCCCTCGGCAATGCGGATGTTCGGAATGATTGGCCGTGCGCCAAAATGAAAAAGGCGGGACCTGCTGGTCTCGCCTGATTGAGGACACAGACCTAGCGTCATTCGATAGTCGCTAAATCTGTGTGAGTTTATGTAATGTCGTTTCGTCGACGACAACTTAGTAGAATAGTCTCATTAGGACTTGGTGTCAATACTGAACGAGAATCATGTGCGGACAAGGAGATATCGTATAATGAATGAATAATCAACCCACAGGCATAACTCGATAGTCAGATGCCGATAGACCGCATTGGGGATGAGAACCGCAGCATGAACCTACCGGCCATTATAATCGCGAACGTGTTCGGCATCACGCTGATGGTTATGCTGCTGGTAAGCGCACGGGACAATATCCGCCGAAACGACTTCGGCGAGCGTATCTTCTACGATATGATCTGGGCGACCATTGCCTTGTGCTTTATCGAGATGCTCTCGTTTCTCATCGACGGGCAGCTCTTCCCCGGCGCACGCGTGCTGGCCATTATCCTGAATTCGTTCCTGTACACCATCAACATCACGTTCGTCTACCTCTGGACGCTGTACGTGGACTTCAAGCTGTACGGCGATATGGACCGGATACGCAAGCGCAATCCGTTTACCGCCATCCCCGCGCTTATCGTCCTCGTACTGATAATCGTCAATCTGTTCACGCCAACGCTCTTCTCAATCTCGGATGCAAATGTCTATACGCGCACGCCGTTGGTCAGCATCTCGTATCTGGTGAGCTTCGGCTATATCATCTATGCCGAGGTGCTCATCTCCACCACCGACAGCACCGCACGACGCTACCTGTTCCTCCCGTCCATCATCTTCGTGCTCCCGTTGCTCGCTGCAAGCGTAATACAGATGCTGTTCTACGGTCTCTCCATCACATGGGCGGCGCTATCCATATCGATGGTTTCCATCTACATAAACATTCAGTGCGAGTTCTCCGCTATCGACCCTCTCTCGGGCGTCTATACGCGACAGTACCTCGATGGCTATCTCAAAAAAAGCGCGGCCAAGCATCAGCAGCTCGTCGGGCTCATGATCGATCTCGACCGCTTCAAGGAAATCAACGACCGGTACGGGCATCAAGCGGGCGATGACGCCATCAGAAACGTCGGCCAGATACTGCGCCATGCATGCAGGCTCGATGACCTCATCGCGCGCTATGGCGGCGACGAGTTCGTCATCCTGCGTCAGCGCGACGACGATGCGTCCCCCGATGGCCTCGCATCCGCCATCGCCGAGGAATTCCATCGGTTCAACGCCTCCGCTGGCACCGCCTACAAGCTGCACTTCTCCAGTGGGTGCAGCGTCTTCGACCCCGCGCACGATTCGCTCGACGATTTCCTCAAGAAGATGGATGATTCCATGTACGTTGAGAAACGCAGGCGTGCATCTACCCTACCCGAACGTCGTTCTTCGAGACGATAGGGAGCACCTCGAAACAGACATCACGGAGCTTGCGACCGAACTCAGTCTGCACGCACGGTAGCTACCCGCGCGTGGCGCGCTTCGCCTCGCGCTTCTCCGCTCGGGCAGCGCGGCGGGCATCGCCTTTGGGACCGACTCCGAGAAAGATGATCACCGTCAGCACCGCGAAATAGCCTACCGCCACCAGATACCACATGAGTGGATTGCCTGGCGCCCCGCTGATGATCAGCAGCAACGGTATACCCAAGACGATGCCGTATGACGAGCCAATGATGATGTTGTTGGCGGCCGGCGTCTGGAACTCGGGGTCGATCTCGCGCAGCAGGATCATGCCCGAGCTGATGGTACCGGTCCAAGTCCCGAACATTGTGAGAAAGGCTTCTTCGGAATACTCCTTGTAGACATGTTTGCAGATGTGGTCGAGGAAGAAGTAGGTCACCAACCCTCCAACGGCGGACATCAGGAGGAAGGGCATCCAGAGTCCGGAAAGATCGCGCAGGTCGATGGCGGCGATGCCGGCGACGATCATGAAATCGAACGCGCAACCGGAGATACGAGAGAGCAGGTAGTTGTTCTGATACTGGTGCCTCATGAGCCCCTTGTTGCGCAGCCACCTGATAAAGATGCGCACCAGCGCCGCGAGAAGCACGCCAGCGATGAAGTTGAAGCCCCAAATCGTTCCGGAAAGCGATGCCGCACCGCCAGGCGAGATAAGCCCGATTCCCCAGAGCAGCGCCTTGATGAACAGATAGGACAGCAGATAGACGAACATGACAAGCGCGACCTGAATCGAGAGGCGGTCGATCGACTCGCTTACCGGGGCCTCTTCGTCGTCTTGGAAGAAATCGACGCCGACCGGTTCCTCATCGCGGAACGGCTTGCCCTCATCCGCACGCTTGCGTTTGATGGCATGTAGACGCAGCACGCCCACCACGAACGCGATCACGTAACCCATGGCGGCGAGCGCGAGCCCGAACGACTGCCCACCGGCGAAACCGAGCGCCTCGTAGGACGCGCCGATGTTGTTGGCCTGTCCGGGTCCCTGACCGAAGCCGAGCGCGAGGAGGATGCCTGAAGGCGTGAAGAAATCGGGCCTGACCGTTGCGGCGAGGATGAAGGCGATACCCATGCCCACGATGATCTGAATCATGTAGGTTGCGAGCGCCGTCGCGCCGGTCTTGAAGCCCAGTAGAGCACCCGTGCGCGCCGATTCCTTGGGCAGACGCAGCGTGATGGCGATAAATCCGATGGCCACCGAATGGAACGTGATAATCGAGAGCATGTTTATGTCGAGGTCAATCCACCCGAGCTCCTTCACGGCAAGAAGCAGAAATCCTGCGATGACAGCTGTGGGAAACAGGCTTTTCTTGACGATGCTAATCTTGAGCCGCAAGATATTGGAGAGCAGCACCACGGTCCCGATGATGCCGAAGGTGATGACCGCACTCCAAACGGTCGTGTTAGCTGCCGAATAATCCATGTTGACTCCTGATCTGCCGCCGGGGTCTGCAATCGACCCGAGCGGCTTTGTTTGCACCGCATGTCTCAAAATCCGTTTTCGGAGTCCCCGCGTTCCCCGTCTGGCTCCGCTTTTTCGCACATCTCGCGATCTGCCGATGAGGCCCGACCGCTCTCTGTCAGGTTGCGCTCATATCGCGCGTCCGTCATTGCCGGACAGAAGTCACGCCGCTCGCCGTCTTCTTTGCCAAATGATAGTACAAATCGCCGAACCCCACGGTATTCCACGGTCGCTTATGGCGGATTTCGAAATGCCCGTCGGAAACCGTGAAGAGTATCCGGTCGGTCTCGACCATCGCCAATCCCCTGATATCGGCGAACGGACGGCTCCATCCGCCGCAGCGAATCTCCGCACCGTTGAGGGAGAACGTGCCGGAGTCGACGATCGTTTGCCCGACGGTCGGCTCGACTCGGTAGATTTTCGCATCTTCCAGCGCAAGCGTGAGCTCGGGTTCCGCGTTCGCGCGTTCGCAGAGGCGCTCCCGTTGCCACTCGCGCCACTCATGCACCGTGTGCAGCCGCGCGCCTTCTTCGAACACATCACGGTCGGTATAGCGCACGGAGAAACCGCAATCGCACGAAACGGTGTCGCCGTGGCTGTGCAGCGTGTTCATGCCTTCGCAAGCGGGACAGAGGTAGAGCGCGGTTTCGAGCCATTCGGCCAGGTCGCGCCCGCGCGTGGGCAGGTCGAGCGCCGCCCGCCAGGCGGTCGAGTCAAACGAGAGATCCCTGCGTACCAGTGCGGTGATCTCGGCGGGGGTCGCGGCTGCCAGCTGCTCGGCGCCGTAAACGCCGATGACATGTCCGTGGCTCGGAAGCCTGCGCATGTGGGCGCTCCAACGCGGGCTCACGAAATACAGCCCCTCGCCATTGAAGGTCACGAGCGGAACCTTCGCCAGCTTCACGAACTTGCCGATGGAGTCGGCGATAGGCATGGCGTGCCCGTCCCACTCGCGCTCGCCTGCAGGATAGAGTCCGATGCTGCCGCCGGCGCGAAGTATGGAGAGCGCCGTACGCACAGCTTTCGGGTCGTTGACCTGCCGCATAACCGGAATCGGGTCAGCAGCCCAATGGGCGAGCTTGCCGAGGAGCTTCTTGCGGTAGACCTGCTCGCCCATGAAGAAGTAGAAGAAGTGGTCGGGAAACGTCAGGAATGCCAGCGCGGGATCCAGGTAGGCTTCGTGGTTTGAGAGCAAGATGAACTGATCGGGCAGGTTGTCGGGGGTATCCCAGGTATAGCCGAAATGGTGGATGAGCGCGGGGCCAATCAAGGTGCACACGGCTTTCACGCGGCGCTGGAGCTTGCGTTGATTGCGCAGGACATCCCGCTTCGCGCTCGGCGTGCTTCCCGTTGTCCGCTTTGGCTCGTCCACCACCGAGTTCCCGCCGCCCGCTATACCTTGTTGATATCGGTGAGCTTGAACGCAGGTATTTTGCGCAGCGCGATCACGTTGACGATGAACGCGAACAGCGCGCTCGATGCCGCGCCCGTCAAGCAGGCGATCCAGCTAGCATCGTGCACGAACCAAGTCGTATCGAACTCGAGGGAACGCACGGCGAGATAGCCCATCAGGATACCGATGATGATGCCGATGATGATGCCGATGATGGTCAGCGCTATGTTGTCGCGGTAGATGTAGCGTTTGGCGTCCTTGACCGAGAAACCGTTGATCATAAGCACGATCAGGTCGCGCTTCTTCTCGTCGATGAACATCACGGTCAGGTTCAGCAGCACCACGAGCGCCATCAAAGCCGAGAGCGCAAGATAGACATAGACCACCGTACGCGTGAGCGACTGCATCGAGTTGAAGTTCGCCGTATCCGATGCGCGGTCGTTCACGTAGGAAGAGAACCCATCGACTTTCTGGAGCTGCGAGACAAGCTGGCTTTCATCGACGCCATCGAGGGAGAACATGATGGTGTTGGGCGATGCCTCAGCGCCGAACGTCTGCAAATAGAGTTCCTTGGACATCACCAGTTCATGATGGCTCAAATGGTATTGGAAGATGCCCGCGATCGTCAGTTCATGGATCACGCCCGAAGTGTCGACGATCTTGATCGTATCCCCGACCTTCGCGTTCTGGTGCGCAGCATAGGCCTCGCTCACCAATACGCCCGTATCGCCGATCTGAAGCGAGCCGCTCCCATTCGCGTTGTTCAGATGATAGAGCGCCGTGAACGCGTCGTTGTCCTGCGGAACCTCGACCGTGACCGCAGCGAGCTTGCCATCGGGTTCATCGAGCCCCATGGTCTTCTTCAGCAGGGCCACATTCTGCGTGCCGGCCTTGTCGAGAACGGCCTCGGCGGCTTCCTCGGAACCGTCGACCCTGGTATCGATCGTGACGTGGGAATCGAAGTTGTAGATGTCACTGTACTGCACTTCGATGGTACGGCCCATATTGATGTACATCGTCATCGCCATGACGACCAGCGTCGTGCATCCTGCTATGCCGACGAGCGTGCCGAACACGCGCAGCTTGTCGTTGAAGAAGTTGTTGACGATGGACTGGGAGTACAGCGGCAGACGATCCCAGCCTTTCCATTTTTCGTAGAAGCGAACCTTGTTCGTGGGCGGCTCCTCGCCCTTGAGAAGCTGGACGGCCTGCTTTTGCAGCAGCCGGTGGCAGGCGAGCCATGTGGCGAGGCCGATGAGCACCAGCTCGACAGCGGCGATGGCGAGGACATCAAGCCCCGAGGAGAAAATCGTCATGTTGAACACGAAACGGCCCGCCGCGTTGCGCTCGATAATATATTCGAGGATCACGCCGATTCCGATCGCGACCACGATGCCGACGACGACAGCGAGCAGCGAATAACATAGGTAGCTGATTGTAATCTCGCGACTGCGCAGGCCGAGCGCCTTCTTGGTGCCGATGCTCACGACCTGCTCCTTGACGATGCGCGAGACCGCCGTGTAGCAGACGAAGAGCCCCACGATGAGGAAGATGAGCGCCATGGATAGACGCATGCGGCCCATCGTGTCGTTGAACGCTTGGACTCCGAGCGCGCTGGTATTGTTCGCGCGGCCCGTGACGCTCCAGCTATATTTGGTCATGCCGGCGAGCTGGTCCTTGGCGTTTTGCAGCGCAACCTTGCCGTCCTCGAGCTCCTGCTTCTTCTGCGCGAGCTGCGTCTTGGCATCGACGAGCTTCACCTTGCCGTCCGCGAGCTCCTGCTTCTTCTGCGCCAGCGTGGCTTTGCCGTCCTCGAGCTCCTGCTTCTTCTCAGCGAGCTGCGACTTGGCATCCTCGAGTTGCGCCTCCTTCTCGTCGAGCGTATCGCGGGCAGCATAGTATGCATCCCACCCGTCTGCAAGCTGCTGCTGCTTGTCCAGATAATCGCGGTAGCTGTTGAGCGCGGCATTCGCCTGGCTCGCATACGCCGCGATGTATTGTTCGGGAATGCCGTACTGGCGGGCGACATCCTCGGCCGAGAGGTTGGAGCTGGCGGCGGTGTTGAGCATATTGCGCAGCATCTGCTCGATATCGCTCTGGGTGCCGGGGACGCCTTGCGCGATCAGAGTCGCAGCCGCAGTCGAGATAGCGGCATCGATCTTCGCGGTGGCCGCGTCCATCTGCGCCTGGTAGTCATCCAATTCGGCTTTCTTATCCGAGAGCAGGCTCTCATAGCTGGCGGCTTCATCCTCGTAGCCGGCAATCGTCTCCTCGGCGGAGGCTATCTGCGCTTCGCCGTCGGCGATCTTCTGCTCGGCATCGGGTATCTGCGCCTCGCCATCGGCGATCTGCTGCTCGGAGGAAGCTATCGTGGCTTCGGCATCGGCAATCTGCTTAGTTGCGTCGTCGATCTTCTTCTGGCCGTCGTCGATGGCGCCTTGCGCCTTATCGTGCAGCGATTGATACTGGGCAGTTCCGTCAGAATCGCCGATTGCCTTCAGCTGATCCTCTATGGCAGTAGCCTTCGTTTTGTAAGCAGACGAGAACGTGGAGAGCCCGTCGAGCGAATCGCAGCGTACATAGGCGTTGGTGTAACCGTAGAAAGCGGTTGTGTCGAAAGCCGCCAGAGGCGTTACGGCGAAGCAATCGGCGATGCCCGAACCCAAGTTGGTCATGCCGCGCGTACCCGCCGCGGTCGCCACGTAAGCGGGCAGTTCGATCAACGCGGTTACCGTGTAGGTCCGGCCGGTGAGGTACTTCATGCCGTCGGCGTCATCGGTGCTGTCGGCGTCGAAGGTGATGGTGTTACCCACGGATATACCGTGTTTGGAGGCAAAGCTGCTGTCGAGCGCGATCTGATCGGCCTTCGTAGGTAAACTGCCTTCCAGACAGACCGCCTGATTGACGTTGGATGTAGCGCTCATGATGCGGGCTGCATAGCCTTGGCCATCGATATCGAAGGAGGCGAACGATGTATAGCCGCCCTCCACCTGGGTCACGCCGTCGACTGCCTCTATATCGGCGATGTTGTCGTCGGTGATTCCGTAAGGGAAGCTGATATCGAAATCGTGGAACGATTGCGCGGCATAGATCGCGTCGGCATCCTTCTCGCCCGCCACGCCCGTCCAGGTGAGCGCAAGATACAGCCCAGCGCCAAGCGCTACGAACATCGCGATGGAGAAAAATGACACCCAAGTTTTCCCAATGTTATGCAGAAGCTCTAGGAATTGCGTTCGCTTCATGGGCGTATACCTTCCCTCATCATTCAGTTCCCCGCCACACGCTATATCGGACTGGGTGGCAGAATCATCCACGTAGTATTCATATTACAAGATTTTCGACAGCGACTAGGGAAAAAGTGCCATCAATTGTCCCCCGTTGAATAATTCGAGCAGGCACGGCTGTCACTCCGCCCGCAGAGGCGGGGCGCCACCGGCTATCATCGGAGAAATGAACCCGAGTTCTGAATGCGGCGAAACCCTCGGAGCCGGCACAGCTGCCGCGACGATTCTTGCAAACACGCTACGATCGGGAGACGGGTGCGTCCCCTCTCGCGAAGATCAAGGCGAGCACCAGACCGACCGCGCACATCAACCCCGCTGCGATGAATGCGCAATCGACGCCGAAGATACCCGCTTGCACCGCATCGGTTACCATACTCTGCGAATCTGTCGTCCAAGTCATGACCGAAACCAGCATCGCGGTGCCAAGCGAACCCGCTACCTGCCGAAATGTATTGTTGACCGAGATGCCGTGATTGACCAGATCGTCACCGAGCGCATTTATGGACCAGGTGGTGAGCGGCATGTTCAGCAGCGCGATACCGAAAAGCCGCGCGGCGTAGAGCACCGCCAGATACCAGACAGCGGTATCCGTGCCGCTCAGCGCAAAGGCGAATGTGGACAGCGTGAGCACCGAGAGCCCGACGATCGCGAGCCTGCGGGGTCCGTGGTGATCGAATAGATATCCGGCCACGGGTCCCGTGATGCCCATGATGATGGCACCGGGAAGGATAATCAGACCCGTCGTCGTCGCGGGCAGGCTTCGCAGCGACTGCACGTAGATGGGAACGATGACGCTCGCGACCACAAGCGATATCTGCACCACCATGACGAGCAGGGTCCCGATGAGAAACGCAC
>Ga0163159_1001919_pt1 | contig 18422 bp, 16 predicted proteins | sample BioMet9_FD_108702 | JGI IMG/M metagenome (GOLD analysis project Ga0163159, IMG submission 108702) | Microbial communities from bioreactor (seeded with sewage sludge) at Lawrence Berkeley National Lab, California, USA - Biofuel... | ecosystem: Engineered > Bioreactor > Anaerobic > Unclassified ... | reverse complement strand
CGCGGCAAGAAACTGTACGACAAACGTCAGGACATTGCCCGCAAAGACCAGAAACGCGAAGCCGAACGAGAATTCAAAGTCAAAAATCTGGAATAAGGTAAGTGTTCAAGGTTATGGAGTTTTCCCGCTTGCGGGAATAACTCCATAACCTTGAACACAGGAAAACATTCGGAAGCAGCGATTTGCGTAGCAAATCAGCGGATTCCGAATGTTTTCAGGATTGCGGGAGCCGCGAAAGCGGCGGAGCAATCCGTCACCTTATTCCTGTAACACGGGTCGACACCCGCTTGCGATACCTTTCATTGTTTTATAACATATTCCCCAAAAAGGAGAACCACATGGTACCAGCAGATAAAGAAGCACTCCGCAAACTTGTAACAGATCGCACGAATGACATTTATGAAGACCTGACGCCGCAGCTGATCATGATGATTGATCAGACAAAGAAGAATTCAAAACTTACAGATGCCGAGAAGAATGATGAAATCACACTGCACATGATGGGATATGTTAAATCCTGTACTACAGAGGTCATCATCGATGTCCTCTCGGAAATTTTAAACCTGTAGTTCATTGACGTTTTGTAAGCAAGACGGTATAATAAAGATACTTCAGTATGAACCAGGGCTTGTACTGGTTTCGACGGGGGTTTTGAAGACAGAGAAGCCATCCGCAGCGGGACACTGCGTTAAAAGTTCCAACTCTAAATTTAAACGCTGAAGATAATTTAGCATACGCTGCCTAGCGGCAGCCGTCACACCCTGAGTCGCTCATTGCTCCCGGCGCTGGCGTAAAATAAGATGAGGCACTTCATTCCCTAAGCTTTGCGGGTCTGGAAGAAATCATGAAGCTACCGAAGTCTTCAGCCTGTCATTAGGCGGCTGACCGGGGGAATCATAAATTAATGACTGTGATGGAAGATGCTCTGGCGGAAGGGCTTTCGGACGCGGGTTCGATTCCCGCCAGGTCCACTTAAAGGCTGAAACGATACTATCAGTAGATCGTTTCAGCCTGTTTTTATGCGCAAATGCTTAAATCAGTATTCTTGTTTGCTATTGTCTGGGAATAAATCATATAATGCAGACTATCCTGAAAAAATAAATTATCAGGTCAGGCTATACTTTTGTGTAGGGAATAATTCTTCCTTTTCTGTTATTCTTTGTAGAGCAGAACAATGAATATACAAGAAGGAGGGTGATATTTTGTTCTCTGTCAGAAAACCGGTTCTTTTACTGGTTATAGCAGCAATGCTGGCGTCACTCGTAAGTATTCCGAAGCTGGATACCCATGCGAACGATCTTTTTACGACAACAAAGATAACGCCGGTATTCGATAACAAAGCATATAGTGCGGGAGACGAGGTAACCGTTGATTTTATGCTTTCATTCGAAAATGGAAATCCCCGGAATTATGACGGTTTTGCTATTTATTATTCTACATCGCCGGCACTTCAGTATGAGTCGACCGACGTTACCGGAATGATAGCAGAAACACTTGGCAATGTCAGTGCTTCAGACGGTGTTATTACCGCAGGGAATACTACAAATACCGCCGGAAGAGTTTCCGTTTCTTCTACCGGCGCGCTTTTTTCGGTAACATTCAAAATACCGGCAGGTACTGATGCAGGTACGGAAATCAGGATTACCAGTCATGCGACAAATTACGGAATGTTTTACTGCGGTACAGACGGATGGACTCCTACGTCTGAAAGTCAGTCATTTGTAACAGGCATTTCGTCACCGGAAATCACAGAAAACATGAGCAGCAGCAAATACACACAGGGAGATACGGCTTCTCCGCTGTCTGTATCCGCTTCTGTTCAGGATGGCGGCACCTTATCATATCAGTGGTACAGCCTTCAGTACGGGCTGAATCATGGCGGTGCCGTTAAAGGCGCAGTCGGAACAAGCTATACACCTTCCACGAAAGCCGCAAATGATTACAGTGTTTACTGTGTCGTTACAAATACTGCTGGTGACATAACGGTATCGAAAAAAAGTTCAACGGTATATATTGATGTTTATGCTTCACCGCTTGTTTTTGAAGATGTACCTGCTGGTGCCTGGTATTATAAATCTGTTGATTATGTGCATGCCAGAGGACTTATGACAGGATATACAGACACAATTTTCGGCCCCGGCGACAATGTGTCACGCGGGCAGTTTGTGACGATTCTGTACCGGATCGAAAACGAACCTGACGTAGCATATACAAATCAGTTTGAAGATGTAGCGGACGGTTCCTTTTATTCATCTGCTGTATTGTGGGCATATAAGAATAATATCGTGAGCGGATACGATGAACATCATTTCGGACCGTCTGACAGCATAAATCGGGAGCAGATGGCTGCTATGCTGTATCGTTATGCTAAATACAAGAGTGTTGATGTATCGGCAGATTCAATGGTATTGCTGTCATTTCCAGACGCGGCAAACGTCAGTCCTTTTGCTATAAATCCAGTTTGCTGGATGGTCGGAAACGGATATATCAAAGGAGATTCCGGATATATTCATCCTCAGAAAACCGCAAGCCGTGCGGAATGTGCGACAATACTGATGCGTTTTCTTTCTTCCTTTGAAGGAGTAGGTTGATATAAGCTAAAAAATTACAGTATATCAGAAAAGGTACCGCGGGATTAGAAAACTGCCTGAACGGCAGCGCTTATCCCGCGGCTTTTTTTCGGTGATTATGATATACTGCTATTTAACAGGGGGTGATTCTAATGTCGGTTCATGATATTTCACAGGAAATTTATTCGTCTGAGATTTCTCCGGGCAATCCGCTTCCGGAGAAACGCCTTCTAAAAAGCTTTGAATTTTGTTAGGAATGAGTTGCTCTGGTATAAGTTCATCCATGAACGAAATATGGATCCCCTCAAAATTTATTTCGCTATACTCTGGACTGTTTCTGATAAACCAGAAATATAGATTTTTGGATTTTAACATTGTGTTTGGAAGTTATAGTTATTGCGCAAGAACTTGAGTATACCGGAGGGTAGGGAACGCTTCCGTCAGCCCCACGCGTTCCCTACCCTCCGGTACACAGTCTCACACAATAACTTGCCCTATTCTTCATAAACCGCTATAATATCATATATAAAAACCGGAGAAAGGATCATAATCCATGAGTGCTGATTCGAAAAGAGGCATCGTTAAGATACTGGAAATTACTGCAATAATCATTTCGATTATAACGATGTGCGGGTGCTCCTTCTTTGGTTCTCATTCCAGGGAAAGTGACAGTACTGTTTCCGATTCCGTATCTTCTTCTGAATCTGCTTCTTCCTCTGCACAGGATGATAATACAGATGGCAATTCAGCAGCAGCGCCGCCGCAGGAATCTCTTTCGCTTGAAGCGCAGGCGCCGGAAGAGGAACAGACGCAGGATGGAAATGCGTCCGCAGACACGGGTGACAGCCAGAATACGCAGACTTCTTCGAACGGACATCTTGTTGTTATCGATGCAGGGCATCAGGCGCATGGAGACAGTTCACAGGAACCGGTCGGACCGGGCGCTTCTGAAACGAAAGCGCGTGTTGCGGGCGGTACAAGCGGCGTATCGACCGGCATTCCGGAGTATGAGCTGAATCTGGCAGTTTCACTCCTGCTGCGTGATGATCTGACAGCGCGGGGTTATTCTGTTGTCATGATCCGGGAGACAAATGACATTAACATCAGCAACGCAGAGCGGGCACAGGTCGCAAACGATCAGGGTGCCGATGCTTTTATAAGAATTCATGCGAACGGCAGTACAAATTCCTCTTTGAGCGGAGCCCTTACGATGTGCATGACCACCGGGAATCCGTATAATGCTTCGCTGCACAGCAGCAGCAGAGCACTGTCGGAATGCGTTGTAAATGGCCTTTGTGCTTCAACAGGAGAAGTAAACCGTGGCGTTCAGGAAACAGATACGATGAGCGGCATCAACTGGTGCACGGTGCCGGTGACAATCGTAGAGATGGGGTTTATGACAAATCCGGAAGAAGATGAGCTCATGAGTACACAGTCCTACAGACAGGCACTTGCGGATGGCATTGCCAATGGGATCGATGTTTATTTTAAAAATTGAATCATTCTTTTCACATAATCTCCATACTTATCTGTTATATTAAATACAATCGATGAAGAATCAATATGATCTATCAGGAGGCCGAAATGGATAAATATAAAATTCTTGTCGTTGACGATGAAGCCAGAATGCGCAAGCTTGTACGTGATTTTCTTGAAAAAGCGGATTATCAGGTGATCGAGGCCGGTGACGGGGAAGAAGCACTGGAGCAGTATTACAATAATAAAGATGTCAGCCTGATTATACTGGATGTCATGATGCCGAAGATGGACGGCTGGCAGGTTTGCCGCGAAATCCGTGAAAACTCCAAGGTGCCGATTATCATGCTGACCGCACGTGCCGAAGAACGGGATGAACTGCAAGGCTTCGATTTAGGTGTTGATGAATATATTTCCAAACCATTCAGTCCGAAAATTCTGGTCGCGCGTATCAATGCTATCCTGCGCAGGGTAAGCGGTGACAGCGAAGAGAAGAAGATTGACGCAGGTGGGATTGAAATCGATCATACAGCACATACGGTACGCATAGACGGGAATATTGTGGACTTAAGCTTTAAGGAATACGAACTGCTAACGTACTTCGTGGAGAATCAGGGTATTGCGCTGTCCCGCGAGAAGATCCTGAACAATGTCTGGAATTACGATTACTTCGGCGATGCAAGAACGATCGATACACATGTGAAGAAGCTTCGCAGCAAGCTTGGAGATAAAGGTGAATATATTAAAACGATCTGGGGCATGGGTTACAAGTTTGAAATCGATTAAGATAAAGAAACCGAGAAACAGCGGGCTGATGAAACGGTCGCTGCGGAAAGAGCTTTTCTTCATTTTCCTTGGTGTATTACTGCTTGTACTGGCGCTTAGCTATTTTGTCAACAACAAATTTCTGGAAAAGTATTATATCGTCAACAAGCAGAAGTCGCTTATAACGGCTTACAATGAAATCAATGAAGCGATCAGTACGAAGGATGTCAATTCGGATGCGTTCCAGCTGCGTCTCGAAAAGATCTGTGCGGCCAGCAATCTTTCAATCTATGCGATTGACAGCTCAGGTCAGGTGTATTTAAGCAGTACGTCTGACGAAGGAATGCTTCGCAACAGGCTTCTTGCCCATGTGTTCGGGGCGACGCTCAGCCCTCCGAGTGATGTTGACAATGGTACGTCCGACTCGTCATCCTCAGGAGATTATTCAAATTCTCAGAACAACATGCTACAGGATACGGAAACGGTTCTGGAGCAGAACGACAGTTATCAGCTTGTCCGTTCTACGGATGAACGAATGAAGACGGAATATCTGGAAATGTGGGGTGTACTGCAGGACGGCAGTGCTTTTTTGCTGCGCACACCGCTTGAAAGCATACGGGAAAGTGCTTCGATCGCGAATCGTTTTCTGATTTATACCGGTATTTTCGGTATTGTACTTGGAAGTATTCTGATTTTCTTTTTCGCGAGACGCGTTACGAAACCGATTAATGAACTGGCACTTTTGTCCGATAAAATGGCCGGCCTGGATTTTAACGCACGATATACGAGCGGCGGCAGGAACGAAATCGGTGTTCTGGGCGAAAACTTTAATAAAATGAATAAAAGCCTTGAATCTGCTATCTCTGAACTCAAAACCGCGAATCTGAAGCTCCAGAAGGATCTGGAACAGAAAGATAAGCTGGAGGAGATGCGTACGGAATTTCTGGGAAATGTGTCGCATGAGCTGAAGACCCCGATTGCACTGATTCAGGGATACGCGGAAGGGCTTCAGGATAATGTGAACGACGATCCGGAAAGCCGGAATTTTTATTGTGACGTTATTATTGACGAAGCGGGCAAGATGAATAAGATGGTCAAGAACCTGCTGAGTCTGAATCAGCTTGAATTCGGGGAGGACGATACCGTTCTTGCGCGTTTTAATATTACAGAACTTATCAGCGGTGTCATTCAGAATTGTGATATAATGGCTAAGCAGAAGGATATAACGATCCGGTTTCTGATTGATTCGCCGCTGTATGTCTGGGGAGACGAATTCAAGATTGAACAGGTTGTTACGAATTATCTGAATAATGCGTTGAATCACGCTGACGGGCCGAAGCTTGTAACCATTGGCTGCCGTGATGCGGGGGAAAAGCTACGTTTCTTCGTGCATAATACAGGAAATCCGATACCGGAAGATGATCTGCCGCGGATCTGGGAGAAGTTTTACAAGGTAGACAAGGCACGCACACGTGAGTACGGAGGCAACGGAATAGGCTTATCCATAGTCCGTGCCGTCATGGAAGCGCATGAACAGGCATATGGTGTCCGAAACTATGATAACGGCGTAGAATTCTGGTTTGAGCTTGACCGGAAATAAATCTTGACAAGGCAGGTTTGCATATGATTGCAATTATTGATTATGATGCCGGTAATATCCGAAGTGTTGAAAAAGCGCTCCAGTATCTTGGAGCCACGGTCTGCATCAGCCGTGATCCGGACGTGATCGGAGCCGCTGATAAGGTGATTCTGCCGGGCGTCGGTGCGTTTGGTTCTGCGATGGAGCATATACGCGGCTATGGCCTCGAAAAAGTCATCTATTCGGCCATTGATCATGGTACGCCGTTTCTGGGCATATGTCTCGGACTTCAGGTGCTTTTTGAAGACAGCGAGGAGAGCCCGGATGTTCCGGGCCTGGCTCTGCTGCGGGGACATATTCGGAAATTCAAGCCGGAAGCAGGCATCAAGATCCCGCATATGGGCTGGAATTCATTGAAACTGCAGAATAACGGACGTCTGTTTCAGAATATACAGGAAGACCCTTATGTTTATTTTGTGCATTCTTATTATTTAAAAGCCGATGATCCCGGTATCGTTACAGCCTGTACACAGTATGGCAGTACGATTGCAGACGTTTCCATACAGTATGGAAATCTGTTCGGGTGCCAGTTCCATCCGGAGAAGAGCAGCCGGACCGGACTTGCGATTCTTGAAAACTTTATTCAGCTGTAGGAGGTATCCATGTTCACAAAGAGAATTATTCCCTGCCTTGATGTAAACGATGGACGCGTTGTCAAGGGAGTGAATTTTGTCAATCTGAAAGATGCCGGCGATCCGGTGGAAATTGCTGCCGCATATGATAAGGCAGGAGCGGATGAGCTTGTTTTTCTGGATATTACAGCTTCTTCCGATGCCCGTAATACAGTTGTTGATATGGTGAGGCGTGTCGCAGAGAAGGTTTTTATTCCATTCACTGTAGGCGGAGGAATCCGTACAGTTGACGACTTCCGCCGGATTCTGCGTGAGGGCGCCGATAAGATATCCATTAATTCCGCGGCAATAAATAATCCGTCACTGATTTCAGAGGCGGCAGACATCTTCGGAAGTCAGTGTGTTCTTGTAGCGATTGATGCCAAGAGACGCAGTGACGGCAGCGGCTGGAATGTGTATAAAAACGGCGGCCGTATCGATATGGGGATGGACGCTGTCGAGTGGGCAATGGAAGCGGAACGGCGCGGAGCCGGCGAAATTCTGCTTACGAGTATGGACTGTGACGGTACGAAGAATGGATATGATCTGGAACTGACATCGGGGATTGCCGGTAATGTAAGTATTCCTGTCATCGCCTCCGGAGGAGCCGGGAAGCTTGTGCATTTTAAGGAAGCACTTACAACAGGCAAGGCAGAAGCAGCGCTTGCGGCTTCCCTTTTTCATTATAAAGAGCTGGAAATAGGAGAAGTTAAGAAATACCTTCGTGAAGAAGGAGTATCCGTTCGCATGTAGTATAAAACAGAAAGAAGTGCAGTTATATGTCAGCAATCGCCAATGACTGGCTGGAGCCATTAAGCAGTGAATTTCACAAGCCATATTATGCGCAGCTTTATAAAAAAGTAGTGGAAGAGTATAAGACGCATAAGGTCTTTCCACCTGCGGAGGACATTTTCAACGCATTTAATCTGACACCGCTGTCGAAGGTAAAGGTAGTCATACTTGGTCAGGATCCTTATCATAATGACGGTCAGGCAGAGGGACTGTGCTTTTCCGTAAAGCCGGATGTTGAAATACCGCCCTCGCTGGTGAACATATACCAGGAGCTTCATGACGATCTGGGCTGTACGATTCCGAATCACGGCTCTCTCCGAAAATGGGCAGATCAGGGGGTACTTCTTCTTAATACGGTGCTGACGGTCCGCGCGCATCAGGCAAATTCGCACAGAGGTATCGGCTGGGAGGAGTTTACGGACGCCGCGATAAAGGTTCTGAATGAGCAGGACCGGCCGATTGTATTTATACTGTGGGGCAGACCTGCCCAGCTGAAGAAGCCGATGCTTACAAACCCGAAGTTCCTGATTCTGGAAGCACCGCATCCAAGTCCTTTGTCGGCCTACAGAGGATTCTTCGGAAGCAGACCATTCAGCAAAACAAATGAATTTCTGGCGGAACATAATATCGAGCCGATTGACTGGCAGATATAAGAAAAGAGTATTTTAAACGAAACAGAAGGCGGGATTTGCATGCAAATCCCGCCTTGTACTGTCTTATGATAAATTCTTATACGCAGAGCTGAGCATCAGTTTAATACGGTTCAGCTGATTGACCTCGCTGGCGCCGGGATCATAATCAATCGCGACGATGTTGGCCTCCGGGTATTCATGCCGGACTTTCTTGATAACGCCCTTGCCCACAATGTGGTTCGGAAGACAGCCAAATGGCTGGATGCATACAATATTAGGGGCGCCTCCGTGAATAAGTTCCATCATTTCGCCGGTCAGAAACCAGCCTTCTCCTGTCTGATTTCCGAGTGATACAATAGGTGAAGCCATGCGTGCCAGGTCTTCAATATGGCTTGGCGGATCGAAATGAGTACTCTTTTCAAACGCGGTCCGCGCCGGCTTCCTGAGCCATTCTGTTCCTCTTATGCCAAAGGCGCAGAGCTTAGCGTTTCTTTTTGTGCTGCCCAGGTTGTTATCATATCGAAACATTGTATTGTAAAAGCAGTAAAGCAGGAAATCGAGCAAATCTGGAACAACAGCCTCTGCACCTTCGCTTTCCAGCAGATCCACAAGATAATTATTGGCGGCCGGCAGGAACTTAACCAGTATCTCGCCGACGACTCCGACACGCGGCTTAACAATATCAAGACGCGGAAGCTCGTCAAATTCCTTGATAATATTGTTGATCAGGTGTTTGAAGCCGATCCTCGTAGGAAGCTTATGCGACAGGAACTGAATGGTTTTCTTTTCCCATTTATGATACAGCTCGTTTGCCGCGCCTTTCACCTTCTCATACGGTCTGGTCCGGTAAAGACACCGCATCAGCACATCGCCAGTGGCTGCGGCGTAAATACCGCGTATTGCAAGGACAGGCGTTATCTTAAAGCCTGGATTGGATTCAAGTCCGGCCAGATTTGCGGAAATAACCGGAATATGGGAATAACCGGCCTTGTCGAGTGCCCGCCGTATGAATGCAATATAATTCGACGCGCGGCAGCCGCCGCCTGTCTGTGAAATGATGATGGCAAGCTTATTTGTATCATACTCACCCGACAGAACAGCCTCCATGATCTGTCCCACTACCATGAGAGAAGGATAGCAGGCGTCGTTATTGACATATTTCAGTCCGATATCAACTGCTTCCTTATTATCGTTGTGCAGGATCTGCAGACGGTATCCTGAAATGCGGAAGGCTGCCTGTATCAGGTTGAAATGAATCGGAGACATCTGCGGGCAGAGAATCGTATAATCCTTGCGCATTTCCTTCGTGAACGGAACCTTTACGATGGAAGACGGTTCGATTGTCCGCTCCTGGCGATGTTCTTCGCGTATCCGTATCGCGGCAATGAGAGAGCGGACACGGATACGTGCTGCACCAAGATTATTGACCTCGTCAATTTTAAGGCATGTATAAATCTTGCCGGAATTGTTCAGTATGTCACAGACAGCGTCTGTTGTAACGGCGTCAAGTCCGCAGCCGAAGGAATTAAGCTGAATCAGATCAAGATCATCACGTGTCTTAACGTAATTTGCCGCAGCATACAGACGGGAATGATACATCCATTGATCTGTAACAATAAGCGGCCGTTCCACTTCATGCAGTTCTGAAATGGAGTCCTCGGTAAGCACTGCAATTCCGTAGGAGGTAATCAGCTCCGGAATACCATGATTGATTTCCGGATCGGAATGATACGGGCGGCCGGCGAGTACGATACCATGGCGTCCTGTCTTCTTAAGGTATTCCAGAACCTCACGGCCCTTCTGATACATTTCCTCACGGTAGGAAGCCAATTCGTTCCAGCCCAGATCTACGGCATGGATCAGCTCTTCGCTTGAAATGCCGAATGTATTGCACAGTGCCTCTTCAAGACCGGCCAGAAGTGTATCCCGGCTGCCAAAGGAGAGAAACGGGTTCATAAACCGGACGTCTCCGTTTGTTATTTCATCGACGTTGTTCTTGATATTCTCCGCATACGACGTTACGATAGGACAGTTGTAGTGGTTGCTGGCATCCTTGAATTCAACCCGTTCATAAGGAATGCACGGATAGAATATAAAATCAACCTTCGCTTCGATCAGCCATTTGATATGACCGTGAACAAGCTTCGCAGGGTAGCATTCGGATTCGCTTGGAATCGATTCAATGCCCATTTCATAAATTTTATGCGTTGAAGGCGGAGAAAGCACAACCCGGAATCCAAGATCGGTAAAGAACTTAAACCAGAACGGATAGTTCTCATACATATTCAGAACACGCGGAATGCCGACGGTACCGCGCGGCGCGTCTTCCGGAGTGAGACTTTCGTAGTCAAACAGCCGTTTGTTCTTGTAATCAAAAAGATTCGGAATATTGTCTTTGTTCTTCTCCTTGCCGATACCGCGCTCACAGCGATTTCCGGAGATGTATTTCCGGCCGTCGCTGAATTTATTGATTGTAAGACGGCAGTTATTCGTACAGCCGCCGCATTTAGCCATGGAAGTGGTAACTGTCAATGCTTCAATCTCGGCAAGTGTCATCATGGAAGTCGTACTGCAGCCGTGATAATGGGAACGCGCGACAAGAGCAGCACCGAAAGCGCCCATGATTCCGGCAATGTCAGGACGGATCGCATCGCATCCCGCGATCTTCTCAAAGCTTCGAAGAACACCGTCATTATAGAACGTACCGCCCTGAACAACAATATGCGTTCCCAAGGCAGAAGCGTCGGATACCTTGATAACCTTATAAAGCGCGTTTTTAATGACAGAATACGAAAGGCCCGCGGAAATATCAGCAACGGAAGCACCTTCCTTCTGGGCCTGTTTTACCTTGGAATTCATAAAAACGGTACACCTTGTTCCAAGGTCGATCGGGTGCTTCGCAAATAAAGATTCCTTCGCGAAATCCTGAACAGAATAGTCAAGCGATTTGGCAAACGTTTCAATAAAAGAACCGCAGCCGGAGGAACATGCTTCATTCAGCAGAACAGAATCAACGGATTTATCGCGGATCCGGATACATTTCATATCCTGACCGCCAATGTCAAGGATACAGTCTACATCCGGGTCAAAAAAGGCCGCGGCAAAATAATGGGAAATCGTTTCGACTTCGCCTTCGTCAAGTTTCAGCGCTGCCTTGATCAGTGCTTCGCCGTATCCGGTGGAACAGGTACGCACAATTGAGACATCTTCCGGAAGAAGAGAGTAGATTTCCTTCACGGAGCGGATCGCCGCCGCGAGAGGGTCCCCATTGTTATTGTCATAAAAGCTGTAAAGCAGAGAACCATCTTCACCGATCAATGCAGTCTTCGTGGTCGTGGAGCCGGCATCGATGCCGAGGAAGCAATTGCCGCGGTAGTCCCTGAGAATGCCCTTCTTAACGATGTGGGCAGAATGGCGGAGCCGGAAGGCATCATAATCCATCTGGGAAGCAAAAAGCGGTTCCATTCTGGCAACCTCGAAGTCCATATGGACACCGCTGCGCAGCCGTTCTACAATTTCCTGCAGGGATGCTGTACAGTTATCCTGAGAATTGAGCGCAGCTCCGATCGCGGCGAACAGATGCGAGTTTTCCGGTTCAATCGCGTGTTCATCATCCAGTTTCAATGTCCGGATAAACGCTTTCTTCAGTTCAGAAAGAAAATGAAGTGGTCCTCCGAGAAATGCGATGTGGCCGCGGATCGGCTTTCCGCATGCAAGTCCGCTTATGGTCTGATTGACAACGGCCTGAAAGATGGAAGCTGCAAGGTCTTCACGCGCGGCACCGTCATTGATCAAGGGCTGAATATCCGACTTTGCAAAAACACCGCACCGTGCGGCAATCGTATAAAGCGCCTTGTAATTCTTAGCGTATTCGTTCAGTCCGGCCGCGTCTGTCTGGAGAAGAGAAGCCATCTGGTCGATAAATGAGCCTGTGCCGCCAGCACAGATACCGTTCATTCGCTGTTCCGCATTGCCGCCTTCAAAGTATATGATTTTGGCGTCCTCGCCGCCGAGCTCAATTGCTACGTCCGTCTGCGGAGCCGCCTTCTTAAGTGCGCTCGAAACAGCGATAACCTCCTGCACAAAAGGAATCTTTAGATTATGCGCAAGCGTAAGTCCGCCGGAGCCGGTTATCATGGGATGAATGGTGATATCACCGAGAGCAGCATACGCGTCTCCGAGAAGACCGGTGAGCGTTTCCTGTATATTGGCAAAGTGCCTCTTATAATCGGAAAAAAGAAGTTTCCCGCTGCTGTCCAGCAAAGCTACCTTTACAGTAGTGGAACCGATATCAATTCCCAGATCATATCTTTCGTTCATTGTACCTGTATCTGTCATATAAAATGCGGAAAAACCGCGTACCTCCTTTGAAAAAACATCCATTGGAACATTCTATACATTATACGATAAGAAAAGGAGAAACTCAATTATATTTTTATGAAATCGTATCATACCGGCAACATTGACAAAAGACCTTCAAATCTCTATAATAGCAGAAGATGTCACGCATAAATTAATTAGGAGAGCGTATGAACTGGATCACAAAACTCGAGCGTAAATTCGGAAGACACGCAATACCAAATCTGCCCGCATATATCGCAGCCGCGTATGTAATCGGACTGCTCATGCAGTATTCTGCACCGGGGTTCTATGACAGCTGGCTCTGCCTTGACGCAGGCATGATTCTCAAGGGTCAGGTATGGCGGATTATTACCTTTGTTATTCAGCCGCCGACGACAAACCTGTTTTTCTTTATTTTTGCAGTATACCTGTATTACATGATCGGGGATGCCCTTGTTAAAACATGGGGTGCGTTTCGGTTTAATCTGTACTATATCGCAGGCATGCTTTTTCACGTGGCAGGCGCACTTGCCGCATATGGCATAACATATGCTATATATGGCGCGGGAATCAGCTTTCATCTGGGCGCCGACTATCTGAATCTGTCGATGTTCTTTGCGTTTGCGGCACTTTTCCCGGATGTACAGCTGCTGCTTTTCTTTATTATTCCGATCAAGATCAAGTGGCTGGCGTACTTTGACGGCGCGTTCTTTGTCTACAAGATTGTGACAGGACTTCTGCCCGCATCTGTGATGCACATTTCAGGCGCGGAACATATTCTGGCACTTGGAGCTGCGATCGCCGCATTGATTTCGCTGCTTAATTTCATTATTTTCTTCCTCAGCAGCCGGAATATGAAGAAGTATTCACCGAAGCAGCGCCGCAGGAAACGTGAATTTGAACATGAAATCCGTCAATTCCGTCCGCGTACCGCGCCGGACTGTGCGAGACACCGCTGTGAGGTCTGCGGCCGCACAGACATTACGAATCCTGAGCTGGAATTCCGGTACTGCTCGAAATGTGATGGAGCGCACGAATACTGTATGGATCATCTGTACACCCATACACATATCCATAACAGCAATGAATAAACGGAGATAAGCAATATGAAAAAGGAACCATTCGTAACAAAGGAACAGCTGGATGAGATAACCAGGACATATCCGACGCCGTTTCATCTTTATGATGAGAAGGGCATTCGTGAAAACGCCCTGAAAGTGAAGAAGGCATTTGCCTGGAACAAAGGCTTTCGTGAATACTTTGCCGTGAAAGCAACGCCTAATCCTTTTCTGATCGGTATTCTGAAGGAATACGGCTGCGGCTGTGACTGTTCGTCCTATACAGAACTGATGCTTTCAAGCGCCTGCGGAATGAAGAATGACGACATCATGTTTTCGTCAAACGCGACACCAGCTGAGGAATACCAGCTGGCTGCAAAGCTCAACGCAGTGATCAATCTCGACGACATATCACATATCGACTTTCTGGAGAAGGCTGTCGGATATATCCCTGAAAAGATCTGCTGCCGATACAATCCCGGAGGGCTTTTTCAGCTGAGCAACGGCATCATGGATAATCCGGGTGACGCGAAGTACGGCATGACAACAGAACAAATCTTTGAAGCGTATCAGATTCTTCGCAGCAAGGGTGCAAAGGAATTTGGAATTCATGCCTTTCTGGCAAGCAATACGGTGACGAATGAATATTATCCGGTATTGGCAAAGGAGCTGTTTCGCATAGCAGTAAGGCTCCTGAAGGAGACAGGCATTAAGATATCCTTCATCAATCTTTCCGGCGGTGTCGGCATTCCGTACAAGCCGGATCAGGAGCCGAACGATATTATAGCGATCGGCGAAGGTGTTCATAAGATGTTCGAGCAGTATATGGTGCCGGCCGGGCTCGGCGATACTGCGATTTATACAGAGATGGGACGGTTTATGCTCGGCCCGTACGGCTGTCTCGTGACACGCGCGATTCATGAAAAGCACACATACAAGGATTATATCGGCTGTGACGCATGTGCAGTCAATCTGATGAGGCCCGCCATGTACGGTGCCTACCACCATATTACGGTATCCGGCAAGGAGGATCTGCCCTGCGACCATCTGTATGATATTACAGGATCATTGTGTGAGAATAATGATAAATTCGCCATCGACCGTCATCTGCCGCAGATCGATACAGGAGATCTGCTTGTTATTCATGACACGGGTGCGCACGGCTTTTCCATGGGATATAACTATAATGGAAAGCTTCGATCCTCAGAACTGCTGCTGTGTACGGACGGCAGCGTGAAGATGATCAGAAGAGCGGAGACCCCAATGGATTATTTTGCAACCTTCGATCCGTTTCCGATTTATGAAAAACTTAAAAAAGAATCACTTGGATTGTATAAGGATTAATTATGACATTTATATAATCAATTGAAAGCTTCAGGGCACTTTCAAAATACAGCATTATAGTATTTTGAAAGTGCTTTTTCGTAACATTTATTGTTGTATAGGAAAATTTAAAGCGGTTCATGATAATTTCCATCATGAATTCGTTCTTTTCTGATATTATAAATAAATATGTAAAACTAAAAAAATTAAGTATACAGATGGCTGTAATCAAAGGGGATCAATTATTGAATATAATTATCTGTGGCGAAGATCAAAAAGCTATTTCCAAAATTCATCAGGCAGTTGAGAATATTGCGGAAGGGATGCATACGGAATTCCGTTTTATAAAGTATAAGACGAATGATGATCTGATCTTTCATTATGAATATGAGGCATATAATATTCTGCTCATTGTTCTGGATGAAGATTTAAAAAAGGGAACAGAGGCGCTTACAGCAGCTCATTTGCTTCGCAGTGATTATCAGTATCAGGGGCCTATCGTTTTCATTTCGAACAATGACAATAAAAGTGTCGCTGCCTACGATGTCCATGCGTTTCATTACATCATCAAAAATACACTTTCAAAAAAGCGTATCGAAGAAATCATATATGAAGCAATATCCGATGAGATTCAGAAACGTGAAAAGCGCATATTTCTGCATGGTCAGAAAGAATATCGCTACATCTCGCTGAATCAGATTTACTGTTTTGAAATAAATGGACACACTATAACTGTACAATATGAGAAGCATAAGAGCTTCGATTTCTGTCACTCTATGAATCATATGGAGGAATGGCTGAGCAAAAAAGGCTTTATCCGTGTACATCGCTCTTATCTGATCAATTCGGACAAAATAGATACGGTAACAAATGCTGCCGTCACTCTGACAAATGGCATGATCATACCGATCGGAAGAAAATACTATCCGAAGCTCAGGGAATATCTTCTGAGCAAGGATTAGACAAGATTTTAAGGAAGATAAAGATTTTAATTCTATAGTTTTCTGCTTAGAGGAGTATAAAACTATGAAATTACTGAATCTTGCTTCTATGGTATCCGATACAGACGAATTTGAAAAATACCTTGCAGAAGAAGAATATGAAAACACAACTATACGGAAATACATCAGAGATGCAGTGAAATTTCAGCAGTTTATGAAAAGCAGGAACCTGCCGACCGTTTCAAAGGATGAAATAATCCTGTATAAAAAATATCTGATTGCCGTGTATTCTCCGCAAAGTGTAAATTCCATGCTCGCGTCGCTAAACAGCTATTTAAAATACCTTCATCATCCGGAATTGGCTGTCAAATATATCAAAATTCAGCAGAAGCCGTTTGCAGATTCTGATAAATACCTTTCGAGGGGAGAATATATTCTGCTTGTAAACACTGCATACAAAACCGGAGAGTATAGTACAGGAGTTATCATGGAAACCTTATGCAGCACCGGGATCCGGATTGATGAACTGAAATATGTCACGGTTGAAGGTATACTGAAACAAAGAATCAAGATTTATAATAAAGGGAAAGCACGTGAAATACTGATCCCGCAGCATATGCAGGAGAAGCTTCTCAGCTATATTGCCTATAAAAGTATTGGAGGCGGTTATGTATTCCGGACGAAATCAGGGAAACCATTGGATCGCAGCAATATCTGGAAAAAAATGAAAAAAATAGCGTCTGCTGCCGGAATCAGTGAGAAACGTGTCTATCCGCACAATCTTCGTCATGTCTTCGCGGAAACATACTATGAAAATACAAATGATCTGATATCTCTTGCAAATCTCCTTGGGCATACAAGCATTGATACTACCCGGATCTATCTGAAACGGATGGAACAGGATTTCAAGGGGGAACTTGAAAAAATGAATCTTGTGACTGACAATTCATTGCAGGACAGCGATCTGAAAAGTTGACAGGCATGACATCAATGGTGTATTGTTCAGTAAAAAAGAAGGACATCATCATGAAGAAAGATTACGAATCATTCGATAACAGTCTGTACCGGTTTCAGGTCAGGACAACCGCTCATACACAGATGATCGATATTACCAACCGGATCCGTGAAATCGTTTCGGACGGCGGTGTATCAGATGGTCTCTGCACCGTATTTATCCCGCATACCACCGCGGCTGTTACCATTAACGAAAACGCCGATCCGGACGTGCAGACAGATTTTATGAAGGAGATCAACAAAATTGTCCCGTGGGAAGACGGATACCAGCACATGGAGGGAAACTCGGCAGCGCATTTGAAGGCTTCGATGATGGGCTTTTCCCAGACCGTAATCATACACGGAGGCAGACTTCTCCTTGGAACCTGGCAGGGCATTTATTTTCTTGAATACGACGGAAGCCGGACCCGCACTGTATATGTCAAGCTGACGCTGTAGAACAGGCTTACTACTTTTATAGGTCTCTTTACAACATAAAAGAGCCTGAGAATGTACGGTGCGTTATATTTAACCGGTAATAAGTTTTATACATTGAGGGGATTCAAGAATGAAAAAGAAAAGCAGAATGAAATATCCGGCAGTAATGCTGATTGTTGTTATTACACTTGCAATGACTGCGTGCGGAAGCAGTACAGTACAGAAATCCGCTGGTTCCGACGCAGCAGGTTCAACTGGCTTATCGAATTCGTCAAGCGCATCCGGTCAAGAATCTTCATCGAGTGCAGCTCAGACTGTAACGGCTCGGACAGACGCTGCTTCATCCGATACAGCCGGACAGGACAGCAGCTTTACAGTCGGAACGATTGACGGAAACATATATTCCAATGCTTTTATGGGATTTCAGTATACACTGCCGGATGGCTGGAGCTTCTATGACGCAGATCAGATGGCACAGCTCAACAGCTGGGCATCTTCGAACTTTTCAGATGATTATATCAAGGAACAGCTTGATTCCGGAAAGGTCTATATCGATATGTACGCAGTCAGCACGGATCGGATGCAGGCTCAGAATGTTGTCCTGCAGAATTTAAAAGGCTCCTTCGGGAGCAGTCTGCTGAATGCTGACACGATTATCGACATGTCACTTTCATCTGTTAAATCACAGCTGGAGTCACAGGGTATGACGGATGTAACAGCGGTTAAGGAAGAGGCTTCTTTTCTGGGCACACAGCAGCCTTGCGTAAGCATTTCCGCGACTTACAATGACATCAGCATTTATGAAAAGGAAGTATTTATAAAAAAAGGCGATTATATTGCCTG
>Ga0163159_1001915_pt1 | contig 18437 bp, 20 predicted proteins | sample BioMet9_FD_108702 | JGI IMG/M metagenome (GOLD analysis project Ga0163159, IMG submission 108702) | Microbial communities from bioreactor (seeded with sewage sludge) at Lawrence Berkeley National Lab, California, USA - Biofuel... | ecosystem: Engineered > Bioreactor > Anaerobic > Unclassified ... | reverse complement strand
AAGTCGTTTTTCTGATTTAATCTGAAGAGGAACCGTTACGAAGCATTACGGATTTCGCATTCCTGCGGAATAAGCCGGGGCTGAGGAAACGGTGACAAAGGCCCGGTGGCTCAGCTGGTTAGAGCGCCGCCCTGTCACGGCGGAAGTCGTCGGTCCGAATCCGATCCGGGTCGCTATACAAAAAAACTCTGCGGCATCGTGCTGTGGAGTTTTTTTATTCCGTATACGGACAAAAGAAGGAGGAGAAGGATATGACGATGGAAGAAAGAATTGCCAAAGCAAATGAGATACATAATGCCGGCGGAAACTGCGCGCAGGCTGTTGCCCTGGCATTTTCAGATCTTATTGACATGGATGAAAAAGATTTGTTTAAGGTCATGGAAGGGTTCGGGCTTGGGATGGGCTGCATGGAGGGAACGTGCGGCGCTGTTTCCGGAGCCGTCGCGGTCACAGGACTGATTAGCAGCAAAGGAAGCTTAAAGGAAATCAGCAAGGGCAATACCTATCGTCTGGCGGGAGAAATCGCAAAAAAATTCCGGGAGAAGAATTCTGCACTGACCTGCAGGGAACTGAAAGGAATCGATACCGGAAAGGTACTGCGTCCGTGTGCCGGATGCATTGAAGATGCCGTCAGGATAACTTCCGAAGTTCTTTCTCTGTGAAGGGATAATCGTCACCGCATACGCGCGGTTTTAGCCGTGAGTCAGGTGACTTTTCTTGAAAACCGTAAGTTACTATGGTATGATTGTTTTCGATGTGTCTGTTTGAAACAAATTTTTTGCCGGCGTGGCGGAATCGGCAGACGCCCGGGACTTAAAATCCCGTGGGTGGTGACACCCGTGCCCGTTCAATTCGGGTCGCCGGCACGAAAAGAAAAGCCCCGGTCCCTTATCTGATGAGGACCGGGGCTTTTTGAATGAAATAGAAGAAAAGTTATTATGAAGGCATGAAAGCCGTGCCGAAATAAATATAAAATAAAAACAGAGACAGAATAAAACAGAGAAAGAATAAAACAGAGAAAGAATAAAACAGAGACAGAATAAAACAGAGACAGAATAAAACAGAGAAAGAATAAAATCAAAAATGAAATAAGAACAGGTGTAAAATAAAGGCAGACACGCGGTCGGGAAAGGGGAAGGGAAAAAGAAAATGGCACAGGCAACGGTAAATTTTTTTTCAAAGTTTCTGAGAAGAACTGTAACATGTAATATTACAATTCCCACGGATAAGGTCAGACATCCGCTCATGACGCCGCTGTATAAAACGGAACCGTATCAGACTCTTTACCTGCTGCACGGACTGTTCGGCAATTATACGGACTGGTTTGCCGGAACAAGGGTACAGATGTTGGCGAATGCCTACAATCTGTGCGTTGTGACGCCTGACGGAGACAATAAATTTTATTGTGACTCCGAAAGGCTGGGAGAAAAATATGCCTCCTTTGTGGGAAAGGAGCTTGTAGAATTTACACGCAGGACCTTTCCTCTTTCTGCCCGGCGGGAGGATACCTTTCTGGGAGGACTATCCATGGGAGGGTACGGCGCTCTCACAAACGGGCTTCGGTATCCCGATACATTCGGGTATATCGCGGCGTTTTCATCCGCGCTTGTCAAAGACAGGATCATGAAACCTGTCGGCAATGCGGAATATGACTATCAGTCTGCACAGACATACAGGACAATTTTTGGCCTTGATGACCTGAAGGATTTTGAAGGTTCTGAAAATGATTATGACGAGCTGGCAAGACGTCTGTCACAGAGCAGCAGAGAGAAACCGAAAATTTACATGGCATGCGGGGAACAGGATGAACTTTTTTCTGCCAATGCGGCCTATCAGGAACTGCTGAAGAGCCTGGGGTATCAGGTGACCTGGGAAAGCTGGAAAGGGGAGCATGACTGGATTTTCTGGGATGAAGCCATTGCCCGGACAATGCGGTGGCTTCCGCTGGATTATTCGGAATGAGAAGCAGTCATTTGGTGGTGCAGAACTTTATCCGACACCTCAGGCTAAAGCAGCCAGACCTGGTTTTGGACCGGTTCAGAATCATTCAATGATGGATGATCGGAAATAAACGAATAGGGGCCCCTGCCCCGCTTCTGTCTGCGCTTTGCTGCGGTCGCTGCAGAACAGACATCCGCCGGATGTCTTGCAACTCATGTTTGGGCGTGTCCCAGGTTCTTATTCCCACCCGCAGGAGAGCTTTCGCGGGAAACGGACTTTTGACACCGGGGTGGCCGGCAAAAGTACTATCACGGATTGCTCCGCAATCCTGCCAAATGATTTTGAATGCAGCAACGGATAAAACAGGCTATGAAGAACCGGGAAAAAATCAGTGCATCATCAAGAAAAAGGAGCGGGCATCTTACCCGAAAAATCGCATGAAGATTGCAGTTGTCACCGGTGCATCCAGCGGACTCGGAAAAGAGTTTGTAAAAGAGATTGCCCGAAAAGAAAAAATCGAGGAAATCTGGGTCATTGCGCGAAGGGAAGACAGGCTGAAAAGTCTCTCGGAAAATTTATCAGTCCCGGTTAAGATTTTTCCGCTGGATTTGACCGATCAGAAAAGTTTTGATGTGCTGGAGGAAAGACTGCAGAAGGAAAAACCGGATGTCCGGATCCTGGTCAATGCAGCCGGCTTCGGCAAAATGGGAAACTATAAAGAGATATCCCGGCAGGATCAGAACAATATGATTGAATTGAACTGCCGCGCACTCATGAATTTGTCCGTCCTGATGATTCCGTGGATGTCACGGGGATCCCGCATCATCGAGATCTGCTCCGTAGCGGCATTCCAGCCGCTTCCGTCGCTGAATGTCTATGCGGCTACCAAGGCTTTTGCTCAAAGCTACAGCAAGGCGCTCCGCTGGGAACTCTTCGGGACAGGCATCCATGTCACGGCGGTCTGTCCGTACTGGATCAGCGATACGGAATTTATACCCGTTACCCGGGAAAATACCGGGAACAAAAAAGCGGTCCGGCATTTTCCGCTGGCACAGAAGTCCGGAGAAGTGGCAGGACATTCGCTTTTCTGGAGCAAACTCAATGTGCCGGTCTGTACGCCGGGACTGGCATCCTTCCTCATGCGTTTCTTTACAAAATTTATTCCCAATGAGCTGATCACGGCATGCTGGGAACTTTTAAGGAGAATCTGATGGTACGTGTGGATTTTCCCTGTTTTGATATTCAGAAAATAGCAGAGAGCGGTCAGTGCTTTCGCCTGGTGCGATCGGGACAGGATGACTGGACCCTGACCGCATTCGGAAAAGCCCTGCATATCCGAAAAATCAAAAATGGTGAATATATTTTTTCCTGTACCAAAAGAGAATTCAATTCGATCTGGAAAAATTATTTTGATCTGGAAAGCGATTACGGAGCCTATGCGGATCAGATCCCGAAGTCGGACCGGTTTCTCTCTGCCGCCGCCGAATATTCCGAAGGCATCCGTATTTTAAATCAGGATCCGTGGGAGATGCTGATCACCTTTCTTCTTTCACAGAGAAAGAGCATACCGGCAATCAGGACCTGTGTGGAGAAACTTGCTTCCTCTTTTGGAAATGAGATAAACGATGACGGAAAAACCGTATATGCTTTTCCGACGCCGGAGCAGTTGTACCATGCCGGTGTGGACGGAATTCTTTCCTGTTCGGCCGGCTATCGTGCGCCGTATCTTTATGAAGCGGCATCGCTTGTACTTTCCGGAGAATTGGATCCGGAATACCTGAAGAACTCGGATGATGCGGAGCTGAAGGAAAAACTTCTTTCCCTCCGGGGAGTAGGAGAAAAGGTTGCAAACTGCGTCATGCTTTTCGGATATCACAGGATTAACGCATTTCCGGTGGATGTCTGGATGAACCGGATGATTGACAGACATTATAACGGGAGTTTCCCCATGGATCTCTACCGGGGGTTTGCCGGCATCATCCAGCAATATATTTTTTACTATGGAAGAACTTATAGCGGTCATTAGAAAATACATGCCGGGAGCTGTCAAGGCATCAGAAAAATACATGTCGGGGTAAAACATGCCGGAATTGGCTGAAACTTGACAAATATGGGTCTTTAAGCTAATATTAGCTTTTGCAGCGAGTGTGCGTGTAGCTCAGCTGGATAGAGCACCTGGCTACGGACCAGGGTGTCGCGGGTTCGAATCCTGTTACGCACGTCATACCCTCAAAACCGAACGGTCTTGAGGGTATTGTTTTAGGTATCGTTATCGACATTTTCGGAATTTTTCAGAGGAGCAGGGGAAGAGATCAAGATGAGAAGAGCGGTCAACATCATCCTTTTTCTGATGGTCATAGCACTTTCCGTGGAAGCTTACCGGCTCTATTTTATTCCTGAGCAGGAAATTGCTTTTGGGGAAAATACCGTGAATACGGAAACTTCCAAAGCGTCGGATATTTCCATGCCGGTTTTTGCCCTGGACGATGCAGAGATCAGGATAGGAGAAACAAAAGTCAGTACCCTTTTGAACGCGGGATTTACGCTGAAATTTTCAAAGGACGGAAAGATCCATGACATCAGCTCTGCGGATAAGATCGCAGATGCCTATAACCGGTACCAAGTACAGATCTATAAAAAAGATTCCTGTATTGCCGATATTACCTATACGAACCGGACGGCGGAAAAACAGGATATCGGTTCCTGCGTGGTGGATCAGCTGGTTTTCAATACACAGAGGGAAGGCTTTTCGGCGGCTAAGATCACGGCGGACGGAATAGACGTAACTTCCATGAAGATAGAAGATATCCCGCAGAAATTTACGGGATTTGAAAAAACAAACGCAGCTTATCCGGAATACAGAAAAGCCGTCATGACATTGGAGACTTCCGTGATTGCTGATTTTTCGGCTCGGGGAAGCGATCAGGAATCCATTACCGATTTCGGGATCAGAAACTATTTGTCTTCCGGAACGGGGTGATACTATGGGCATTATAAAAACATCGAAGCTTACCTTCGATTATGTTACAAGAGATGAAGAGGAAAAAGTAGAAGATATCAACCGTGCCATCAGTGATGTGAATCTGGACATCAAAGCGGGAGATTTTATCGGAATACTCGGTCACAACGGATCCGGAAAATCAACATTTGCAAAAACCATGAACGGGATTCTGGTTCCGACGGAAGGAACCGTCTGGATTTCCGGCATGAAAACGAGCGATGACCAGAGTCTCTGGGATATCCGACGCACGGTCGGAATGGTATTTCAGAATCCGGATAATCAAATTATCGGAAATGTTGTGGAGGAAGATGTGGGCTTCGGACCGGAAAATCTGGGGATTCCCACAGATGAGATCTGGAAAAGAGTGGATGCTTCCCTGGAAGCGGTCGGCATGACGGCTTACCGGCTGAAGTCTCCGAATAAACTTTCCGGCGGACAGAAACAGCGGGTCGCAATTGCAGGGGTCATGGCGATGAGGCCGAAGTGCATTGTTCTTGATGAACCTACGGCCATGCTGGATCCGAACGGGCGAAGCGAAGTGATCCGCACCATCACGGAGTTAAACCGGCAGGAAAAGATCACGGTGATCCTCATCACCCATTATATGGAAGAGGTGATTCAGGCAAATCGCGTGATCGTAATGGATGACGGAAAAGTTGTTATGGACGGGACGCCGCGGGCTATTTTTTCCCGCGTGGCGGAGTTGAAATCCTATCGTCTGGATGTTCCGCAGGTAACGGAGCTGGCCTATGAATTGAAAAATGCCGGGCTTCCGCTTCCGGAAGGAATGCTTACAATTGAGGAACTGATGGATGCCCTGGTACCTGTTTTAAAGGAAAGGATCGCAGGCATCCCGGCAAAGCAGAAAACAGCAGGGGAAGAAACCGCAGCGAAAGAAACTGCAGCGAAAGAAACAGCAGGGGAAGAAACTGCAGCGAAAGAAAACGCAGGGGAAGAAACTGCAGCGAAAGAAACCGCAGGGGAAAAAACACCGGAGGAAAATACAGCCGGTAGCGATACCGTTCCGGTTTTAAAGGTTGAGCATCTGAATTATATTTATTCGCAGGGAACCGCATTCGAACAGTCTGCGCTGAAAGACATCAGCTTTGAAATCCCACGCGGGCAGTTCGTAGGACTGATCGGACATACAGGGTCGGGCAAATCCACTCTCATCCAGCATTTGGACGGACTGATCCGGGCTACGAGCGGAAAAATTTACTATAATGGACAGGATATTTACGCATCGGGTTTTGATATGAAAAAACTTCGTATGAAAGTCGGCCTTGTCTTTCAGTACCCCGAGCACCAGCTTTTTGAGGCGGATGTTTTCTCGGATGTATGTTTCGGACCGCGGAATGAGGGGCTTTCAAGAGAAGAAACGGAACAGCGTGCCAAAGAGGCGCTGGCAGGCGTAGGCCTGGATGAGAGTTATTACAGGCAGTCACCGTTTGAACTTTCCGGCGGGCAGCAGAGACGCGTGGCAATTGCCGGGGTACTGGCAATGAATCCGGATGTCCTGATCCTGGATGAACCCACGGCGGGACTGGATCCGAAGGGAAGGGATGAGATCCTGGATAAGGTCAGCCGTCTTCAGGACAGAAAGGGTCTGACCGTAATCCTGGTTTCCCACAGCATGGAAGACATCGCAAAATATGTGGGCAGGATCATTGTTCTGAACAACGGAGAAGTAGCATATGATGATCCGCCAAAAAAAGTATTCAGCCATTTCAGGGAACTGGAAAAAATGGGACTCTCCGCTCCGCAGGTCACCTACATCGTACACGGGCTGAAGGAAAAAGGGATTCCGGTCGATGATGATATTACAACGGTACAGGAAGCGGAAAACAAAATTCTTGCACTATGGGGGGAAGAGCAGGTTCAATGCTGAGAGATATCACACTGGGGCAGTATTATCCCGTTAATTCCATATTGCACAGACTGGATCCGCGGACCAAACTGTTTGGGACTCTGGTTTTCATTGTTTCGCTTTTTTTGTGCAGTTCATGGACGGGGTATGTGGCGGCAGCCGTTTTTCTTATTCTGGTGATCCGGCTTTCCAAAGTCCCTTTTCATTTTATGGTGCGCGGGCTGAAAGCCATTATGATCCTTCTTCTCATCAGTGTTGCTTTTAACCTGTTTCTTACGGACGGAGAGGTGATTTTCAAAATAGGATTTCTGAAGGTCACACGGGAGGGAATCCGCATTGCGGTCTTTATGGCCATCCGTCTTGTATTCCTGGTACTTGGTTCTACGATCATGACGCTGACCACAACGCCGAATTCACTGACAGACGGACTGGAAAGGAGTCTCGGATTTCTGAACCGTGTCGGTATACCGGTGCATGAGATCGCGATGATGATGTCGATTGCTCTCCGTTTTATCCCTATTCTGATCGAGGAAACGGATAAGATCATGAAGGCACAGATGGCAAGGGGGGCAGATTTTGAAAGCGGAAATCTGATCCGGAAAGCAAAAGCCATGGTCCCTCTCCTGGTGCCGCTTTTTATTTCCGCATTCCGGCGCGCAACGGATCTGGCCATGGCCATGGAAGCCCGCTGTTATCACGGCGGATCCGGAAGAACAAAAATGAAACCGCTGCAATATAAAACGGCGGACCATATCGGGTATCCGGTTCTGTTCCTTTATCTGGGAATTGTGATCTGTCTGCGTATATTTCCGCCGAAGTTTCTCCCGCTTTCGGCGCCTGTCCGCTGAGGGAAAAAACCATGAGAAGAATCCGACTTACTGTTGCCTATGACGGAACTGCGTACTGCGGCTCGCAGACACAGCCGAACGGAAAGACCATAGAGGACGAACTGAATAAGGCAATCCGGGCTTTGACCGGAGAAAAGGCATCTGTTATCCTGGCCAGCCGCACGGATTCCGGCGTACATGCGGAAGGCAATGCCGCCGTTTTTGATACGGAAATGAAAATGGCGGCGGATAAATTCACATTTGCTTTAAACGACCGCCTGCCCGAGGATATCCGGATCCGGAATTCGGACGAGGTTTCACCGGACTGGCATCCGAGAAAACAGAACTGCATCAAGACCTATGAATACCGGATTTTCAATGCAAAGACGCCGGATCCCCTGATGCGGTTATATTCCCATTTCTGCTATTATGATCTGGATATCGAAAAAATGCGCGAAGCGTCCGGTTATCTGATCGGAGAACATGATTTTAAAAGTTTCTGCACACCGCGTACAGATACCGGCAGCACGGTGCGTACCGTCACCGACGTCAGAACGGAACAGCAGAACAGCTGCATTGTCATTACGATAAAGGGAAACGGATTTCTCTATAATATGGTCCGCATCATCGCGGGTACGCTGATGCAGGTCGGAACGGGAATGCGGACACCGGAAGAGATGAAAAAGATCCTGAGGGCAAAAGACAGGAAAAAGGCGGGACCGTGTGCAGCTGCCGCGGGACTGACACTTATGGGCATCGAATTTGAGACGGAAAACAGGCCGGTGATCTCCGCGGAAAATGAGGAGTGGAGTTACGTGCTGGATCAGCATGAAATGGATAAAACAGGGGAAGCCTATCTGATCATCCGCCGGTGCACGGATGCGGAATACAGGGACCTGCTTACGCGCAGCCTTCATCAGGCATGGAGAAACGGCGCAAAAGAGATCCTTGTTGCGGATACGGAACACCCGGAGAGACTGCAGGAAGGACAGATATTCGGCTTCTATACACTGATCGGAAGAAGGAAGGAAGAGAGAAAAGAGGGAGAGGTTGACATAAGCTCCTGGCTTACAACGGGATATCTGAAAGGGAAAGATGAAATTGAAGAAATTGACAGGAAAGAAGGATGATTATCGATTGACACACCCGGATCAATGGACTATAATAAATCTCTGCGACGTTTGAAAACAAATGCTTTCTACCAGCCCCGGAAGAGGCACTTTTCTAAAATGTCGGATGAAACTTAAGGTATGGCTCTGCCGGTGTTACGGCAGGCAGTCTTTCAGGAGGACAATCATGAAGAGTTTTATGGCGACTCCGTCTACCATTGAACGGAAATGGTATGTGGTTGATGCGGACGGATGTACACTCGGACGCCTTGCATCTCAGGTGGCAAGTGTTTTGAGAGGAAAAAATAAACCGATTTTTACACCGCACATGGACTGCGGTGATTATGTAATTGTAACGAATGCGGAAAAGATCAAGGTTACAGGCAAGAAGATGGATGAAAAAATTTATACGACTCATTCCCTTTATGTAGGAGGAATGAAAGAAACCACTCTTCGTGAAATGTTGGCAAAAAAACCGGAGAAGGCAGTAGAGCTTGCAATCAGGGGAATGCTCCCGATGGGATCTCTCGGAGATCAGATGTACACAAAGCTTCATGTGTATGCGGGACCGGATCACGGTCATGCAGCTCAGAAACCCGAAGTCATGAAAATCAGGGAAATAAAGGCCGACAAATAATAAGGAGAGAAAGCAATGGCTAACGATAAATTTTACGGAACAGGAAGAAGAAAAACCTCTGTTGCGAGAGTATATCTGGTACCCGGTACCGGAAAAATCACCATCAACAAAAAGGATATCGATGAATATCTCGGCCTGGATACGCTGAAGTTTGTAGTCCGTCAGCCGCTGGTTGCAACCGAGACTTCCGATAAGTTTGATATCAAGGTAAATGTGGCAGGAGGCGGACTTACCGGACAGGCAGGAGCCATCCGTCACGGTATTTCCAGAGCGCTTCTGGATGTCGATGCAGAATATCGCCCCATCCTGAAGAAAGCCGGTTTCCTTACCAGAGACCCGAGAATGAAAGAAAGAAAGAAGTACGGCCTCAAAGCCGCACGTCGCGCACCACAGTTCAGCAAGCGATAATTTTATCAAAAAACCCCGGAATCTCAAAGGTTAAGCCCCATAGGTACATTTTGTGACCTATGGGGCTTAATGTCGTGTATGGGGAAAATACTGATGTGGCAAAGTGTCCTGCCTTTGCCACATCAGTATCATATTTACCAATTAAAAACACTTCAGCCCCCTACTTATCTTTGTTTCTGCTTCTCTGCAGAAAATCTTGAAACCTGTCTTAATAGTGCCTCCAATATTTTTTGCTATTTCAACCGTTTTGTCCCTGATTTTTTGCGTAACTTTTACAATGGTCTCACCAACCTTGGAACCAGCTGGAGGGATATCATAAAAATGCAGAGGGTAAACACCCAAAAGTGATAGAATGAAAATCAAGACAAAAAGCTGGCAGAGGCGGCGTAAAAGGGAAATGAGGATACCGTTGCAAAGCTCTCAAAGCTGTTCCCTGTGGTAGAGGGATCCTCATGATGCGACAGGGACGAAGCACATGCTGAAGTTACTGAGCCAGGTGGAGCCGTCCTTTCGGTGGACGTATACGTCATTGACAACAACGCCTGTGACGGATAGGATGCTCCCGACAGGCATGTCCGACGTGGCAAAGCTGCCCACGGCGCTGATGACATAGGGAACGCCTTGATCCTTACCCAGATAGAGCGCAATATGTCCGGGAAAGAAGAGAAGGGAGCCAACGGGCATTTGATCCAGCGCGGAGAGCTTTTCTTCCTCTGAGAGAGCGGAGAAATCCAGCTGGCGCATTCCCGCCATCTGGGATTGTCCGATGGAATTTCTGGCAAAGGCGAAGCCAAAGCAGGAGTAGATATCCTTTACCATGCCGGAGCAATCATTGGCGTGATATAGCCCACCCCAGCCATACTGATCGCCCAACCGCCGAAAGACAAGGGTGAGGACGTTGGCGGAGGTGTACGGCAGAAAGCCAATGTGGACGGTATCGCTGAGGGGAACCATGGTATATTCATCCTTAATGGAACCATCCTCCTGCCGAACGGGAAGTTTCACCACATAGTTCCCGTAAGTCATGCGGTCTCCTATGCTCTGGGGCGCTTCTGACGCTGGGACAAGGGGGAGGCGGGTGCCCATGGGCAGCAGCTGCCCGGAGAACTGCGGCGTAAAGGGGTTATCCGGCAGACGAAGCTGCAGCCCGGTGACCAGCAGAAATACGTCCTCTGCCTGACGAGCCAGCCAATCCTCCCTGGAATCACACAGAGCGACGTACTCTTTACGCACCCAGCCGGCATATCCGGAAAACTGTACATAATACCACTGTTCATCCACGCTTTCATGGAGCACCACCAAAGGACGGTAGGGAAGAAAGTCGGAACGCGTCGCCAGATCCACCTTGCGATCATCCGGCGTTTCTGAGAGGAAGTCATCTGTGGGGAAGGAACGCAGATTGGAATAACAGACGGAATACCCGAATTTCACCGTTACGGAATCACCGATGCTTTCCAGTCCTTGATTTTTCTTTAATGCGTCCCAATAGGCTGCTGTGGTAGGCTGACCGTTCAGGTATACCGCAGCGGGATCCTCAGGAAAAACTGCGCTTAATAAGGCGCGGACGATGGCTCCGTCCATAGTCTCCAAAACGTCGGACAAGGCAAAGGCTTCGCCGCCATCGTATGAGATCAGCTTGCTGTTCAGTTGATTAAACTGCTGGATTTGTGCCTGCGTCATCAGGAGATCATTGGCGTTCGGGTCCTTGGAGATCCAATACTTCGCAGATTGCATCTCCAGGGTGGCGCTGGGAACGGTGGTCACATACTCTGAAATGGGCTGAGGATCGGACGGCGCGGAGGGAGCGCAGCTGACCAAGCTCAAGGGTAGGATAATGCAGAGCAGAAAAATAATAATCCGTTTCATTTAAGGATCCTATCTGTAGAAAGAGTGAGAAACTATCTTTGCTGCCATTAAGTTTTTGCGCGTTTGATTTGCGGCGTGTCTCCGCAAATCGCATTTATTCAGTGGACATTATGTACGCAACGACACTCCGCTTATACAGAAGGAAGGGCGGTTGCGCGGGGAATGCAGTCACCAGTTGATTGCCAGCGTCGAGCGCTGCGGAGGCTGGCAGGCAATTGCTTCCACCTTTCCGTCCGCATTCATGATTTTTTCAGTCTGCACTTGACTAACCTCACCCGAGTCAGACAGCGCATAGATATCTACAGGGGATTCTATCGCTTGATCAAAGAGCAGACGCAGTTCGGTTCCGGGAATGTCCGCGGCGCTCGCCAGCGCGACGCCGTCTTCCGAAGCGCCTACCATCCAAAGGGAGAAAAGGGAAGCGCCATCGTGAAGCGCAACGCCGTTTTTAGAAAATGCATCCCGGGCAGACTGAGCGTTGCTATCGTTTAAAAACGCCAGTTCCAGGTTGACCCGATTCGCACCTGAGTAGGCGGACGATGATGTCGGACAAATCACCAGCATGTCCGCGCGGCTTGCTTCTATGCGACTGCGCAGCCCAGTCAATACGCCCTTTTCCGCTGCCTGACTCAGGGGGGAAGAAGACATACTCAGGCATACACTTTTTCCGCCGTAGTTTGCCAGCAAAAAGTCCCCGCTTTCCAAATTCCCCAACTCTCGGGCAAAGGTTTCTCTCAGAATGGTTATGCCCAGAACGCCGTCCTCGCGGCGCGTATAGGAAAGAATGTCCGCGTAAACAGCCTGACTTCCGGGGTATGCCTTGGAAATCAAGCTGGGCTCATCCAGCCGCTCAATCGTGCGTATGTTCTCTTCCGGATAGGAAAGCGAAACAAAGGCGTTTTGTGTCTGAAAATAGCTTCGGGTTAATATCAGCGTGCCATCGGTTGACGCGCCAATGGAATAGTTTGCACTGTTAATCCAGAAGATAGCGTCTATTCGCCCGGAAAACAGCGCCGTGATCCGCGCCTCTGTGGCGACGGGCACGATTTCAATATTAATCCGTCCCGTTTGTGCCACAGCCTGAAGAAAGGCTACGTTGAATCCCGCAGGTTCGCCTGCTGTATTCATATAGTCCATGGGCGGAATATCGCCCGTGACACCCACCCTGATGGTTGGCGCGTCGTCGAAATGAGGCATTTCGATGTTTTGCGTGGCTGTCAGCGCGCCCGAATTGTAAATCCATGTTTGGCACAGCTCATCCAGCTGCCCGGTTATCTCAAGGGTTGTGATGATCGTAGACAGCCGATCGGCAAGCTCACTGTTTTCAGGCATGAGCGCCATCGCGTATGCAATTTTTACCCCATCGCGATCAGGGATAACGGTCACGTCGGGATTCATATTCTGCATATACTGAGCTGTGTTCAAATCAAGGGATGCATAGTCCGTGTGACCGGATTCCAACGCCAGTTGAAGCGACGCAAGAGAATCGTAACCGACCTCTTTTTTGACGCCCGCCTGCGCTTCGTCCTGTTCGCCGGTCAGGGTGTATTGCTCGTGAATCATTTTCGCTTCCATATCGGACATGGACAACTTGCCCACTACAGGCGTTTTCTGTCCGCAGGATGTGCTAACGAGCACAATACCAATCAGAGCAATGCCCATCAGCAGGCATAAAATCCTTCGCCTTCGGCGCATTAATATCACCCTACCTTTCAGTTGGCAAGTGCGTCATTATACGCATTGCAGAGCCATTCGATACCCCTGTCACGCATTGCGTTTTCAAATGCGCCCCAATCCTCTTGGACATCCTTTTCTCCCAGCAGGAACTGCTTCGTCCAGTTTAAAAATTCGCTTTTCAGCAAACTGCGAAGAATCTGCACTCGCTCGGCCTGATCGTCTTCAAATTTGGGATTTGGCGGTATTCGACGCATACAGTCGGGCATGGCTTGCAGCTGCTGATTAATCCGGGCAAACTCCTCGCCGTACTTGCTACGCTCTCTGTCCGCTTTCCAAACAAGCTGAAGACCGGCTACGCCGCAACCAGCGTCAAGCTGCAAACGCTTATAAGCGCTGCCCGTGGTATCGACGTACTTTTTATCATAGACAATCTTTCCGTCGACCACGCTGTAGGTTTTGCCTTCCTCGCCCATGGCCCAGATTTGAGTCGTTTCATCAGAGAAAAACAGCTCATCCAGTTTGCTGATTACCTGCTTATAATCTGACCTCTTTTGTATGGAAGCCGGGATCATAATACCGGGTCCAATAACATCGTTGCTGTTGCAATGGGAGCCATCAGGACCGGCAGGCGGGACGTACATGGTCAAATCATAGCCTTCTATATCCGAGGCTTCCTCAAGCCCCGCTATCTGATCATAAAAGGCGTATGTGGCAATGGAATCACCGCTGGTCATGCTTTGCGCCCACATGTCCGGATCAAGCTGCCCCTGAAAATCTTTAGCCAACAGACCTTCCTTACTAAGCTTCGAAAAGTACTCGACGAACTGACGATACCCGTCATCCGCTATGCAGGAAACGTATTTTTGAGCGTCATAATCATAATATAGGGGCGCGTAATAGTTTTGGTAAGTAAAGCCAAACGACGGGCCGGCCATAATCATAAAAATAGTAAACGACGCGCTGATCTTCAGGGGTGTGCTCTGAGGATTTTCAGCCTTATATGCTTTAAGCAGCTGATAAAGCTCTTCGTAAGTGGAAATGTTCGGATACCCCAGCTTTTCCGCGACATCCTTTCGCACAATTAAACCGCGATCCTGAAGTGGATTCTCAAAAAGGCTGGGCATATAATAAAGCCCGCCGTCCGGCAGATAGACATTTTCCACTTCCTTTTCAAGATTCATATCGGTAACCGCTTTGTTGAAGTTAGGCGTATAATCGCGATAATCGTTAATATTGAGCAATTTTCCCTGTGACGCAAATAGCAGGTTTTCAGCCGTACAGAGCTGATAGAGAAGCACGTCATATGGCGAATCGTCGGCAACCAATTTGCTAAGCGACGGCAGATTCGCCGAATTGGCAAAATCAAGCTGAAGATCAACATTCGCTTTAGCGCAGGCTTCCTTTACAGCCAGCCAATCCGAATTGTATGGCACGGCAGCATTCTCATAAATGAATGCATGGATGACGATGGGCTTGTCCTCTCCATACACAGGCAATGCAGATACTGTTAGCAGAAGCATCACCAGGAGAAGACATCCTAACCTTTTCATACCTGAAAACCTCGCTCTCTTTTTAATAAAATTTGGCACTGAGATACTCTCGTTATGGCGACCTCCAAAGTCAACAATAAATCCGAGCAGTTAAGTTATCCTTCTTCCGTTTTTCTCCCCCGCCGATTCCGCGCTCCTCACTTGCTGCCCCTGTTTTATACGTTACGAATCAATCATCGCATAGGTCAGCTCGTCCTTGCGCCCAGCCTTTTTTCTTCTTTTCCAAGCTTGCATAAGCGTATTATACTTTATCTGCAAACAGAAATTTCTCAATGTCAAAGGCGTTCCGCGGGTCGGCATCGAATAGGTATTTGTAGTTTGGATGTTTGCATTCACTTTTAGACCATCTGCTCCAAAGCCCGCACGGCATCTCCGGCTTCGAGTTTGAACCGTCGGTCATCAGGGGCTTCTCTGGATTTCCTGATCGCCATTCGTATCTCACGAATCGCAAGCTCTATTTCTCGCGTTGTGTGTCCGGCCTTCACCGCATTGACAGCCAGGGTGGACACATAGACTCAATCGGCTTCGGAGAAGTGATCCTGTTCTATCATCCGCCCGATCTGCTCCAAAATCCCGTTGCGTGAGTGGACGGTTCTTGTCGCGTCATCCGAATGATATAAAAGCTGGCTGTCCGGAATATCGGCAGCGGCTACCGATAATAAATTGACGGCATATTCATCCGGCGTGAGGTTGAGCATGTCTGCCGTCAGCTCTCCCACGGAGAGCAGCGTTCCGTTCAGCTCGAGGGAATCACCGTGGGTATAGAAAACAATCTCACCGTCCATGGGCCGTCTCCGTTATTTGTCCTGCCTGTTATTTTAATTGTCCTTATTTTCTATAAGACTACCATATTTTTCGACACAATAAAAGTAGAGGGGCGGATAAAACCGCTCCTATTTTTTTCAGAAAGAAAATTGTTCGACTCCATATAGGACAGGGACGAACCTACAAAAGCATCACAGATGAATACCATGTTTCAAAAGCAAGCATCTCAAAATGGTGCAGCGAATTTAGCGAAGAATGCCTGTCTAAAGCCCAATCCACACAAGACGCTCCAAATGAATTAGAATTAATGAAGGAGAATCAACGTCTGCTTAAAGAGTTAGAAGAATCTAAAAAGGAAGTAATCTTCCTAAAAAAAACGGCGGCATTCTTCGCAAGGGAAATCGATTAGAGGCTTATCGATTCATCCAGACTTATCACAACTTATTTGGTGTCCGGTGGCTTCTGCGTAAATTTGGAATCGCACCAAACGCTTACTACAATTTCCTGAAAAACCGGAAGTCTGATTACTCTACCCGAAAGCAGGAAGCGTTAGAGAAAATCACCGAAATTTATCATGAACATAATGGCGTAGATGGATACCGAAGCATGAAGATTTACCTAGAGCGTAAAGGCTATAACCTCAGTAACCTGACCGTCCACAAATATATGAATGTTGAACTTGGACTCTATTCTGTCGTGCGTAAAAAGCAGCCGGATTACAGAAAAGGCACCGCGCATCAGGTATTTGATAATCTCCTGGAACAGAAATTTTCTGCTGATGCAGCCAATGAAAAGTGGTGTACTGACTTCACTTATCTTTTTCTGACAAATGGAAGCAGACGCTATAACTGCTCCATTCCGGATCTTCATGACCGCAGTATGATTGCCAGTATTACAGATAAAAACATCACATCAGATCTCGCAATACGCACGTTAAAGAAGGCCCTGGAATCGCAGAAAGATGTTTCACCTGACCTGATCCTGCATTCTGATCAGGGAAGTCAGTATACATCTAAAGATTTCATCGAATTCTGCGCCTCTTCAGGGGTTACCCGGAGTATAAGCAAAGCCGGGTATCCATAGGATAACGCACCAATGGAACGCTGCTATAATAAACTTAAAAGTGAGCTGATTTATCTGCACTATTATCATAACGATGAGGAGTTAAATGCCTCTATTGAGGAATTTGCATATGTAACCTACCATCATATCCGTCCGCACTCTTATAACGGGAATAAGACACCGTTTGAGGCAAGGTATGCAGCGACAAAATAAATCTGATTTTATTAGCCATATCTGTTGCAAAAAAGCTTGACCACAACAGTTTGGAATTATGCAAGCGATAATTTTATCAAGAAACCCCGGAATCTCAATGGTTCCGGGGTTTTTCCTATCTGAAATGCTTTGACAGTTTTTGGCCTGTTTTGAACCGGGCAAAATGGGTTTATTATGGGTTAACTCATTTATGCTTTGACGAACTTCTATTGGGATAAAAAGCTGCAAAGACATACCAGTAATCACCTCACAGTCCATAGCATACCCCATTCTATTTGCCGAAATCAAGAAAAACATAAAACTGGTAAATAGAAATGCCCCGCATGAACCACAACACGAATTGCAAAAAGAAAGGACTTGTGAATATAGAATGGTCCCCAGAAACAGAACCGTTTGATTGAAATTTATTGTGAATATGGTATCTTAAAATAAAGGGAAGGAAGTGTAAGACCATGGCACGAACGAATTACACCCCGGAGTTTAAATCAAAGCTGGTTCTGCAGGGTGAAAAAGAACTGAACGGGATTGCCGCAGAGCATAACATCAATCTCAATATGCTCCGCAACCGGAAGAAGGATTTCCTCGCAAACGCCATCCGTGCCTATGTGCAGTTGTATAACACCGTGCGGCCGCATCAGGCGCTGAAGAATTGCACGCCGGAGGCAATGTACTACGCAAGCTTTCCGGTGCAGAACGCTGACCTTGATGGACTGAGACGGGCTGGTCAAGCCCCCTGCGGCGAGGCAGTGGCACGGATTGTTAGTTCGATTTCGTTCACGATACATTATTTGAAAGAGGTCTTGACAAGGGGACCATTATAAACTTCCAACATTGGTATAGAATATATCCTGTCGAATTATATCTAACGAAGTTGAGGTGAGGGTGTTTGAAAGGCTACATATCCGTGCGTGAGGCAAGCTACAAATGGAGCGTATCGGAGCGGCGTGTCAACCAATATTGTCAAGATGGGCGCATAGACGGGCTTTCACGCTTTGGCAAGTCGTGGTGTATCCCCGAAGATGCCGAAAAGCCCACCGATGCACGAATAGATAAATTTATTCTAAACGAGGTAACAAAATGTTAAAAATTGCAATTTGTGATGATAGAGCTGACGAGCTGCAAAGGCTTTCGGCACTGGCTCATACATATATAGAAGGAAAGAAAATTGAATCCGAAATAACCGAGTTTCAACACCCCGATGAGCTGCTCTCTGCCATCGACAAAGACAATTACCACATCTACCTGCTTGACATGGTAATGCCAATGTATAACGGCATTGAGGTGGGAATGACCGTGCGGCGTATGGACAGGCATGCGCAGATTATCTATGCCACAACCGAGCCGCAGTATGCCCTTAATTCCTTTTCTGTCAATCCGCTGGATTATCTCATAAGGTAGTATAATAAATTCTGTGTAAACGATATGTCCCCTTGGATTAATGATAAAATAAATATTAATCCAGGAGGATATTTTTATGGCAAGACAGAGAAACATATCACCCGAAAGAAAGGCTT
>Ga0163159_1001914_pt1 | contig 18440 bp, 19 predicted proteins | sample BioMet9_FD_108702 | JGI IMG/M metagenome (GOLD analysis project Ga0163159, IMG submission 108702) | Microbial communities from bioreactor (seeded with sewage sludge) at Lawrence Berkeley National Lab, California, USA - Biofuel... | ecosystem: Engineered > Bioreactor > Anaerobic > Unclassified ... | reverse complement strand
GACCAGTCGCTATCCAATAGATTGGCAAACATTCGAAAGATAGTGGCAATGCTGTAGAAAGACGAAACCGTGGACGTAATCTTTTATGACTAGAGGAAGGCTTCAATTATTAGAATCCAAGCAAGAGACAATAAAATCACCTTCTTTCTTTTGAAGTCGACAAACACAAAACGATTAAAAATCATAGGCTTATAATTGAGGCAAACTCGAAAATCCAAGAGACGCCCACAATGTAAAAGGCGCACTTCTATTCGACGTAAAAATCAGCGAACCTCTCCCCGACTACTTACAGTATGATTTTGGATTGACGAAGTAGAGGGGGGAAGATATAAGAAGGTATTCATCATATCTTTTCAATTACATGTTTTTTAGCTTCTTTGCATTTTCACAATACATTTTCCATACATAAAGGCTGGCTTGAAAGTAGTTTTTATGGCAATGAATAAAACTTTTGTAAAAGTAGAATGAAAGAGAAAAAATCATTAATACTTGTTTATGTAAAAACATAAATCTATATTTGTCGAGTTCTTGATCATGAAAAGCTATTGAGGTTTAGCGAACCTTTATTTAAGATCATGTAGAAGTGCAGCTATCAATAACGATTATATATAGATCAAACTATTACATATCGTCGCATATAATAATATGAATTATCATGGGAATATTTACAATTCTAAAATTTTATATATTATGGAAGTCAACAGCATTAGTGAGCTAAAGGAAGCATTGAATAATAATAACTTTCCTATCACTACAAAAAATGAAAAAGTGAAAGGAATTATTTTAAAAATGGCTGCAAAAAAAAAGGATAAGGTTTACTTTACAGATGAAAAAGGTAATACAATAAATGAAGCAATATGTACTAATACCAATCTTAGTCATTTCGGGATGGGCGTAATTAGCGAAACAGTTATAGTAACATTAATCATAATGAGTTATATAACAATAATAAGCTTATATGCCATTTATAAGAAAAAAAATATCAAAGTAACTATATGTCCAGATGGAAGTATCAGATTGGAAACATCTGACGAGCGTTCATAATAAATATTTGTATTATAAAGAGGTGAGTTGCTAAAACTTATCTCTTTGTATTACAATAAAATAATAAGGCATGAGATTCAAAAAAAATAAAGTTTATTTTGAATAAATTATATTGAACTGCCTTCAGCCTTATTCTCAATTTCTGATGGGTCAATTGACATGATGTTCAAGTTTTTGGAGTTTCCGTATTGAGCACCTTTTTTATTAATTTCGTTACAGATGTATATTATTTGATTTTTAAGATCAGCGACTGGTAACGCTTTTTCAAAATCTATTTCCCATGCCTTCGAACCAAAGTAAGTATTTGTGTCTTCATCTAGGCATTTAAACTTTAAATCCTTTATCGGTTTGCCTGCAATATTATTTTCATCGCGTCTTGAAATTTGAACAAACAAATAACTTCTGTAAAAACCAACAACAATACACATAGTTGTCCAAGTCTTTTCATCTTTATAGATTCTAAAGTAAATACATTCATTGTCTTTATCTTCTGACATTATTCTATCAAAATTCAAACTAGAATCATAGGATTCTATATCCGTTTTAATCTTATTAAAAACATCATTTTCCAAAATGTCCTTCTTTATTCTATTTTTACATTGATTGATAGCTTTATTAAGGCTTTTCTCCAATTCATTAACGGAACTGTATTTATCAGAACCATTTAAATTCTTTTCCAATTTACCATATATCGAATTTCCCAACTCTTCATGCATTTCCATAAGCTCTTTTGTTAAATTGTAACGATGTTTAAAAAAACTAATATATTGTTGTAACCCCGAAATTAAAGATTGATCCTTGACTTGGCAATAAGGGAGAACATCTCTTTCTAACCAAGGTAATATATGATCTCTATAATTCATCATTACAAACCTTCCATTTTTCATATTGCTATCATACTCTAGTGTCCCTTTCTGTTCAAAAAAACTCTTATTGTCCACCTCTTTAGTACCGTCATTAGTCAAATAGATAACAAAAATTTCATTATCATTATATTTTTGGCCCTTCATATTGCAAACATACCTATCTATCTGCCCTTCTTGGTCGATAGCATCTTGTATCTTATTTTCAATGATAACTGCATATTGAGCGGCATTAGTTTCAGTTTTAGTTTTAGTTTTAGTAATACATCCATCTATATAATTAGCAAATTTTTTAATGCTAGAACCATCTGTATTTTCTGATGGTTTACATTCAATAGACACATTCGACCCGACATGCTTTTCCATCATTTGAAAAAATGACTCCAAGAAAGGATATTTACCGTCATTCGAAAACTTCAATATTTTCACTAATATACTTGTATGTCCATTTTCATTGATTTTAGCCTCATCTAGAAGAATCAAATCGTATGGCAATTTTTTTACTAGTTCCTTCCTTTTAATAATTAAATCCTCAAATAATGTATCAATAGTTTGTTCATCCATATTCATTAATGAAATTATTACAACTTACGAGTAAGAAATTATTGATTAACTATGTTCTAAATGCAATATTAGTCATATTATTTGAAGTGAGCAAATATTTATCAAGTAAGATGTTTGAAAGAATGCATAGGCATTTATGCAAGGAATTCACTTCTATATGATATAGAGCAAATCATTTAGTCCTTCTCCAGAGCGTCATGAAGATCTATTTCCTCTGACCCGAACACTTCATGTATTCAGAATAAGCACAAAGAAACAATCCAAAAAGATTCAGAATACTACTTTTTGAAGAAAAATACTAATCAAAATGGCAAGACATTTATTAAAAAAATAACAAAATGGATTAATAACAGATATTATCATTAACCACTTGCACTACTAAATCGAGTATTTTAAGAATTGAGTTTGTTTTATATACTTGTTACAAAGTTTTTGACAATCTAATATGACAACTGATTAAACATTCACTAAGTAGAATGTATACTCTCTAGACCCTCACAATTTTGTTTTAGCCACTTAGGATTCCCATTTTAGATTATAGAAATATATCAATCAAAGATTTAAATAGAATTTTATAATTAAGAGACAGATTATTTTGCATTCTCAGTTAATAATAATATATTTGTGCAGTTTGTTTCATATAAAATATATGGATCAAGACATTAATCAACTAATAGTTTACTTAGCAGAAAGTTTAAAACTGATCAACGACGTATAGAACAATCAAATTACGACTTTGCTGCCATTTAGAAATGGTGCACGTATAGTTTAAAATCCAGGAATGAGATTTATATCCAATTCACATAAGTTTCGGATATTGATTTCTCAGATTTGGTATAAAATAGGAGTATGAATAAAATAGCGCGATGTTCAGATGTTTAATTTTTCCATCATTTCTAATGTATGGATTAAACCTTTGGACATTTACTTAATTTGTTAAATGATGGCTACAATCACACGAGAAGAAATCTTAAACTCACTTGTTCCAAAGTGTTGTGCGTACCTTTGGAACGATAGTAGTTTGATAGAGATACCTCAAAATGAGGAAGAACTTAAAACGGTTATAGATGTTGTTAAAAAATCAGACTTCAAAATAGTAGAGAATTCTAAAGCTCTAAAATTAGGCTATAAAGAATTAGCTAAGTGGTCAAATGAAAATGATTACCTATTTCTATTCCAAACTGAATATATGCTATTGTGTATGCCCATATCTGTATTTATGCATAATTAAATATTATCAAATCAATTGAATAAAAAAGAAATATATAAAATAGGGCTTGTAGATGCGGATTTGTTATGCAATGGTACGCGTCATCCAAATCTTGCGCTTTTGAAAATAGCTGGATATCTCCGGGATAACCGTTACCAACGTATATATGATGGTCAAGATTTCGAAGACTCAAATACATACCAGTTACTAACTAATGATAGCAATTTTGATGAATTGCAGAATTTAGATTATATCTATGTCTCTTGTGTGTTTACATTCACGATGGACGATCCCCCACTTCTGCTCTCTTGCTTGATGACAGATAAAAAATTGATGAAACGTGTTCGCATAGGTGGAACTGGTAGTTATGCAAACCTTTCTGTGGAAGAGGGTTTTGTAGAAAAAAGGACTCAGGACATGGAAATGTTGGAAAATGATGATTTCCTCAAGACTCTTATAAATAATTCTGGAACATTTGGAATTAACATGCGAACACAGAGGCCAGATTATCATTTGTATGATGAATATGTCAGAGTTATGGGAGCCACTCGAGCCTCAGCTTCATATTATAAAGACTATAAAGAATATTCCATTGGTTTTTTAACAAGAGGTTGCTTCCGTCGATGTCCGTTTTGTGTAAACAAAATGGAACATGTTGCTTTGCCATATTCTAATCTTAATGATTTTCTTGACAGGGAGATCGACGAGAATACAGGCAAGCTAAAACGACCTTATATTTATCTTTGGGATGATAACTTTTTAGCTTCTCGCTATTGGAAAGAATTGCTTCAAGAACTTATAAATACAGGACGACCATTTCAATTCCGTCAAGGTCTTGATGAGCGTATACTTGCTCAGAACAAGCATGGTGAAGAAATGGCAATAATGCTCGCTAATTCAAATTATCATGGCGATTTTATCTTTGCGTTTGATAATTGGTTTGACAGGAAATTAATTGTTAAAGCATTAAAGATTTGGAAATTCCGCTGTCCTCGAAGAGAAACAAAGTTCTATCTTTTCTGCGGTTTTCACCAAAATAGTAGCAATAAGAAAGCATTTCAACTTGACATAGCAGAGATATTTATGCGCATTTGTGTACTAATGAAATATGGATGTTTGGGGTATATTATGAGACATGAGGATTATAAGAAAGCTCCAATGCCAAACATATATGTTCAAATAGCACGTTGGTGCAATCAGCCAGGCTTCTATAGAAATCTCTCATTTTGGCAGTTCTGTTACAAAAATCAGACATATTATGAAGAGCACTCTCTTGGTATAAAGCACAATAATAGACTCAAAACATATGAAGAATTTCTAGATGATTATAACAATGGCTATTATAAGAAAATAGGTTTGTCAACGCCACTGAAAACGGTATTTGATTTCCTTAATGAATTCAAGGAACATAAGAAATTGTTCCTAAGTTTCTTTAATTTATCATTCAGACAAATGACTGATCCAAGTTTGTGGTATCGAGATACGGAAATTACTATGGAAGGTAATAAATACTTTTTAAACAATGAATATTGGGAAAAGGTCATAGGAAATCCAACATATGAAAAGGTTTTATTGAAAGCATTCTATACTCATGCTGATGACAGCCTTATTGAGGACAAAGAACAGAGTAAATGCCTCATTGAAGTTCTTAACAAATACAAGTGTAGTGAGATTCTTAAAATCATTAGCAAGGACTTTAAACCTTTTAAGATTGACAAGAAAGATATCTCTCAATTTAGTGATTTTAAAGACGCTTACTATCAAGTTCCATATATTTTAGCCAATTGCTATGATGTAGATATCGACTATGGACATATGGGTTACAGGCTCCGAGAAAATGCACATAGAGACATTATTGCTGATAAAAAATATGGTGAAAATCATATGAAAACGGCGGCACAACTAGGACTTTGTAGATTCGAAAAATGCAGGGGCAATGCAAATGCCCTCGGCAAGGCTTTTATAAAATTGTCCGAGAAAGAACGGAAAGACTTACTACCTAAACTTTGTCTATATATTCCTTATGTGCAGAATTACTTTATGGAAGGCAGAACAGATGAAGTACGTGATAAAATTCTTAGTATTCTTTCAAAGACTACACAAAATAGAAGAAGACCCAATGTGAATTTAATCATCGATACAATAAAAGAATCTCTTGAGTATGAACTTTAAAGATTTAAATATTAAACCATGTTATGAATCTGGTGTTGATGATATCATAGAGGATTTCTATGTTCCTGTGCTCGGGGCAGCAGTCAAATATGATAGAATAGCAGGTTTTTTTTCTTCATCGTCTATGGCCGTCGCAGCACGTGGCCTTTCAGATTTCATACAGAATGGAGGGAAAATGCGTTTAATAACTAGTCCAAAACTCAATCAAGAAGATATTTCACTCATCAAGCGAATTACAGACGATGATTCTACTTTATTATTGAATGATTTCGGTATTGACACAGAGCATTTAGAAAATGAATTTGAAAGGAATCATGTCAAAGCATTAGGATGGATGCTTCTATCTGGTTTATTAGAGATGAAGCTTGCAATCGTATTCAATGAAGATGGTACAATATGCGATAACGAAACAATTTCAGAGAATGGTCTATTCCATCAAAAAGTTGGTGTGCTCGTAGATATAGAAGGAGATGAACTATCTTTCAGTGGTTCTATAAATGAGACAGCGGCAGCCTGGATAAATAATGATGAAGAATTTAAAGTATTCAAGGGATGGACAGACTCTAGCGAATACTTTATAAGAGACAAAGAACGTTTCCAAGAACTTTGGAATGGTGAACGTAAAAATGTTAAGGTGTTTAATTTACCAAGTGCAGTTAAAGCTGACATTGTGCGTTATTCTTCCGATTTCAAACAGGAAAGTATATCCCTTATCAAATATCATTCAAATAAGCTTAAATCATTTGATTTCAAAAACGACAAGAATTTGTTTTTTTATCAAGCAGATGCTTTGAATCTATGGAAAGCTAATGAATATAAGTTGCTATTTGAAATGGCTACAGGTACCGGTAAAACGCGTACAGCAATTGCTGGCATTAGATATCTCAACGAAACTAGGAAACGGCTTATTACTGTTATTTCCACACCACAAAACACATTGTCTAAGCAATGGAAAGATGAAGTAAATGCACAAGGTCTTCATTTTGATGAAAACGTAATTGTAGATGGATCTATTACTAAGTGGGATAGTTTATTGACAAAACTCCTATATAAAAATGGTGCTGGATTAGCAGACCATTGCATTTTCTACACTACCCATATTACGGCTTCATCAGATAAGTTTACAAATGCAATGCTTACATGCTTGCAACCTGGAACAGAAGTCCTTTTTGTAGGAGATGAAACGCATTGGCTAGGAGCCAGAATACTTCAGAAAGCATTGCTTCCTTGCTATAAATATCGTATTGGCCTGAGTGCTACTCCGAGCCGGTGGTTTGATGATTTAGGGACAGCAAAGCTTATTGAATATTATGGCAACAACAATTTTGAGTTCACTATCAAAGATGCGTTGACTGAGTATAATCCTATGACAGGAAAACATTTTCTTGTTAACTATTATTATCTCATTTCTAAAGTAAGACTAAACGAGGCTGAGACATTAGAATATAAAGAAGTTTCAACACGAATTAGTAAACTTTGGAAAATGAAAGACAGTAATCAAGATGCAGCAGTCAGCATAGAAAGGCTGATGGAGAGACGAGCAAACATTATTAAAAATGCAAATGCAAAGTATGCAGAACTCGATCATATCCTAGATGATATTGAGAAAGAGGGAAGAATAGAAAACCTTATTGTTTTTGTTTCACCTCAACAAATATCAGAAGTAATGGATATCCTTGCACAAAGAGAAATATTTTTTCATAAACTCACAGAAGAAGAAGGTACAAAGCTCGAAAAAAGATTTGGTAATAAATCTGAAAGAGTGCATATTATTTCCAAGTTTAAAACCAAGGATTACCAAGCTCTTGTCGCTATTAAATGTATGGACGAAGGAATTGATATACCAACAGCAGACGTCTGTATATTAATGGCATCCAGCACAAACCCTCGTGAATATGTACAGCGTATCGGACGAATTATCAGGCAAAGTCCAAATAAAAAATTCGCCCATATTTATGACATCTGTGTAGATACGATAAGTGGCCTAGACGCAGAGTCTGCTGCTCTTGAACACAAGATCCGTGCAAAGGAGCAGGTGAGATTAAAGGAAATAGCAGAGAATTCTATTAATTCAATAGATGCACTTAAAATAATAAATTCATTAGATTAACATTATGGCTATTAACAAGAAAATACTAGTAAAGATAGCAGAGAAGACGCACCCTGATATCGCGAAACAGAAAAACATTGAGACTGTTCTTTCTGAAATTGAAAAAGGGCGTCAAGGTAAAAGAATAATAGATAGAATTATGAAATCAGTATAGTTATGAGAATTGAAAATATCGAATTACACAATTTTCGCCAATATCGCAACCTTCAAATTAATTTTACATGTCCTAGTGGTCAGAAGGATTTGCATATTATTTTTGCAAAGAATGGCGTTGGAAAGACTAATGTTCTTAATGCTATCACATGGTGCCTTTACGATTCAGAGATGCATCTTGGTGATAAGTACACAGCAAGTCCTATCTTGAACAGCCAACAAGTACAAGAATTGCGCGAGCATCTTGTTGATGAAAAAAGTACCTTAGGCGATTCAACAGTACGTATTTTGTTCTCTACTGATGATGGTTCTGAAAAGATTCGTTTCCAAAGAGTTGGCAAGTTTAGCGTTACAAAAGAAGCTGTCATTCCTGTAGGTACAGAATTTACTATTATGCAGTTCAAAGATGGTGAATGGAACTCTGTAGATGACGAAGAAGAAACATTGTCACTAGTCAAGAAGAATGTTCCTGAAGAAATACATGATTATATATTCTTTGATGGTGAACATCTAGAAAACTATTTTAAGGCAGGCCAGTCATCAAATATCAAAAATGGAATAGAAGAACTTACACAAGCAAATATTATTGAAAAGGCAGAAAGTGCCTTTAACAAATATATAATCGAAGTCCTTAATCCCCTTTTTGAGAACTCTTCCGAAAAAGACATTTCTTCTGCTCAGAAGGAGCTGGATAACATACAATCAGCTATAGATGCATCCATTGCGTCTATTGAGACATTTACGACGCAAATACATAACTGCGATGATGAAATTGCAAACCTCGAAAGCATTATTAATGGACATGTTCTTGTCTCGGATAAGACTGACCGTCTAAAAATTGTTGGAGAACAAATTGATAGCCTTAAGGTCGCCATTGATCAGAAAAAGAACGAAATGATGATGTTTGTTCGCGAATATCTTCAATACTTTGCTATGTATCCAGCAATCAGGGATCTTTACAATTATATCCAAGAACAGGACACACATGGGAAACTGCCTCCAAGAATAGACAAGTTCCTTTTGAAATCTATAGAAGAACATAAACATTGTTTAGTTTGTGACCAAGATCTTGGCGAACATTCTCTTACATTCATCGAACAATTAAAAAAAGAACTTGAAGTTTCTTCTGATACTTCTGCCTTGCTAAATAAAACAATTGTCACATTGCGTATGTATCTAAACAAGATCTCTACTTACCAGAAAAAACGTGATTTTTTGATGGAAGAATTAAAGGATTTACAAAACAAATACAATGGATATCTTGAAGAAGAGATACAGATTAATAAATATCTTATGAACATTCCTAACACAGAAGCTATAAATAAAGCTATTGGACAAAAAAAAGAATATAAGTCCAAACGTGATGAAATTATTGCTATTAAAGGTGTTGAGGAAGTGCACAAAAAGACACTTGAAGCACAATATGATGGAAAGGAAAAGTGCCTCAAGTTCCTTATCAATAAGAATAAACAATTTGAAAAGATAAATAAACAAGCAATTTTTTGCAAGAGCTGTCGTAACATCTTGAGGGAAACAAGAATTGAATTGTTAGCTGAAAGTCGTTCTGAAATGGAAAAAGAAACATTCGACACTTTCACTAAACTACTTTGGAAAAAAGATACATTTTCAAAAGTGGAGATCTTAGAAGACTATGCCTTCCGTTTGCTAGATATGTATGGTTCACAGACACTTGGTTCATGTAGTGCTGCCGAACGGGCTTTATTAGCTCTTTCGTTTACTTTAGCACTTCAGAAAGTTTCAATGCACGACTCTCTGCTATTTATAGATACACCTATTGGACGTGTTGATGAGGATAACCGTTTGAATTTTATAAATACACTTTGTGAAATATCTAAGACTAAACAAGTCATCCTTACTTTTACTCCAGTGGAGTATGATGAAAAAGTAAGAAGTGCTTTACTAAATCAGTACAGCACATTTACTGAACTTATAATAGAAGATGGAGTAACTAAAATAAAATAATACAATGGCAAAAACAGCATTAAATATAGCAAAAACCTACAACAATGGTTTTATTGCAAATTTTGAAAATAACAAGTATTTCCAACTTAATAAGAATGCGACAGCTCGTGCAGATCTTTACTTTTTTGCAATAGCATGCGCGATGATGGAAAAAAAGGAACCAACTACGCTCCAAACAGTTGGATCTATAGACTCATTTGTCCGAATAGAATATCTTAAGGATGATTGCCCAGCCCTTCTTTCAAGTCTTTATTATGAAAAAATACTAAAGGATGAACCTGACAAGATTGATGACATTTGCAATCGTGATGAAGTCTATGAGCTTGCAGAAAAATATGCCAACACAGGCTTTGGAATTCTTAAAGAATGGAGTGAAAGTCTTGAAGAAGAGGCCTTATTTTACAAACTGATTGCTTATATGGATAAGAAATATGAGGAAATTAAGGATGAGGTAAATAAATATATATAAACTAGGCACTCCAATAATTTGAGACGTCCATTATTATGTTTGAAGCATTAAAATTTTAGTGCTTCGTCATTAAAAGAGACCTCTTTAAAGGGAGTTTTCTATCAATGTATGTCGAATATTTAAACTTATGGCTAATTATTTGATAGAATTAAACCATTATTTTCAATATTTCGGCGAGTTGGATTTTATTGTCAAATTCTTAAATCCATCCGAATCCATTTTCCATCCGATTCGAATCCGTTGGTAATTCCATTCGGATCCGATGAGGATCGCATTCGAATGTTTTTCTGCTATACATATATATAGGTAAACAACATGGCATTTTATACAACTCAAACAACACCCCCATCCAACAAAAAAACATATTTTTTCCAAAACCCACTCTCTACCTTATCCAAAAAAACCACCCCATCTTCTATAAATTATATCGAATCAAATAACATCGTGAGCAATCTCCATACATCTCCGATCTCCATTTTCTACAAATTATATCGAATTCGATACTGAGTTATATCAAATAAGATATATTACAACTATTTATGTAAATCTTGCCATCGAGTGGAAAAATATCATATTGATATCATAATCACCGCATTATCTCATTTAATTAAGTGTTATAATATTTTTTACGTCTTATTTAAGAATTATTACTATTTATATGCTTGTAGGTTTGATTTGAATAGCTATATTTGCGATACAAATTAAATATAAAGGCATAGATAAACATAATACAAAGAAAGTATTAATTACAATAATAAACAAATATGGATCACAAATTCTTATTAACAGTCATGACAGCCCAACCGGACTATGTAGAGCGGGTTTGAACGCCGGGAGTCGTTAACCACCTCTACTAAATAAACAATACCGGGAAAATCACTTTCAGAATCAATACTGGAAAACATCTTCATGAAACAGAGCAAGCATGGCCTGAATGATTGATACGCCGTATTTCTCGTGAAAGAAGACCATTGAAGAACAGGACGGGAGTCCGATTCAATAATCCCAAGTTTACTCCAAAAAACTTTTTATCACCGCTTTATAATCCACAAAAAAAGATGGAAGATTATAAAACTGTATCGACCGGAGAAGTTGAAGAACTTGCCGTGTTGAAAAACACAACCACTTTGAGACATTGTTCCGAAGTGTTCGAGAAGAATCAATTGCAGTCGCAACTCAAACTGAATGAGGGCAATGCATTAGTCAAAACAATCAGCGAAATGGGCATGGACAACGATCGATGCAGCGCTTCGAAAATCTATATCAAGGAGTGTGCAGCGCTGCGCGATGAGATGTACGGACACAGGAGCGACATCACACGCCTCCTCACCGCCGTGCAACGACGATTCACCTCACTCGAGAACGCTATCAACCCGACGATGGATGAGTCGCCAGCGTTTATCCTCACCAAATCGGTCAGCGACTATGAGTTCCAACGGATCAAGAAGGCACGCGAAAGAGAGAAACAGCTCCTCTTCGAGAATGAAAAAGCACAGAACGATATCCTCAACAACAATGACCTCACAGAGGAACAGAAAAACGAAGCGCTGAGCCACCTCAAAAGCCAGCTTATCAGCAATCAACTTGAACTGAAGAGGATAACACTGAAAACAAAATGGGTGCCACAAGTGATCGACAAGTGCGGTTACTTGGAAATAATGAACTACTGGTGGGACGAATGCGGACAGCACATGACGGAAAAAGACCTCGACAAGGCGCTCTACACCATGCTGATGTTCGCTACGAAACAGGCTGCCAAAGGGCTCTTCATCAGAAGCGAATTCGTTGATTATAAAGAAATACCATGCATCAAATAACATTGAATAAATAATTGAGATATGAAAAAGATTGTAAGACTCTACAAGAGTATAATCATCAAAAATGGACACCTCAAATCGGTATACGAAAGGAATGAACCGTGCGAGGGAAGCAGTGTCATCACTTATGAGAACCAGACGCCGGTGCACAACGACATGGTCAAATCCATGCAGCATCTGGCAACGCATGTGCGCAACATCTCTGGACTGTCAATCATTCAGAAACTTTTCGTCCTGGGATATATTAAAGTTAACAGCGGCAACACGCAGCTCATCACCATCTTTTCGCGGGTGGGCGAAGGCTGCGAAGACTACGACATGAAGGGAGTCTCGTCGCTCGAGTCACGCGTGTATATCGGCAAGGGCAGTTACTACGACGAGAATGGACTGGCAGAGGTAATAAAACAGGTTGAGAATGAAGCAGATGCGTATATCGACCGCGGGAAAAACTTCGAGGGCGATTGCGCTTACGTATTTGATAACGAGGAATTGTTGAACATTTAAATAATAAAGATCATGAAAAGTAATTCACTGGAAGACTTATTTAAAAATGCGCTGAAAGAAACTGAAGCACAAACTGTTCTGCTGCAAATGCTGACGGGCGACTGCCATTGCCGGGCGAATTGGAAATATCCGTTCAAAAAAGATTATGGCTTCTTCGAGTCGCCGGACGGCAATGGATGGTTTGCCTTCGATAACAGAGAATTAAACTGTGTGGTAATGTATTATGATACTAAACTTGAAGCGGTGGAGGCGCTGATGAATGGACTTGAATGCGAATGTGAATCGTGGTAAGCTGTCGCTACTCGAATCGACGATGAACAGGATAGGAAACTACGAAGTCAAATCGGAATATGCGTTCTATCCGGGTAGAAACTGGCGCTTCGACTTCGCGATACCTTCACACAAGGTAGCCATTGAAGTGGAAGGAGCCGTATGGTCGCAAAACGGTAGGCACACACGGCTCGAAGGCTATCTGAGAGACCTCGAAAAGTACAACGCTGCTGCCAGCTGCGGATGGAAATTGATAAGAGTTATGCCTGCTGATCTACTGTCAATAAAGACAATAAAAATGATTGTTATGGCTTGTCAGAAATGATGATTACATTGTGAATATTAACGTATTTATTAATAACATTTATACACTATTTATATGGGACGTCACGTCAAGTTTGGATTGGATTATTTCTTATTTGATCCTTGCCTGTTTCAGGATGTGAAAATGAGAAAATTATTGCGCACCTTCGGATCGGATGGGCCTCTCACCTATCTGTTTATCTTGTGCGATATCTACAAGAACTGCTATTTCGTGGAATATTCGGACGATTATGTATTCGACCTGGCCGATAGAATCAACATCTCCTATCAACGATTGAACAAAATCATCAAGAAGATGGTGGACTTCGAACTCTACGAGAAAGAAATATTCTTGCAAAACAAAGTGCTCACTTCACCAATCATCCAGCTGCGCTACCTCGCCGGCAAAGAAAAAATGGATAAAAAGATATTACTGCAAATGCCTTACAGACTTGTAAACATTAACAATATTTTAGATTTAAAAGGCCAATGCACTGGTATCCAAGAAATTAAAAATGATGAGAATATCATTGTTTCAGAATCAATGCCTAATGTTTCGGAATCAATACCAGTTGTTTCGGAAAATACACACATAGATTTGGAAACAATGACCACAAAAGAAAAGAATAGAATAGAAGAGAATAAAAGAGAAAAGAAGAAAAATTCAAATTCAACTTATTTTGAAAAGAACTCACACTCAATCAAAAAAAAAGGTATGCAAGCTGGCGCAAATTGTGCGTGTGAGAGAGATCGAGAAAAAATAAGGATTGAAATTTTTGATTTATTGAAAGACAAGGAATGGTGTAGAGCAGCATGCTCTTTCGCATCCGAGCCTTCTGAATACGAGAAAGTGCTTCCTGAAAAATTGCAAACGTTCTACGACTACATCGTTGCAACAGGAGCAGAAGATTCGGTTGATACAGACGAAAACAGGAGAAGAAGATTTTTCAACTGGCAGAAATATTACGACAAAAGCGTAAACAAAAATCTCACTTCAGATTCAAAAGAAAACGAAGTTCCGCGCGCTACGAAACTTTCGAAGAAAGAGGAAATGAGTATCATAGCTGCCAAGGCTGTCGAAAATCTGACACGCGGAATGGACGACGAAAGCATGTACAATCTGTGAAACATTAATAAACAATCGATTAACAATGTACGAGCAAGAGATAAAACAAGCGTTGAAAGGACGGACAATAAACGACATTCCGACAAAAACAATCATCGAGCAACTGAGTACAGTCCTAACCAGACTGTATTTGGTGCTGGGATTCAAAGTGCCGGAGATGGAAACTTTCAAAACGGTCATCATGCACCTGGTCAAGACGTTACAGACTTGTCACAGATTTATGACTTTAGAAGAGGTGATGCTCTGTTTGGAAATGGGGTCGCGCGGCAATCTTGGTGAATTTGCTGGACTTAACGGGCTGACACTCTCAACCTGGATAACCAAGTACAAGAACAGCGAGACAAGGCAGAAAGTGAAAAACGACATCGACGACGAAGCACGTCTTGCCAATAAAAAAGCCAGCGAGGATGAAGCACGCAAGCAATTTAACTTCGAGAAAGCTGCACAGAATTGCTACGAAATATTCCTGAAGAATGAACCTGACCGAATGATCGTGCACCCAATGCTATTTGATGAGCTGAGAATGAGGAATCTAATCTGTATCTCGGACCAGGAGTTTGAAGCTGAAGTTGAAAAGCGAAATAAAGAAATCAGACGGAAAAAGGAAACGGAACGCAACGATAACATAATGAAAATCAACAAGGGAATGCTGGACGATATTGTCTATTCGGCAACCATAAGGACTAAAATGCAGCTGATAGTGCAGTATTTCCAGCAGTTGAAGGATTTTGGTTTCGAGAAGATTCCATTCGAAGAGGAAGAAAAAACAGAACAGAGCGAGCAGCTTCTAGCAAACTGACAGCAGGCCGAGGCAACCGAACAAGCCATTTCATGCAAACGAACAAGCTGTTGAATGCATTTAACAACAGTTGAATGCACTTAACGACAGCAGGCGACAGTTAACGGACTGCGCCAGAAACAGCCACCGTACCTTTGCAACAGTCAATCGCGAACGACCAATTAACGAATTGTTTAACATTAAAATTATTCATTATGGCACAGGGATATAAACTGGTGGTACGAAAGGTGTCCGACCTCAAGGGTGGCGCCAAGGTGGACAAAGTTTTTGCAAGTCCGAAGTATAACGGATCGTCGGATATCGAATCGATATCAAAGATCATTGAGGCACGTTCGGCTGTATCAAGCGCTGATGTGAAGTCGGTAATCGACAACCTGAACTTCGTTCTGGCACTCGAACTGGCTGAAGGTAGAATCGTTTATCTGGGCGAACTGGGTAACTTCAGGCTTTCTGTAAGCTCCCAGGGGGCTGAGAGCAAAGAAAAGTTCGCCAACTCGAACGTGAAGAAAGCAAGACTTATCTTCACTCCGGGTAAAATGCTGAAGAAAACTATCAAAACGACCGCATTCACTTCTCTCGAGGTGAAAGAGAAAACGGCTGATACCGGAAAAACCGAAGAGAAACCGGGTGGTTTATAAAAACTTTTTAATTGCTCCACCTGAACCGGAATGTTCCATATCGCTTAGCCGCATAATCGGCAGAACGAAAGCAACAATGGCAAAGTGGAGCTTCCGGAGAAGACGGGTGATTGATTAAAAAACTAAAAGGAACTGAAGAATGAGTGATCCTCATGTTTTTACACTGAAGGAGCTGGGCGGGATGTACTTCCCGCTCGCTTCTCAAAACTCGCAAAGCAGACAGCTGAAGCGATGGATTGAACTGAACCGGCCGCTAACCGAGGCACTCGAAAAATGCGGCTACCAGGCGCGACAACGCTATCTGACACCCAAACAGGTGGCAGTAATCTTTGAATATTTGGGAGAACCCTGATTCATAACGTGTTTGTCAAACCAACAAAGATTGGGCCTATGCACATTGCTGCTAAACCCTAATCAACGAAGTATTTATTAAACAATTATTTATCAACATTTTAAAACAAAGAATTTATGAAACTGACAATGCAAAACATACAGCTCATGCTGGCAACAATATTGATTCTAAGTGGATTAATATTGCTGTATTTAGGACTATTCATGCCGCCGATGGGCGTAATCGACAGCTCCGTACTAGTAGCCTTCGGCGAAACCTGCACCTTCGGAGGTGCACTAATTGGCGTTGATTATCACTACCGCATCAAAAGTATCGCCATCCTGCAGACGGACAAACAGATCTCCGAAGTAATCAATGCAACAAATGATCACAAATAAAGCTAAAGAATCATGAACCTAACAAAGAATTTCACACTTGAAGAACTGACATACAGCGACGTTGCCGTTAAACACAACATAGAAAACACGCCCGACGTCAACATAAAAAAATCGCTCGCCATCCTAGCGGCGGACCTGCTCCAGCCGCTTCGCGACCATATCGGCAAACCCATAACCGTCCTTAGTGGCTACCGCTCGAAGGCACTCAACAGGATGGTCGGTGGCGTCAAAAACTCGCAGCATCTCATCGGTCAAGCCGTTGACTGCACCATTGATACAGGACCGGAGAAACTACTCGTCGCACTCAAAGCCTCCAATCTGGATTTCGACCAGGCGATCCTCTACCGTGGCAACTTCCTGCATCTCTCATACAAACCGGGCAGAAACCGCAAAATGATGATGCTAGGCTAGCTGCCACGCTTAGATAGATTTTGTGGATAAAACAGTGGATAAAGCAGAAAGATAAAATATCAGTTTAAAAGTCAGTAGCATACTACTTTAATAAATCAGTAAATAACATCTTAATAAATTAATAATGAAAACGTTATATGCATACATATTCATTTTGGCCATGGGGGCCACATTTTCGTGCGCCTCCAAAAAAGTTGCGCATAAAGATTATCATGCGACAGACAGTCTGAAGCATAATGTTCATCTGACAGTCAGCTCAGCAACCGTCCCCGAAAGCCGGGCAACACTCACAATAGCTACCAACGACCTGCATCAGCTTCCGCCCAATGCCGCTTTTACGCAGCACAATGGCCAGGCTACGGCAATCCTGCGCTATATGCGCGACACGCTATTCGTCGAGGCTTCGTGCGACAGTCTGCAGCGGCTAGTCTATGAGTACAGCAGCGAACTGACGCATCTTCAGCAACAGAGAAAAGCAGAATGTCTCAAAAATGAGACAAAGCAATCGCCGCTGAAGGCAGTCATTCCGCTGCTCATCATCACCGCCCTACTGATCGGCACCGCATACGTCGTCATCAGGCTCCGCATCTTTCCAAAGGCTTGATGCGAAAGGCTAAAGCGTTCTTTGACATATTGATCCCTTTTTAAAATAATGATTCAATAACAGACAGAAACACCACACTTGGGGAATCTTGTTTTTCCTATCTAAAGAATGACTTTTGTGACTGTTTGAATAACTGCCACTTAATATCTCCCCTAATTTAGGGGAAGTACCGCGATGCGGGGAGGAAGTAAATATTTATATTCTTCTCTTTTATAAAACAGGCAGGCTGTATTTTTTTTAAAACTTCAGGTGTGTTCTTGTACTCCTCAGTCGCTGCGCGACAGTTTTCCTAATATAGGGGAGCCTTTTGTGGCAGTTAGCCTAGAGGAAAAACTTGCGGCAGAAGGAAGAAACTCTGCACGAAATGAAGCAACGGCACAGATAATTATTGAAAAAGTATTACCTTTGTATATATGTTATTGCATACAACTAATTGTAAATAACTAATTGGATACAACTATTGCATACAACTTATTTGTAAAGAACTAATTGCATACAACTATTTGCATACAACTAACTGTAAATAACTAACTGTAAATAACAAATCGATTATCAAGTAATCTCAAACATACAGTCTATGGAACAGAAAAGATTAACCTTTTGGAAAATATGGCCGATGATGGGGCTTTGCCTTATGCTCGGATTCACGGCGGCACAGGTGAAGGCACAAG
>Ga0163159_1001906_pt1 | contig 18498 bp, 16 predicted proteins | sample BioMet9_FD_108702 | JGI IMG/M metagenome (GOLD analysis project Ga0163159, IMG submission 108702) | Microbial communities from bioreactor (seeded with sewage sludge) at Lawrence Berkeley National Lab, California, USA - Biofuel... | ecosystem: Engineered > Bioreactor > Anaerobic > Unclassified ... | reverse complement strand
GACACATAGATAAGAAATAACTTAAAGCAAACTTAATAATTGCGATGTCAAATAGGTAACCTATGGGAGGCATAATGTCTTGAAATTTAACATTTATAAACTTGTTGAATGCGGCTTCTATAACAAAGATAATGACGATTTTGTATTTGGTGTGATTAATCAGTGGTGGAACGATTTCATTGAATGGTTTAAGAATAAACAATATATAGTTGAAACAAAAACGTTTCAGTTCGAAATGAGCTCTACGCCATCCGTATACTGCTCTACCGCAGGATCTATAGATTCATGTGATGAATATGCAAAGAAAGTTTATTGTCTTTCTTTGTGGAATGAGACTCCATCCAGAGATGGAGTCGTGCAAAGTCTTCCAAGAAAGGCTCCTATTAACAACCCTAAAGTTGTGGATAACAAAATTGAGAAGGACTCCATTCCTGGGTGGGCCTCAAACTTTATTTATTTACCTGATTTAAAAGTATTCATATCTATAAACCCTGACAACCACTTCAATGGAAGAGCTATTGGCGTTAGCCAGATGTGTCAATATTTTAAACATTATTTAAAAGAACATAGCCTCTATTGTTCTTATATTCTTGAAAATGATGCACTGAAAAGAATTAGCGGCTGGGCTCCAACTTTTCATGATGACGCACGTAGCTATAATGCCAAATTTACATTAAAATCACTTGGCATACCCGCAGAAATTGATAGAATCAGGAATCTGGTTCTACAAAATGAAATAAGAAACATTATCTACAGACATAATATTAATTTCAATAATGAAGAACATAGAAGCATATTAAATGATTTGTTCACTAAATTTGGTATAACGAGTTCAAGAGAGATGACTTCATACGAAAAAACATATACATTTGAAACAAAATTGCCATGGTATCCTACAACAGACGATTTTGACAAGACATTTAAGGCATGGGAAAATGGCAGTGATGAAATAAAAATGGGAGTCGAGGCTAAGGGGCAAACAGAAATTATCTGGTTTGATACTGCAAGAGCAAAGGGAGAATTTGAGCTTAGCAACGACTTGGAAATAAAAACCGTACTCCAAAACAAAGACTTTGAGGCTCTTTGGCTACAAGCAAAAAATAGTATAATGAAAGTGGTAAGAGAATCCAACAATGTGAGGTGATGATTATGTCTAATGCCGATTCGCCTAGACTTCCTGTTAAGTTTATGTTGGGAGTGTCCTTTCTTATTGGCGTGGTATTTTTGTACTTAAACATTAACCGTGAAACACTCACATCAATGTTAGACTTTCTAACATTGATAGCTCCAATATTGTTTACCGCATTTGGAATTTGGATTGGGATAATTGATCCTCGCAGTATCTTTGATAGAAGCAAAGTAATTGACTCTAGGGACATGCAATCGAATGAAGCTTCAGAACAGCTTGAAAATTTAAGCTACAAATTATGTTATTTTCTGATGTGTTGCACTTTTGTTATTATTGCCGTAATAATACTTGAATTCTTGTTCTTAACCTATCCGGCATGGATTAAAATTCTAAAATACACACCTTATGAAAACGCAATAAAATCTATTATGAAGTTTATTGCAACAACTGCTATTACTTTTTTATTTTGTATAGTAGCTTGGGTCGCTTTTGCAATTCTTTATCCATTAAACAAGACTATGAATCAACATGAACAACATGTTGATGATCAGAGACGACTTAATTGAATTACATTTCTCTTTAATATACAGCTAAACCAAAACGTGGCAAAAGATCCTTTAAGACGTAGTACCTATGATATGCTGCCGCCTGGTGAAAATGATAGATTGGCGTATCAATGGCTTTTGAAGAAGGTTCATATAAATTAAATCTATTCTTTTCGTTCTCCCAATCCTGGGATAAATAGTGTTTCGCACTTTGGGGCAACAGACCGGAGCTTAGCCATGCATCGGAACGTTTATCTTTATCTCCTTCCAGAGCGATGATATCTTTTATTTTTAGTTCGTTCTGTTTAAATTCAATAGGTGTGCTTTCAGAGTATTCGCCGGTTGCAAATTTCCTCAAATAACAATAAAGATTTTGCAACGCCTCAAAATAATCTTTTTGGTTGTCCCTGACTGACTTTACTCCGTTTCCTGGACGATTTTTTTCGAATTTAAAATTCCATTTCAAATATGGCTGATCTGGAAAAGACAACACTCCACCATGCCCAATGCCAGATGCCTCATTTGCAAAAAAGCTCTTTATGCCAACGAACGTATCTTTTATAATCTCCGTCTGTTGATGTACAAGTCCAGCAAACTTGTCACCAATACGTTTATTCTCAATTCTGTCTTTAATTGAATTTATATGAATAGAGTCATTTTCGACTTTGTTGTAGCTTGAGGCAAAACCAGAAAAACCATAGTGTGAAAAAGTATCCATATAGGCATGTGCTGTGATACCCATCAGTTCCAAACCATATTGTTTATGCTTCTCAATAGCTAGAGCAATATGTTCATCAAACATTGTCTGTGCAATTTTGCTGTTTTTTGTGCAGAGGACCTTCTCCTCAAACGTTGTCCCTACGCCACCTGGAATAAAATGGTTAGGCATCCATACTTTTCGCTGATAATCTTCTTCTTGCATATTGGGTGCTGCACATTCCGCCATATGGTGTGCTGTGGTAAAGCTTACAAGCATACTGCCGTCTTCATGTGGAGGATTGTTGTTGTCTCTAGTTGAATCATCTACGTATTGCGAAGCATAAGCTAGAATTTGAGCATCATCATTTGGTATTCCAGCCATCAAAGCAATCGCATATGTTCCGTAATAGTGCATGTCTACTTGCGTAGCAATCACTCCTTTACCAATTTTGACTAATTATATCATATTTGCATCTCCGGTGCCTTCAACTCGTCAACATAGTCTGCATACCACTGCATCATCCGACGCCGCTCCACGATGAACTCAGCATAATTGTACGCCTTCCGGACGCGATCGTCGCCGCTGTGCGCCAGCTGGTGCTCAATGGCATCATAGTTCCATAGCCCGCTCTCATTGAGCAGCGTCGAGGCGGTAGATCTAAAACCGTGGGCAGTTACAGTCTGCGGCGGATAACCCATCTGACGAACAAACGCCTTATTCAGGGTGTTATCGGAATACGGCTTGCTGCCGTCGTAACACCTCTCGGCCGGGAATACATACTTACCATAGACGAACGAGTGCTTCTTCATTTCCTTGAGGATCTCGAGCACCTGCTTCGACAGCGGCACGATATGCTTGACGCCGGCCTTCATTTTCTCGGCCGGTATATGCCACTCCGACGTCTCCCAGTTGATCTCCGACCATTCGCAATGACGCACTTCTCCGGGACGCGCGAAAGTGTAAAGGCTGAACAGCATCGCGCAGCGGATCGACGCGCAGCCTCGATAATTTTTAATCTTATCGCGCAGCACCGCCACGCCTTCAGGCTTCGTAATACTGGGATGATGGATCTGTTTCCTGGGCTCGATCTGCCCGCGAATATCGAGGATGGGATTCCGAGGCACCAGGTGTTTCTCGGCGAAGATGTACCCGAAGATCTGGCTCAGAATATTGGCCGTGCGGTGTGCAGTCTCGATCCGTCCGGTCTTTTCAATTTCGCGGATAAAATCGAGCAGCTCGATCGGCTGAATCGATGCCGGTTCGCGGCCGCTGAATGCAGGGATGATGTAAGCCTTGATCCTATGCTCCATCGTCTGGACATTCTTTGTGTTCTTCAAGGTGAGCTTATGCTGATTCCACCACTCGAGTGCAAGCTCGTCAAAAACGCCTTTTCCAGGGCCTGATTTTACAAACGGGTCTATTCCATCGAGAAGAGTCTTTCTTGCCGCATCTCTGCGTATCCTGGCGTCTGACAGGGACAAAAGAGGATAAGGGCCAAGTATCTTTTTCTTTGGATGGCGCTTGCCGTCGCTGGAAGGCACGTCGTAGCGAAACACCCACGACTTCTCTCCGGACGGATAAACAGCCAGCCCTAAACCGTGACTGTCGGCCATGGTATAAACCTTATCTCGCGCCGCTGCCTTACGAACTGCAAGCTCCGTTAATGCCAATTTAATCACCGCCAGACCGAGATTTCGCTTATTTTGTGTACTTTTAAGCACTCGAAAAAAGAGCTCATGCCACATAAGAGTACACAAATAACTCGAATTGCCCCGATTTTAGGCGGTCAGTCTCGAACGGTCAAGACATGAAAAAATCCCTGCCAGACTAACGGCAGGGACGCTTTAGAGCTTTACTAAACTATATTTTGGCGGAGGCGTGTGCGAATCGAACACACCGGGACCGGAGTTACCGACCCCCACCGGATTTGAGGTCCGGGCCCAGCACCAGCTGAAACTCGCCTCCGCGTTGACCTATGGTAGATTAGCAGAGTTCGGCTGAAAATTCAACAGTTATTCTATGCGGTCTATTATCAATTTTCTTTTTTCAGCTGAATCAGACACATCGAAACATTCCTGCAAATAAGGCAGGGCCGCTTTCAGCTGTCCGTCCGCGTTGTAGTGCACGATCAGCACAGGAGCGCCTTTATCAACACTGTCCCCTATTTTGGCTGGCAGCTCAACAGATACGGCCGGATCAATTTTATCCTCCAGGCGAAGACGGCCGCCGCCCAGAGCTCTCAGCCCTTCTCCAATCATAAGCGCGTCAAGCTTTGATACAACTCCGGCTCTCGCAGCTTTGACAGTGTAGGTGTGAGAGGCCGACGGCAGCACCTGTTCCGGCTCGTCAGCAACCCTTGCGTCGCCGCCCTGCGCATTCACAAGTTCCCTGAATTTCTTAAGAGCGCAGCCGTCGTCGAGCGCTTTAAGACAAAGGTCTCTGCCCTTAGAGCTGTCCTGACATACGCCGGCCAGGGTCAGCATGGCACCGCCCAGCTCCGCGCAGAGCGTTCTTGTGTCCTCGGGACCATTCCCTTTCATGACCTGCACTGCCTCGCACACTTCCGCGGCGTTGCCGACATACCTTCCCAAGGGCTGTTCCATGTCGCTCAGGATAGCCTTGCACTGTTTGCCTAATTTGCGGGAAACCTGCACGAGCTTTTCAGCCAGGGCACGCGCGTCTTTTTCATTCTGCATAAAGGCTCCGCTGCCGCACTTGACGTCGAACACGAAACCGCTCGCGCCGCCAGCCAGTTTTTTGCTGATGATGCTTGAAGTGATCAGGGGAATGGAGGAGACGGTGGCGGTGACGTCGCGCATTCTGTAGAAAATTCCCTCGGCCGGAGCAAGTTTGCGTGAGTGGCCCGAGACAGCGCAGCCAATGCGCTCCACCTGCCCGGCAAATTCGTCTTCTCTCAAATGCGTGTTCATGCCCGGAATGGAGTCAAGTTTATCGACCGTTCCGCCAGTATAGCCGAGCCCCGGACCGCTGAGTTTTGCCACCTTTGCCCCGCAGGAGGCCACAAGGGGAACCAGCACGAGCGTGACTTTATCTCCCACACCGCCGGTGCTGTGTTTGTCCACTATCTTGACGCCAGCCGGATGCCACACAGTCTCGCCGGAATTCGCCAGTGCTTTCGTGAGCCACATTATTTCGTCGTCGTCAAGGCCTTTCAAATAGGCGGCCATCAGCCAGGCCGAGAGCTGGTACGGAGCGACGGAGCCGCTCATCGCTCCGCTGACCAGAGATTTCAGTTCTGATTCGCTGTGTCGTCCGCCGTCGCGTTTTTTTTCGATAAATTCTATTGCGTTGAACATTACAGCGTCATCTCTCTCAGGAAGGATTCTATCAGCAGGCAGAGAGAGGCCGCCGTTTTGTTCATCGTGTCGAGGACCTCCTGATGGGTCAGTTTATTGCCTGTGATGCCGGCCGCCGCATTGGCTACGCATGAGAGCCCGCAGACTCTCATGCCCATATGGTTCGCTACTATGACCTCTGGCACCGTCGACATGCCCACCACATCGGCGCCCAGCGTGCGCAGCATCCTGACTTCTGCCGCAGTCTCAAAGGACGGACCTGTCATTGCTGCGTAAGTGCCAAGGGCAAAGGCTATCTTTTCACGCGCAGCAGTCTTTTCAAGTATTTTCAAATACTCTTCGTCATACGGATGCGTCATATCCGGAAAGCGAACGCCCCATTCGTCGTTGTTCTGGCCTATCAGCGGATTATAACCCATCATATTGATATGGTTCTGCAAGGCTACGATCGTACCGGCCGCCAGGGATGTGTTGATGGCTCCGGAGGCGTTGGTGGCCACAAAGGTCTTCACGCCCCACAGCCCCAGCACGCGCGTTGGGAATGTAACCTCCTGCATCGTATAACCTTCGTAATAGTGTACTCGGCCCTGCATGGCGACGACGCGGCGGCCGGCCAGTGCGCCGATGATCAGTTTGCCGGCGTGGCCCGGCGCAGTCGAGCGCGGCCAGTATGGGATATCGGCGTAAGAGATGCTCTCGGCGTTTTCAATCTTGTCTGCCAGACCGCCCAAACCTGAACCAAGCACGATCGCAACTTCCGGGATCTGATTTGTCTTCGTTTTTAAAAAACTGAGCGCTTCATTGACTTTGTCGGCATACTGCAAGGTTACTCTCCTCCTTCGTCTTTGGAAAGCGGAACGTTCGCCCGCGGATGGTACTTATCGTAGTAATCGCGCACTTCCAGATCAAGGTGAGTATACTTTTCCGTCGTGAGTATCGAAGAGTGTCCCAGTATCTCCTGCAGCGTGCGCTGATCCATGCCGTTGCGAAGCAGATGGGTGGCAAAGGTGTGGCGCAGCACATGCGGATGCAGGCGTTCGGCTGGAATGCTGGCCTCCAGACCGCGCTTGTGAAGTATCTGCCAGAGGGCGACGCGCGAAAGCTGTCTGCCTGATTTTGAAAGCAAAAGCCATGGCTGTTTGAATTTATCAAGTTTGGGACGGACTTCTTCGATATAGGCCTCAACTACTCTGCGCACGCCTCCTACATATGGCACGCAGCGTTCCTTGCCGCCCTTGCCCACCGTATAGAGCATGCCCCCGGAGCGGTCAATATCCTTCAGCCTGACGGAGCATATCTCAGATGCGCGCAGGCCTGTCCCGTAGGCCAGTTCTATCATCGTTCTGTCGCGGCGCCCCAGCAGCGTGCCGTTCTCGCAGACGTTGATAATGCGCTGGATCTCACCTTCCGTCATCACCTGCGGCAGTTTCTTGTCGCGCGCCGGAAGCGGGTCCAGTTTCGGCATCGCGTCGTTCTCTCCGTCGTAAACAAGAAACTTAGCGAAGGAGGAAAGAGTGGCGGCCGCGCGCTGAACGGAACTTTTAGCGTGGCCTTTGACCGCGTATTCGCGCAGGAACCTTTCGATGTTCTCCGCGGACGGCTGCAGAGCCTCCAGATCATTCTCACGGCAGAACCAGTACCAGCGGTGCAGATCGGCGGAATAGGCCGCCTTTGTATTGCCGCTGCAGGAACGCTCGACAACAAGATAGTCCTCGAACCTGCCGAGGATCCTCATAAAATTGGCGTCGTCGATTTCGATGAGAGGGATCACTTCCTGGCTTTCCAGGCCTCGTACCAGTAGTAAGCCATAATGGTCTTGCCGTCGCGTATTCTGCCTGTTTTGATCATTTCGGCAATTTCATTCGACGCAAAACGCTTGACTTTGATGAATTCATCGTCATCTTCGGGCAGTTTGGAATTCGTAAAGTCAGAAACAAAATACAAATAAATAAGCTCAGTGGAATATCCGGGGGATGTCCAGAAATCTGCGATATGTTCAACTTTGGCAGGCTTGAGTCCCGTCTCTTCCTGTAACTCCCGTACGGCCGTATACTCGGGCTTTTCGCCCTCTTCGATAATCCCGGCCGGTATCTCCAGTATCTCTGCGTCGACGGCATGGCGGTATTGCGAGACGAGTATCATTTTGCCCTCGTCGTCGACAGCTATCAGGGCCACGGCAGGCTTATGCTCCACCACTTCGCGGACTTTTCTGGAACCGGAAGGAAACAGAACCGTGTCTATGCGCAGATCAAGGATCTTGCCCCTGTATGGATACTCTTGCCCCACGATGTTTCGCAGCGCGTTTTTGACCTCGGACATAAGTCCGCCTCTTTTCTATAATTTGACGCCGACATTAAGACGGCTGCCGCGCAGCCAGTCGTCGGCGCTTTGCACTTTCCTGCCCTCCGGCTGGACCTTGAGAAGTGTCAGCGCGCCTTCTCCGCAGGCGATGACAGGGAAACCGTCCTTGACCGCGCAAAGCGTGCCTGCTTCACCGCCGCAGCGCTCCGCCAGAGCAGTTTCGTGTATCCTCAGCCGTTTCCCGTTTACTCCGCAGTAAACTCCCGGCGCCGAACCAATGCCGCGCACAAGACAGGAGATCTTCGCAGCTGAACTGCACCAGTCTATGCGGCCCTCAGCCTTGTCGATCTTTGGCGCCAGAGAAACGCCATCGTCTGTCTGTGGAACAAATTTCCACTCAGCATCGGGCACGTCGCACAGATAATGGGACAGGACATCGACGCCGGTCTCCGCACATTTCTGGAGCAGAGTTCCGGTCGTGTCCTGCGGTTCGATCCTGACCGGCAGCTGAGCCAGCACTGGCCCCGAATCCATGCCTGCGTCAAGCCTGAAGAGCGTTACGGCAGTCTCGGTCAGTCCGTCCATGATCGCTCTTTGGACCGGCGCGGAACCGCGGTACTGCGGCAATTTGGACGGATGCACGTTAAGGCAGCCGAGACGAGCAAGCGACAGCAGCGGCTCTTTTACTATATGGCCAAAATCGATGACCAGCATCACATCCGTAACATTTGACCTGATCCAGATAAGAAGTTCTTCGTCGGACGACAGTTTTTCAGTGGTGCGAAACGGTATCGAAAGTTTTTCGGCACAGAGCTGAACAGGTGTCGGACGCAGTTCCATGCCGCGTCCGGCAGGTTTGGGCGCGTTCGTCACCACCCATTGCAGCTTGATCTTGTCCGATAGGCGTTCCAGGCAGTAAGCGGCAAATCCACCGGAGCCGAAAAAGGCGGCCTTGAGCATTTAACTCGCCGTCCCCTTGGCGATCTTCTTTTTCAAGAACTGCCGCTTGAGCGGGGAGACGCGGTCGATCAGCAGCCTCCCGTAAAGGTGGTCTATTTCGTGAGAAAAGACACAGGCAAGAAAGCCGTCGGCCGTCTTCTCATGTTGCTGTCCTTTTTCATCGCAATAAGCTACGCGTATCTTCTCCGGAGCATCCACATGTTCGTAGATGCCGGGAAAACTCAGGCAGCCCTCTTCCACATTCTGAGAGCCTTCTTTTTCCAGGATCTCTGGGTTTACGAGCACGTACTTGTCGTCGTGGTAATCTATGACGATAACTTTCTTCGAGACGCCGACCTGCGGAGCAGCCAAACCTATGCCGTCGGCCGCATACATGGTGTCCCACATGTCTTTGACCAGCGAACGCAGGTCGCTGTCGAAATCCACAACCTCCACAGTCGGCTCCCTTAAAACCGGGTCAGGATATTTGCAGACGTTTCTGACTGACATACGATCTCCTCCAGCTGTGTTCTATCGCTGAATATTGTAACACAGAAAACCCCGCGCCTGGAACGACGCGGGGCTTGAAATAGTTAACTTTACTGGTAGGGCTGTTACTTGTCTTCTTCGCCCTGCTTGAGGAACTCTCCGATCGTAACGTTGGCCTCTTCCTGCGGATACTGGCTGCCAGCGTTCTCGGACCTTCTGCGCTCCCCGCCTTCGCGGCGGCGGCGCGGACGTTCTCTTTTCTCTCCGTCAAACTGAGCTGCGGCAGGAGCGGCCTCGCGCTGTTCGCGCCTGGGTCTCTCTTCGCCGGCAGGACGCAGCGAAAGACGAATGCGGCGCTCGGTCGGGTTGACTTCGAGGATCCTCGCGGTGACTTCCTGTCCTTCGGAAAGGACATCCTTCGGGCTCTCCACTCTCTGCGTGCTAAGCTGCGAGATATGGATAAGTCCTTCGATGCCTTCTTCAAGTTCCACGAAGGCGCCAAAGTCAGCCAGTCTTACGACCTTGACCGGGACTTCCTGATCCTTCTGATACTTTTCGGTCACATTCTTCCAGGGATCATTAAGCTGCTTGTATCCGAGGCTGATGCGCTTGCGGGCCGTGTCCACTTCGAGAATGGAGACTTCGACCTTCTGTCCCTTCTTGAGGACTTCCTTCGGGTGCTTGATGCGCGTCCAGCTGAGGTCTCCAATGTGAATGAGTCCCTCGATGCCGGGTTCTATTTCTACAAAGGCTCCGAAATCAGTAAGGTTCGTGACTGTGCCTTCAGTGACCTGGCCGGCCTGCCAGCGTTCGGCGACGGTGTCCCAAGGATCGGGCAGCGTCTGCTTGATGCTGAGAGAGATGCGGTCTTTTTCCTTGTCGATGCCGATGACCTTGACCTTGACGTGATCGCCCTTGGTCACTATGTCCTTCGGCTTTACGTTGCGCTGCCAGGAAAGTTCGCTGATATGGACGAGTCCTTCCATTGCGCCAAGGTTGACGAAAACACCAAACGATGTAATGCTGCTGACGTCGCCCTCAAGAATGTCTCCCTCGTTGACCTGTTCGTAAAATTCCTTGCGAAGACCGGCCATCTCTTCTTCGAGAAGGCTGCGGCGCGAGAATACAAGACGGCGCTTGCGGCGATCTTTTTCGATAAGTTTGACCGGGAAATCCTGATCGATAAGACGGCCAGGATTCACGCCGCGTCCCTCTTCCGCCAGATGCGAAATGGGGATGAAGCCCTCGATGCCATGGCAGTTGACGATAAGTCCGCCCTTGACCTTGCGGAGTCCTTTGACCGTAAGGGTCTCGGACTGCGCGGCCTCGGCTTCGAGCGCATCCCAGCGCTCGTCGAACTCACAGCGCCAGCGGCTGAGGCTCAGCTGAGCGTCCTCGCCGGTGCCGATGTTCGTGATCATGACACGGACCTTGGCTCCGGTTTCAGGCTCAGGCGTCTCTTCCACGAGCACTCTGTGCGACCATTCCTTGCGGGGCAGGAAGCCCTCGCATTTGTAGCCTACGTCAACAAGCCAGCCATCTTCGCGCGTATCAACGATCGTACCCTCGACTATCTTGCCGCGGTGAAAATCGCCCAGCACGTCGATCTGCTGCATCATTTCTTCCATCGTTTCTTCTTTTTCCGGGGCTTCCGCCACCGGCTGCTGCGGTGTTTCCTTTGTTTCGTCTTCCTTGTTAAGAAGCTCGTCTGCCATTCCCAAACATCCTCCTGCCTACATCTTTTGTAATTTTTGGATCAGATCATTGATCAGCCATTCAGTCGTGCTTGCGCCTGCGGCCAATCCAATTTTACACTTGCCCTGCAGCCACCCCCTGTCGATCTCGCCGGCATGTTCTATCCAAAGAGTGGGGATACCAGCATCTTCGCATATCTCAGCGAGTTTTCTTGTGTTGGCGCTGTTGCGCCCGCCCAAAACTATCATCCCGTCTACTTTCGAAGCCAGACGGCAGACAGATTCCTGACGTGCAAGAGTCGCTTTGCATATCGTATTATATACCTTTATTTCAGGAGCGACAGACACAAATGAACTTACGAGAGCGACAAAAGACGCAACTTTCTGCGTCGTCTGGCTCAGGATGCCGCACCTGCGGCCCCTAAGTTTCTCAGGGATCTTTGCGTCTGTGGAAATTACCTCCACTTCTCCCTCGGCGTAGCCCATTATACCCTGAACCTCAGGATGTTCCAAGTCCCCGGATATAACAACCACGTAACCCTCTTTCGAAAGCGAACGTGCGCGCTCCTGCGCCGTCTTTACGAACGGGCAGGTGCCGTCTATAACGGACGAGCTGCGCTTTCTCAGTTCCTCCATGACTTTGGGAGCCACTCCGTGCGCGCGCACGAAAGAGACGGCTCCGTTCGGCACTTCCTGCGGCGAATCTACGACCACGAGTCCCAGTTTCATCAGGCGTTCTATTTCCTGGGGATTGTGGATGGGACTGCCAATGGAATAGACCTTGGAAGAGAGGTACAGCTCTTTTTCCAGCGCCGTGATCGCCCTTTTGACTCCAAAGCACAAGCCGGTTGGGTCGGCAACGAGTATTTCCATCTCAGGCCTCTTTTTCCAGGTGCGCCAGACATTTTGGCAGCACGTCATCAAGCACCTCTCCAACGCTCTGCGCGTCAAAATCATACCAGACGGCCGGTTCGAAATGTTTGAACCAGGTCATCTGCCGCCGCGAAAAAGCCTTGGTAGCGCGCACGTCGCCCGCAAGCGCCTCGTCGTATGTGCATTCGCCATTCAGATACTGCACCAGCTCACGATATCCAAATCCCTGCATGGCGGGCAGTTTGGCATCATAACCGTGAGACAGCAGCCACTCGACCTCTTCCGGATAGCCGCTTTCGAACTGTTTTTTTGCGCGCGCGGCGATGTTCTTGTACAGAGTCTCCCTGCCACGCGTCAGTCCGATATAAAAAATATCATAGGGAGAGTCCATTTTATTCTGATTCTCATACCACCAGGAAGCGCATTTGCCGGTGAGTCTGTAGATCTCCAGCGCCCTCATGATCCTGACAGGGTCGTTCGGGTGGATCTTAGCAGCGGCACCCGGATCTATCTTCGCTAGTTCCGCGTGAAGCGCTGCGAGCCCTTTCTCTTCTGCTTCCGCCTCCAATTGACTGCGCAGTTCAGCATCCCTGGGCAAATCTTCGGAAAGCGCGCCGCAGAGTGCTTTGTAGTAGAAAGCGGTGCCTCCGATCAGCAGCGGCACCCGGCCGCGGGCACTGATCCTGGCCGCGGCGCCTGACGCGTCCGATGCGAAGTCGGCGGCCGAATAAATCTCGTCCGGATCTACCACGTCGATCAGGTGGTGGATGATATCGCGCCTGGTCTTCAGCGACACCTTGTCCGTGCCGACATCCAGATAACGGTAGACCTGACGCGAATCCACGGAAATCACTTCCGCGTTGAGCTTTCTGGCCAGTTCGAGGCTGAACATCGTCTTGCCGACTGCGGTCGGACCGATGATAGCCAGCAGGGGCGTCTTCCTCATCGTTCGAACCACTCCTCAAGTTTCTTATTGTCGACGATAAACACGGTCGGACGTCCGTGAGGACAGGTATATGGAGATGAGCAGCTGTCCAGCCGTTTCATTAGCTCCTCCGCCTCTTCGCGCTCCATCCTCCGGCCAAGTTTGACGGCGTCGCGGCAGGCCAGCCGCGCAAGACGCCACCAGACCTCCCTGTCGCGCTTCGCAGGGTCGTTCTCGGTCTCGATGCCCCTGAGCGCAGAACGCAGCATCTCTATGGGGGCCGTATGTCCTTTGCCACGCAGGACCGGCACGCCGGTCAGATCCACGTCCTTTACGCAAAAACCAAGACGTTCCAGCTCTTTTTCGTTGATTTTAACCTCCGGCAGCAGCGCGGAGGGAATGGCCAGCGGCACCGCCAGTTCCTGAGTCGAGATGTGATCGCTGAAAGCACGGCAGATATCCTCGAACAGAATGCGTTCGTGCGCCGCGTGAGGATCTACGATCGCCAGCCCCTCCGGAAAATCGAAAAGCAGGAACCCCTGCGCGGTCTGTCCGATATAGCGTTTGTCATAAGAGGGCTCGGCAGACGCAGTTTTTTCCGCTGGTATAAAGACTGTTTCGGGCGCAGGGCTGGCTACGCGGCTTTTTTCAGGGAACGCAGGCTTCCAAGGCGTCTGGCTGAAAAGAGAATTTGTTCTGTCGAAGAAAACAGGCTGCTGTGAATCTTTGATCTCAAATTCGCGCTGTCCCGACGGAGGTTCAAAGCTGACGCCGCGCTCGACTGAGAAGCGGCGCGCGAAGATGTTCTGGGCTGCGTCATAAACAAGTTTGAATATCTCCTGCGAGCGGCGGAACCTCACTTCCTGCTTGGTCGGGTGGATGTTCACGTCCACATCTTCCGGCGGCATCTCCACAACGACAAGCCACTCTCCGTAAGCGGCAGCGTCTCCGCTGCAGATGGCGGCGCGAATGGCGTTATCCTGTATCCGGCGTCCGTTCACGAAGATCGTGACGGAGACGCGCCTGGAGTCTGGAATCGGGTTCCACCACAGGCTGACACAGTTTTGGCCGCCGGTCGTCCTGGCAAAATATTTTTTAGCTTCCTCGCCCCAGCGTTCCGACAGCGCCTCGTCGATGCTTCCCATCCCCTGATGTTCCAGAATCTTTCTGCCGTCGGAAAAAAGGCGGAAGGAGACCCCTGGCTTGATAAGAGCATAGTCGTTGACGATCTGCACGATGCGGCGCAGTTCGGCCGAACCGGTCTTGAGAAATTTCCTGCGTGCTGGCAGGTTGAAGAAGAGGTCGTCGACCTGGATCCTTGTGCCCTGTTTGCAGGGATTTTCGGCATGCAGAGTGATCGTGCCGCCTTCGCAGCGGATCACGCCGCCCTTGTCGGAACCGCGTTCACGGCTTCTGATCTCGAGACGGCTAACGGCCGCCACGCTGGCCAGTGCCTCCCCGCGGTAGCCAAGCGTAGCAATGCTCTCCAGGTCGTCGAGCGTGCTGATTTTGCTGGTAGCGTAACGCTCTATTGCGAGAGGGAGCTCTGCGAAGGCGATGCCGGCTCCGTCGTCCTCGATGACGAACGAAGTCTTGCCGCCCTGTTCAACATAGATCGAAATATTGCCGGAACCGGCGTCTAACGAGTTCTCCAGCAGCTCCTTGGCCACCGAAGCGGGCCTCTCGATGACCTCGCCGGCCGCTATTCTGGTGGACACCTCGCCGTCAAGTTTTTTTATCATGCGAAGCCCAGCGCCTTTCTGCTCTCTGCTTTGAGCTTGTAAATCAGCTGCAGCGCTTCCATCGGCGTCATGGAGTCCGGGTCGGCGGCCGCCAGCTCCTCGAGGACCGCCTCCTGTGAGATGTCGAAGAGCGTCAGCTGCTGCGGCTGAGAATCAGCCGCAGGTTTTTTATTTTCCGCGTCCTCCTCGAACTGTTCCAGCAATTCTCGGGAACGTCGCAGCACTGCCGACGGAACGCCGGCCAGACGCGCCACTTCGATGCCGTAGGAACGGTCAGAGGGGGCCTCCACGACTTTATGCAGGAAAACGACTCCGGACGCGCTTTCCTCCACCGCCATGCTGAGATTGACGACTCCCGCCAGCGTGTCGGCCAGCTGCGTCAGCTCGTGGTAATGGGTGGCGAAGAGCACCCTCGCCTGCCTGCTCTCCTGTCCGTGCAGATATTCGACCACTGACCATGCGATGCTGAGTCCGTCATAGGTGGACGTACCGCGGCCAACCTCGTCAAGCACCACCAGACTCCTGTCGGTAGCGTGACGCAGGATATTGGCCGTCTCAACCATTTCAACCATAAAGGTGCTCTGTCCGCGCGCGAGTTCATCGCGGGCGCCGATACGCGTGAAAACACGGTCTATCATGCCTATCCTGGCGCTTTCAGCCGGCACAAAGGAGCCCATTTGAGCCATGATCGCTATCAAAGCGGCGGTCCTCAGGTAGGTGGATTTGCCGGCCATATTGGGGCCGGTTATGATCGCGATTCTCCGTCCCGATTCCTCGCTGAAGCGGAAATCGTTGGGCGTGAACGGCTGACGGCCCAGTGCGACCTCAATTACCGGATGCCGTCCGCCTTTGATGACAAAATCCGTCGACATATCTATCTCCGGACGCACATAACCGCGTTCGGAAGCAAGGTCAGCAAGCGACAGCAGGATGTCAAGCGCTGCCAGAAATTTGGCCGCGCGCTGCACAGACTCGCTCTCTGACAAAATTTTCAGTTTTATCTCTTCGTAGATTTTTTCTTCTATCGACTGTATCTCGTCCTCGGCGCTGAACATGTCGCGCTCGAAATTCTTAAGTTCTTCTGTGACGTAGCGCTCGGCGCTGACAAGCGTCTGTTTCCTGATATAGTCGAGCGGCGCTTTGGCAGCGCTGCCCTTGCCTATTTCTATGTAATAGCCGAATACCTTGTTGACGCCGGCCTTTAGCGTTCTGATGCCTGTACGTTCACGCTCGCGCTCTTCAAATTCAGCCAGCCACTCCTCCGAATGAGCAGCCTTGTCGCGCCATTCGTCAAGTTTCGCGTCATAGCTGGAACGCACGAAGCCGCCGTCGCGGATCAGGCGCGGCACCGTGTCGGAGACCGCCGCATTCAGTTCCGCCGAGAGGCCGGAAAGGTCCGGCGCGTCATCCCAGGCGGCCAGCGCCGGCGAACCGGCGGCGAGGGATTTTATCTCCGGCAGCAGGTTCAGCGTGGATTTAACGGCCAGCACGTCGGCAGGCGCCCCCATCCTGAGCGTCAGACGGCTGACTGACTTAGCCATATCCCTGCACTGGGACAGGAGATTCCTGAGCCGAGCAGACGTTTTCTTGTCAGAGATGAGTTCAGCGACCGCGTCCTGACGTTTGCCGATGGCGTCCAGATCGCGAAGGGGCGCAAGGATCCAGTCCTTGAGACCTCTTTTGCCCATTGGCGTACGGCATCTGTTCAGCACGGAATATAGAGACGTGCCTGCAGGTTCCGTAAGCTCCAGGTTCATCTGCGTGCTGCGGTCGAGGATCAGGTTCTCGGCCGGCAGGATCGGGGTCACGCAGGTCACGTGCTTTGCCTGTGAGAATTGAGTCTCCTCGAGATACTTGAGCGCCGCGCAGGCGGCTCCTGCCGCCCCGTCCCGATCGTCAATCCCCATGGAATCAAGCGTTGCGAGCCTCCATTTGCGGCAGAGCCACTGAGCTCCGATCGGAGCCGCAAACTCAGACTTTTCGCGTTCTACTGTGTTTGCCTTGAGAAGCCCTCCCGTCAGCGCATCCAGCTCTGCGCGCTGGCCTTTGGGGATCAGGATCTCGTCTGGTTTGAACGAGGCAAGTACGGAAGCTCCCTGTTCTTTCGAAAACGTCCCGGCGCGCAGCGTTCCGTCCGCCGAAACGAGCGTCGCAAGCGAAATGGCGCCGCCGTCAAAGGAACAGGCGGCCAGGCGGCCTTCCTCATCGGAGTTCTCCGGCAGCCAGGTGCCTGGCGTCACGATCCTCGTGACTTCCCGTTCGACGAGCGTGCGTCCGTCCGGTTCCGTCATCTGGTCACAGATGGCCACGCGATAACCGGCCGAAACCAGCCTCGCAAGGTAGGAATCGACGGCATGGAACGGCACGCCGGCCATCGGCACCTGATACTCAGAATCCTTGGAACGCGAGGTAAGCACGATGTCCAGCACGGACGACGCGGTCTTTGCGTCGTCAAAGAACATCTCGTAAAAGTCGCCGATGCGGTAAAAGAGCAGACAATCGGGATACTGTTTCTTCCAATTGAGATACTGCTCTATCATCGGCGTCATCTTTACGCCGTCAGGAAGTTCCAAACCTACAGCCTCCCCCGCTCGAGATAACTCTGCAGCAGCAAGGTGGCGGCTATCTTGTCGACCTTCTGCTTTCTGCTTTTGCGCGAAACGTCGGCTTCTATCAGAGCCTGCTGTGCAATAGTCGTGGTGAAACGCTCGTCCCAGAACTCGATCTCAAGCTCCGGGAAACGGGCGCTGACCGTAGCGGCAGTCTCTCTCATATGTTCGGCTTCCGGGCCCTCGCTGCCGTTCGTGCGCCGCGGAAGGCCGATCAGCAGCTTCGGCTTTTCGTACTGCGCGAGAATTTTCGCAAGTTCATCAAGCCAGGGGCCTTCCGCCTGCAAAACTGCGACCCCCTGGGCGAACATGCCCAGAGGATCGCTGACTGCTACGCCTATTCTAACGGAGCCCACGTCGAGGGCTACTATTCTCTGCAAATTACTTTCCTTTCATGAGGCATTCGAAGATCTCAGGAGCCTTGGCGAACGCTTCGTCCAGCTTATCGGCGCTCTGGGCGCCGCCCTGCGCCAGCGTCGGCCTGCCGCCGCCCTTGCCGCCCAGTACCGCGGCCACGCCCTGCAGCATCTTGCCAGCGTGAGCGCCCTTCTTGACTGCCTCGTCGCTCGCCATGGCCGTGAGCGAAACGCGGCCTTCTACGCCGACTCCAGCCAGCAGCATCACGGAAAGCGGGAACTTCTGCCTGATTCTGTCGCCGATCTGGCGCAGGAGGTCCGGCGTAATGCCGTCGAAGCGTTCCGCGATCAGGTCGACGCCGTCGACTGTGGCGCGCGGCCTGACGCTGTTCTCGATATCGGACATGGCCGCTTTGACCTGCAGCTCACGATTCTTGCGCTCAAGCACCTTTTTCTCGTCGAGCAGCTCTTCGGCGCGGCTCATAAGCGAATCCATATCCCCGCCCAGCATCGTGGTCAGCATGCCGACCGCGTTCTCCATCCTCTGGAAGAGGTCGAGAGCGCCAAAGCCGGTCACTGCGGTGATGCGACGGATACCGGAACCGATGCCCTCCTCGCGGATGATCTTCACAAGACCGATGTTGCCTGTATTGGCGACGTGAGTGCCGCCGCAGAGCTCTTTGGAGAATCCCTGAGCCTCTATCACGCGCACTTCATTGCCGTATTTTTCTTCAAAAAGCGCCTTGGCGCCGCTCTGCTTGGCCTCGTCGAGAGACATGATGATGGTCGTCACAGGCAGACACTTAAGGACCTGCTCCGTGGCAATGCGTTCAACTTCGCGGATCTCCTCCTCCGTCATAGGCTGGAAGTGGTTGAAGT
>Ga0163159_1001905_pt1 | contig 18505 bp, 2 predicted proteins | sample BioMet9_FD_108702 | JGI IMG/M metagenome (GOLD analysis project Ga0163159, IMG submission 108702) | Microbial communities from bioreactor (seeded with sewage sludge) at Lawrence Berkeley National Lab, California, USA - Biofuel... | ecosystem: Engineered > Bioreactor > Anaerobic > Unclassified ... | reverse complement strand
CGGGCCTCATACGGAATGGTTCGGTTTCCTGGATATGGGCGGCGTCTACGGCGACAGTGCCTTTGACGACCACAGCCTCATGGGAGCCGGCCTGGGCTACCGCCTGCGCCTGACGAATAAGGCCAATGCCTCCATCGCGTTGGGTATCCCCTTTAAGACGGAGCTGAACCATGAAAAACAAGGCAATTATCGAGTACATTTCTCGTTTTATAGTGAATTTTAACATTGGCAGATGAACGATGAAAGGGGCGATATCATGACTATGCAGCGCAAGTTCTGTCGCATACATAACAAAAAAAATCGTATGAAATTATGTCGTAAAGTTTTTGCAGGTAGTGTCGCCAGCCTGGCCATGGTAGGATCCTTTTGGATGGTTCCTGAGACGGCCACCGCTAGCGAAATAACGCCCATTGCCGGCAGCGCTACGAGCGTGAATACGGTTAGAAACGTGACGACGGTCACGACGACGAAGGTCGTCAATAAGAATTCTATTAATCAATTCGATAAATTCAACGTGGCAAAGGACAATATTGCCAATCTGAAGCTGGCAGCCAATACAGATAACCTGTTCAATCTGGTGCGGGATAAGATCAATGTGGACGGTGTTGTCAATACCTTGAAGGATAATAAGATTGGCGGTAATGCCTATTTCCTGAGCAGCAACGGCATGGTCGTCAGTTCGACGGGCGTCATCAATGCCGGCGCCGTGTATGCCTATACGCCGTCAGCCTTGGAAATGGATGCGCTCCAGGGAGCAGTCAGCACCAATTTGAACGTGCAGGAAAAGCTGAATCCGTATCTCAATGGGGCTGTGAATATTCCCTTGAACAAGGACGGTACGATTACCGTTGCCGGCAAGATCAATGCGGTTGATAACATCGGCCTGCATGCGCCAACTATTGAAATCGGTGACGGTACGTATAAGGGCAGTCTGACTACAGGAATCACGGATTTTTCCCAATTAGTCAATATTCGTGATGGCGGTGGGCAGATAACAGTTGACTCCGGCTTGTCAGGGGCGCAACTGACGGCGACGCGCGGCGAAGGAACTGGTGATATCGTCCTGGAAGCCCGCAACGGCAGTGTGGGCAACGTCGTTCTCAAAAAGATCGAAGCATTGGCAGGGAGCTTTAATACCTATCATTATGATGCGGCCATTTCGGTGGATGGCAACGTTACGGCGGCCAAGGATATCGTCATGACGGCTACGGCGAATAATGACGATAACGCTCAGCTAGCTAATACGAGCGCTACCATTGACGTGGCTCAAGGGTCGAATATCCATGCCAACGGCAGCATTGCCATGGATGCTAAGGCCACGAACGCCTATGTCGATTCGACCATGGCCAACCTGGGCACGGCCATGTCCATTTTATCCATGGTGACGCCGCTCAAGGCCGATGTGTCCTATGCCGTGTTAGATAGCAAAGCGGCAGTTACGATTGCCAAGGACGCAGCTTTGACCGCTGATACAGGCAACATAAGCCTGAATGCCGATAGTACCGTTTCCGCCGATGTAGGGACGACGCTGAAAACCTTTAGCGTCATTTCGCCGGGCACGACCTACATTCCCGCTGCCGCCATGTCCTATATCCAGACGAGCGGTGAAGCTGATGTGACCGTAAACGGCACAGTGACGGCGGCGAAGGATGTGACGGCCCAAGCCAATTCGGCTATGGCGGTTACGGCAGAAACAGTGAACAAGCAGACCGCCGTACCGGATGGCAAGCAAAATACGGCCGAGTTCGTCTTGTCCGTGGGCTATACGGATGGCAGCAATAAGGCCGTAACCAGCGTGGGCAGTACAGGCAGCGTGAAGGCGGTGAGCGGGAAGCTGGCCGTAGGGTCGGCGACGACGAACACGCTGGAGGACAAGGTCACCGTGAAAAGCGGGGACAATTCGGCGGCAGTGACGGCTGTCAATATTGTGGATTATGACAGCAAGGCCGATACGACAATCCAGGGAGCCTTGACGGCTGGTACGGATCTGGCTGTGACCGCCGAGAATACGGCACCCTTGCTGAGCGTGGTGACCGATAACAGCATCGGCGCTTCCAAAATCATGGCAGCTTTTACGGATACGGCCGGCAATAATGTTAAGGCCAATACCACCGGGCTGGTCAGCGCCTTAAAGAGCAAGCTGGGCAGTAAACTGCCTGCCAGCTTCACATCGTCCAGTACGAGCAGCACGACCAGCGATTCCTTTTCCCTGGGCGATTATATCAGCGCCGGTGCGACCATAGCGGTGGGCACGGTGAGCAATACGGCTACGGTCCATATGGGCGATGTACCTGTTGTGGCTGGTGGCGACGTAAAAATCAATGCAGCTTCAACCATCAAGGATATTAATTTTGTTGCTACAGGCACGAGTAATGCCTTTACAAATGACAAGAATGAAGATGTAGTCATCAATGCGTCCCTTCTGGTGGCTGATTTGCAGAACCAGGCAACTGTCGATGTGGCGCCGGGCACCAAGACCATTTCCGGTAAGAATGTGACGATTGCCAGTTCCTCTACGAAGGAATACACCCGCGCCGATACGATGATCAAGAACGTCGAGAATAATTATGATGCCCTGAAGACGGCAATCAACAGCTATGATAATATTCCCGACGACTTGAAAAAGGATTTCACGGCTCTGTATGGCTTGATCGATGAATATAAGACCATCGTTCAGGATATAGAGGTCGATAAAATCAAAGCTGAGGATTTGACTAAATCCAGCACGTGGGAATCCTTGGGCAAGGGAGCCCTGGAAAAAGGCGTGGCTATCTGGGATGCCATTGAAACGCTGCAGGGCAAAATTAACGAACACAAGGTGGTAGGCGACGTGACCCAACCCGTAGCCGACACCTTAGGCAGTGCCTTGGACCTGGTACAGAGTGTCGTGGCCTTTGCCAAATATGAAAATTACGGCGATTTCGTAGTCAACTCCAAAGCGGCGGCCAAGGACGGTACGGCTGCAACTATTGCCGGCACCATAGGCATTACGAACGTGGATAACCAGGCGCAGACGCTGATTGGTGCGGGACGTACGCTCACGGCAACAGACACGCTGGCCCTGGATGCAGCCAATAAGAACACGACGGTCACCCTGGCAGGCATCAATGCCACTGTTTTCGGCAATAATGGCGGCAATGCGTCTCTGGGCGGCACGGTGAACGTACAGGATGTGGATAACAATGCGGTCGTCCTCGTAGGGGAAAAGACCCGTCTGAATGCTGGTTCTATGGACATTTCTGCCAGCAACAGCACCGCCCTGTATTCTCTGACCATGAGCGCCGGCAAGGGCGGCAATGCCATCAATGGCATGTTTTCCTATATGAGCGGCAACAGTGATGCCTTGGCGGCTGTGGACGACAAGGCAATCCTGAGTGCCCTTAAGAGCAATACGTCGGATGGACTGATTGACGTAGGAAGTGCGAATGATACGAGGGTCATCGATGTAGCCGGCGCATTGGCCTACAGCAAAGCCAATTCCGTGGGTCTGTCCGTGGCGGTCAACAACCTGGGTGTCAAGGATGTGGCTGTTGTTGGCGATACGGGGGCTGCCCTGGATTATATGTGGGGTGCGAGCCGTATCGATAAGCTGGGCCTGAATGATTTCACGACCAGCACGAGCACGGTGGATGGCACAATCACTGCGTCCGGCTTGGATGTGACAGCCGACACATCCGGCTTGGTAGCGACCATTACCGTGGCCGGTGCCGTGGCCAAGAGCGGCGGCTCCGAAGGGGGCCTGCTGGACAAGCTGACCAATTTACCCTCAGCGGCCAGCAGCGGCCTGGCTGATAAATTGACTGGTGAAGGAAGTCTGTTAGCTAAGGTATTCAGTAAGTTCGAAAATGGCGACATTACGGGTGCTATGAATAAGGGAAGTACCGATCAGGGCGGCGGTATGCTCGAAATTACTTCAGCTGCTGGCCAGAGCGGGACTCCTTCCTTCTCCCTGGTGGGAGCGGGCAGTGCGGCTATCAATATCCTCGATGATAAGACGAAGGCCTCTGTGGACGGCATCAAGCTTAATCTGCAGGCGGGCAATCTGAACGTCGCGGCTAAAGACAGTGCTCTGGACCTGGCAGCCAGCGGCGCGGCAGCTATCAGCTGGCAGGGTGGTTCCGGCAGCGGTACGTCTGTGGCCTTTGACGGTGCCGTGGGCTTGAATATCATTACCAACGATATCAGGGCCGCTGTGAGCAATACGACCATTACCAATGCCAATCAGGTTACAGTCAATGCTCTGAGCGGCGGCATGGAGGTAGCCCTGGGTGAAGGACTGAATGTTTCCAAGGGCGGCCAGTCCTCTTATCAGGGCGGTGCTTCCGTCTCGGTCAACCTAGTGGATCACGACGTGTCAGCCCTCATGGACCAGACAAACGTAACAGCCAGCGCCGGCCTTGCGAACACGGGCGTCACCGTGACCGCTTTTGAAGAGGACGGGCAGGTGACGGGAGCCGGCAATCTCAGCATCGGCAATTCCAAGGCTTCAGCCGGTGGTGCTGTCAGCGTGGCTTATTTGAACAATAATCTCGATGCCGCCATTACGGGCGGTACCTATACGAATGTGGACAGCGTCACTGTCCAGGGCCTGGATGCCCTGGTTTCCGTGGCGGTTGCCGCCGGCGCGGGCATTTCCACGAGCGGCTATACCTTCGAAGGAGCTGTATTGTATAACGGTGTCTACAATTCCATCGATGCGGCTATCAGCGGTGCCACGATTACGGGTAGCGACTCCGTACTCGTAAAGGCGAAGGACCTGCGGGTCGCAAGCGCTGAAGCCCAGCCCTATCAAAAGCAGCTTATCAGCGGCGTGACGGCAAACCATGCTGAGGCAGAACGGGCCGGGGCGGATTTGACCGGCAGCAGCTATTATGATCAGATGGATACCAGTGCCGTAGGCAGTGATGTGGATAATGATAAAGCCAAACTGAATTTGAAGGATACCGTAGTAGACGGCAGCATCATCGTGTCGGCAGCGGCAACGCTGGCCGGAGCCAATAAGGGCGCCGTAGGGGTTGCTGTGGCTGTTGACGACATCAATAACAATTTCTCTACCCATATCACGGATAGTACGATTACGGCTGAAAACGTAACGGCACAGGCTAACAGCAACACCCTGATGGTGGGCGTGGCCGGCGGCGTGGCTGGCAGCAGCAAGTTCAGCGGCATGGGCAGCGTTTCCTGGCAGATGATCAACAATGATGTGGATACCACTATCAGCAATTCCCGGATTACTGCGGACAACCTTACGGCTAAAGCTGATAACAGCGATATCCTGGCCAATATCGGCGGCCAGGTTTCGGCTAGCGGCAAGACCGCCTTAGGGGCAGTACTGGCCTTGAACGACCTGGATAATACAACTGGTGTGTATCTGAAGGGCAATACCCTGACGAGCAATAATGGCCTGAACCTGAATGCGGCAGCGGAAAACAATGAGTACATCTTTGCCGTAGCGACCAACGTGGGCGCCAGCGGGCAAAACGCTATTGACGGTACGGTGGCCATCAATCAGGGTGCAGATGATGCGGAAATCATCATTGATAAGAATGGCAGCCAGGCCTCCCAGATTACGAACCTGGCCAGCATGAAGGCCGCAGTGACAGATAATTCCTCCCTGGGCACGGCCATTATCGGCATCAGCGGCAGCGGCAACACGGCCCTGGGTGCCGGCGTGGCCTATGCCTCCATTGGCGGCGCCTCGTCTCACTCCTCTTCCAGCACACAGCATACGCGGGTAGAGGTCAACAATACCAGTATCACGTCGGCCTCGGCAGGCAGTGATTTGGATTTGCAGGCGGAGGACAATTCGTTAATCGTAACGGCGGCAGTGGGCATCAGCGGCAGCGGCTCTACAGCCGTACAGGGTGCCGCAGCAACGGCCCTGGTCAATAAGAACGTGGAAGCCTCCTTGAATGGTACTAATATCGATGTGAACGAGGCCGATGCCAATAAAGCTAAGGTGAAATTAAAGAGCAGCAATGATACAGAAATGTATACGGGAGCCCTCGTCGTAGCCGGCAGCGGCTCTACGGCTGTTGGTGCCGGTGTGGCTGTGAACCGTATCGTTCAGGATACGGATGCGGCTGTTAGCGGAGGTACCCTGCATGTGGGCAACCTGAATCTGACTGCTGATGCCCGGCCGGGTATCACGGTCGTGGGGCTGGGCGTAGCTGGCAGCGGCTCTACGGCTATTGCCGGTTCCTTTGGTGTCAATATGCTGTCCAATTCGACAATGGCGCTGCTGGACAAAACGACAGTGGTCAGCCAGGGCAACATCGGCGTCGTGGCCCGCAGTGATGATTTCATCGATAATTACGCCGGCGTGGTGGCAGGCAGCGGCAGTGTGGCTGGCGGCTTGTCTACATCGGTAAATATTATTTCCGGATCTACCGTAGCTGAGGTAACAGGCAGCGATGTGACGGCTAAGGGCAGCAGCGCGGCGGAAGATACCGTTACCGTAGCTAGCGGCCTGGCTGGTTCGGCGTTGGTCAACACGGTCATCAGTGAAGGTGCCTTCAACCGCAATGCCCTGGAACAGGGACGTCAAACCTCGAGCCTTACGGGACTGGTTGTGGATAGCTCGGCTACGCACAGCATTTTGTCCAAATTAGGTGCTGTAGGCGGCAGCGCGGATTTTGCCGGTATGGGCGCGGTGAACGTGAGCAGCGTGGGCGGCAGCACGAAGGCCCTCCTTTTTGACAGTAATGTCAATAAGAATCTGGGCGGAACCGGGACGACGGCAGGCATGTCTTCCTTGACTGATGTGACGGTGCACGCAGCCGATTATCTGAATGAGGCGGGCATCACCGTCATGGCCGATGGTGCCTACTATGCTGCTGTAGGCGCTACGGCTGATACGAACCTGGTGAGCCGGTCCGTCCTGTCCCAGGTGAAAAATACCACTGCCGCTTCGGGACGGGTAATAAAAGCGGATCAGTTCCAGGCGGCGGCAGAAGCGGCGCAGGGCATCTCTTCCCTGGATTTCGGCTTTACCCTGTCCATTGAAGGGGCTAACGGCACGGGTACGGTCTCCGTGGATAAGGTGAAGACCAAGACCCAGACTGAAGTGGTCAATGCCACTGTTATAGCGAATCAGGCCGATGTTACGGCAGCCCACCGGGCGCAGGTGTTTATGGGCAACGTCAGTACCGCAGGCAATGTCATCGGCTTTGCCGGCGGACTGGCCGTAGGCGTTGGAGAATTCAATTCGACTACGGCTGTCCTCGTCGAGGGAAGTACGATTGACAGTACGGGAGCTATTACCGTAGTTGCTACGGACAAATCCACGACCTACACGGATGTTTCCTCCTTTGGTGCGTCTTTCTTCATTGGCGCAGGCGTCGGCGGCACCGTAGCCGTCAATAATTTCAAAAACACTGTTACGGCGAACGTAATGGACAGTACCCTGACAGCAGCTAGTCTTGCCGTCAAGGCAGATAATGATGTAAAGACCATTACCACAGGCGGAGCCATGGGAGGCGGTGTTGTAACCGGCATGGGCGTCGGTGTCAGCGTCAATACCTTTGATAATGTGGTAGAAGCGAATGTGAAAAATAGCAAGTTGCAGGCTACAGGCAGCGATTTAACCCTGGCAGCCACGGACACCCGGGATGTGGACCAATATGTGGTGGGCTACAGTGAAGGCGTGGGAGCTATTACGTCCAACGTCATGGTTACCCATGTAGGAAATAAGGTCGACAATAAGGATGCGGAGAAAAAGATTACTGAGGCCAACAACTCTCAGAGCTATACGGATCAGAGCAGCGGCGAAACTCAGTCCAGCTATACCTATGCCAACACGCTGGGGCTGAACAGTGACGAACGGGATTACCTCAAGACTGAAGCACCGCCGGACGCTACGGCTGGCGGCGACGTGGAGGGTTCCGGCGTCCATACTCAGGTGAGCGGTTCTACCCTTACGGCTGCGGGTGCAGTCAACCTGGGCAGCAACGAAAAAGATGATGTGGTTATGCACAATTTGGCCGGTAAACGAGGGGGCGCAGGCTATAATGCTGCCGTGGGCGTTTTGAAGGTGAAGCATAATGCCCTTACGACGGTGGCGGATTCTTCAGTTACAGGGCAATCCATAGACGTTATCTCCTCCCTGGGCGATAAGGACAAGGGGGTACAGCTCAATGTGTACCAAGGGTCCCAGGGCGCTCTTTCAACCTATGCGGTTACCTATGGCGAGGTAGACACGTCCGGCGTCAGCGGTGTCAACGTTACGGACAGCAATCTGAACGCTGCGGGTGATGTGAACCTGGCGGCAACAGATACGTCCAGCTCCAACGTCAACGTCTATGCCGTTACGTCTGTCTTAGGTCTTGGCGCCAGCGGCGTGTACGCTACGACCAGCAACGACAGCACCGTAGGTGTGACCATCGATTCCAGCAGCAAGAGTGGTGCCTATTCGTTGGCCTCTGCCGAGGGCGATGTTATACTTACGTCCAACAAGGCCAATGAAGTGGAAACCAACGTGTATGGCGGTTCCTTAAGCATCCTGACCGGCTACGGTGTGGATGCCACTGCCTCGGATACAGGCAAAGCCCTGCTTAACGTGTTCGGCAATGACTATACCTTTAGCGGGCAAAACGTCAGCTTCCTGGCCCGGAATGCACCCAATATCGATTTGACGGCCGGTAACGGCGCGGCCGGACTGGCAGCCGTGCTGGTAACCCGTGCCAAGGGTGAGGTAGATGCTACGGCCGCGATGAACGTGAACAGTGGCAATACCTTTAACACCGATAAGGTTCAGTTCGTGGGGCAGGTCGGCAATGAGGCTAAGACGACTGTGGATGTAAAGGTTATCGGCATTCAGCTGGGCGGGATTGCCGGCGCCGGTGCCAACCATGCGGAAGCAGATACAAGCTCTTCTGTTACTGTCGATGTGGGTGCGCAAAATTATCTGGATGCTGCCGGCACCGACCCTACAACGGCTGTAGAAGTGACCGGGCGCAATTATATCAGTCAGAAGACGGATATCTTCAGCTTGTCCGTCAGCGGGCTGCTGAACAACAGTAATAACGAAGCCATTTCCAAGGCGGAAAATACGATTGACGTCAACGCCAGAGGCGGACAGGCAGGTTCCTTAACCGTCAGCGCCCTTGGCACGGCCAACAATTACGCTAAGGCCAGCGGCGACGGCGGCGGCCTGGTCAGTGTTTCGCCCCGGGCGGCTTACGTGAAGAGTACCCTGGACAATGCTGCCAAGGCGACACTGAGCGGCACCTGGGATGTGGCTGGTGCGGTCGGCCTGAGTTCTGTCCAGAACGACAATTCCTCCGTGAAGGCAGCTTCTGTCAATGTGGGCTATGCAGATGTATCCGCTACGGAAGCCGTTACGAAGCTACAAGGCACCTCTGAAGCAGATTTAGCCGCAGATTTGCAGCTCACGGCAGGCACGCTGAACGTCCTGGCCCAAAATCAGGTGACCACGGGCAAGGATGCGAAATACGCTGTGAACGGCAAGGTCTACGGTGTCGCGGATGTAAATCTGGTGCGCACTTCTTCTGATATCAATAAGACCGCTGCGGTCCAGGTGCTTAGCGGCGCCCAGGTCACGACGACGGGCAGACAGGTTTTAGAGGCCGCTACGGTGGCCGATGTGAACAATAATTTGCGGGGCGAGGCCGCTGGCTTGGTCAACGGTGCCGTTGCAAAGAATAGCAGCACCTTCACGGGCAATAATAGGGTTCAGGTAGCTGAGGGTGCCGTGCTTAATAATAATGGCAGCTATGATGATGGCGGCATCACCTTAAGCGCTCATGACAGTTTGAATGTGAACACCTCGGCAGATGCAATTATTCCTGCAGGTCTGTTAGGCGTCATCAGCGCCAGAACAGAAAGCAGTGTCGTACGTAATAATCTGATAGAGGTAGGCGGCAGCGTGACCAGTGCCAAGGATCTGGACCTGTATGCAGGCGCCACGCCTGATGGGTATACATCTTCCTTGACTATGAATGCAGCAGCCGCGGCCTATAATCATACGGCCCTGCCCATCGTGACGGAGCCTTGTACCCAAACTGTTATTACAGATAATAACAAGATTCTCGTTGCCACTGCCGGTGTAGGCCAGGCCGTACGGCATATCAACCTTACAGCTGACAGCGGCCTGGAAAATATCAGCAAGGCTGCCAGTACCTATAGCTGGATTATGGGCGGGGAAAACACGGACATTGAATTCGTAGGCAACTTGAACGGCGTCACCGATTACGAACAAAGCGGTACGAATCTGGTACAGGTAGACGGCAAGCTGACGGCGGGTATCCGGAACAAGGTGAACATTACCATCTCTGGAGACGTAATCCCTTATCGGCCGAGCGAGAACGACAGCACAGTCAGTACGGTGGGCAACTACGTCATTTACTCCTCCGACGGGCCAATCGGCAGCGGCATCACACAGGGTACCATGGACTACGGCAATGCACTCATGGCACGGTGGGATGAACTAAATACACTTATTGAAGCCTATCAGGGCAAAGAAGTATCCGGTGAGGCTTTAACCGCTTATCTGGGATACACCCAGGAAAAAACTGCCATTGAAGCAGAAATGCAGGCCCATAACCTGATGATTACCGTTACCGAGGCTGGTGGTGACGGCCAAACCTACACGACGACCATGCCTTTGGCAGGTTATCTGGTGAGCTATGTGGAGGTGCCGCAGATTTCTGCAAGCGGCGGCAATATCAACGTCAACGCCAAAAATTTTGCCGGCAGTGGCAGTCTGGTGGCCAAGGGTGATCCCCAGGTGACGATTACCAATAACTCTTCGGCCTATCTTAAGGTCGATGATATCATCATCGGCGATAAGGGCGGCCAGGTGCTGTTCAATGGGACCAGCATCGATAATGGCGGGGCGCTGTCTGCCAATGACAAAATCAGCAGCCTGAATAAGGATAGTGCTTACACGGTAGGCTTTGCTGCGGTTACGACGGATACCTCTGCGGATGTCGTTTCAGCTATTGCTATTACCAATGAATACAAGGGCGATGTTTCCAAAATAGATATAAGCAATTTGTCCCTAGCCGATCAGACGCTGGCTGCGGCTGCCATCAAGGATTATATGCCCTTGACCACGGTAGCGTTGCAGGGCAATATCAGTAATCCCCAGGGCATCGTGACGGTAAACAATAAATCTGGTGATATCCTTATAGGCTCCGGTGATGCCGACAAGGTCAGTGCGGTTAATGGCAAGAGCGTGGTGCTGACAGCTACCGGCGCTGTTAGTCAGAATTATTACGACGGTGTGGTCAATATCGGCAGCGCACCGGAGGACGCGTATGCCAGCTTTGCTGAAGCACAAAGACAGTCCATGCTGGATAAGACCAAAAGCAGCTACCTGGATACAAATAATCCGGACCACGAGGTGCGTAGCGTAGCGACGGTGGCCGGCAGTGGCAGCGGCGGCCGGATTTCCGGCAGCAATGTTTATATCAGTGCAACCAATATTAACGTGAACGGCACTATCCAAAGCGGATACAGCCAATATTATGCAGACATTGCGGCGGATGCCTTGAGTGAGGCCAACCTGGCGGCTTATAAGAACGATGCTTCCAGGCAGTACCAGATTCAGGGCAATATGGTCTACAAGGTAAACGACGGCGGCAAGGCTGTGCTGCAGTCCGACGGCTCCTACGCTTATGCGGTGCAGGTGTATTACAATCCGCTGACAGGTAAGCTCTTAGTGGAGGACATCGATGTCCAAGGCGGCAAGATTTATCTGACAGGGACCATCAGCAGTACGGGCAACGGTAAGATCCTGGCCTTGGACGGCGGTGCTGCTATCGCGATTACCAATAATACGTCAGCGGCTCTGAATGTGGGCAAGGTGCTCAATAATGACACGGCAGGGCTGATCAGCATTACCGATACAAGCAAGGATCTGCAGGTACAATATACCCGTTCCGGGACCAGGACGATTAATAAGTACAGTGAGTATTTGCAAAGTCTGGGCGATGCTGCAAAAGCAGACGCCTATATCACGACGGGCGCAGCCTCGGATACATATACACCAACGGAAGGGTTGCGCTATAACTGGACCGAGGGCTGGGACAAGACGACCATCCGGACCTATGAAAGAACTAATACAGGCCATTTATGGGGAGCAGTTCATGTGAAGCATGGCCCAGAACTGCAAGCGGAGCTGGAACAATACGAAAAGACCGCCAGTCCTTCCCAGGTCAGAGATTTGGATAACGAACCGAAACCGACAGGCTCCTATGTGAGCAGTCTGAATGACAAGGTGAACGATGCGGCGGCTTATGATTATATCCTCATCGGGGATAATGTTGTGACCTCCTCAGTTATGTCGGATGTAAAGACCTGGATGACGACGAGCGGTTTGTTTGGTATCAATCATCATTATCATTATCGCTGGACCACGACAACGGGTACATCCCAGTCCTACGTACACAGCTTCAAAGCAGATAAGCCCATCAGTATCGGCTTTATCGGTCAAGAGAATGGGAGCATTGCCCTGACCAGCGGCGGTGATGTGAATCTGAACGGTAATATCCTCAATAATACTTCTGCGGCGACCTTGACCGTGAATTCGGCGCAGGGAGCTATCTCCCAGCGAAGTGGTACATCTTTAGCTGCCGATAATGCTGTATTTACAGCGGCAACAGGCATCAACAATATCAACTTTAAATCCCTGGGTAGCAGCGACAGCAGCGGGCAGGTAACCGATCGGGTTCAGCTGACAGCGACTACCGCTACGGGTAATGTGGATGTTACTGTTACCGGCGGCATCCTGGATAAAAAAGCCCTGCCGGGCAATGCAGCTGTGGGTACGCTGGCTACAGGCAGCGGCAGTGTCAGCCTGACGGCGGACGGCAGCATTACTCAGTCCGGTACCGGCGTAGCCGTGCAGGGCGACCGGATTAATCTGACCAGCCTGAACGGAACTATTGGTACAGCTGGCAAGACCTTACTGGTGCAGGGAGGTCAAACGGCTTTGGGCACAGATTCCCTCAGTGCCAGCGTCAACGCCAGTGCTAGTGGGGATATCAACCTGACTCAGAACAGTGGTGATATGCGTATCGGCAGCATTGCCTCCAAGAGCGGCAACGTTCTGCTGACTGCTCAGGATGGCAAGTTCATCGATGCCCTGCCTAGCGGCGAAACCGTGGACAATGTAAAAACGCAAGACCTGGTACAGCGCTGGAAGGACGCCGGTCTCATTGCCGGTGAAGGCGCTTATACCACGAGGCTGGCCGAGCAGGTAGAACGCTATGCTACGGAGAAAAAAGAAGCCTATGACCAATATGTTACGTTGAAGGCGTATTACGAAGCATACCCTGCGGCGGAAAAGACCAAGGCCTATGCCAAGCTGGATGAAATGTTTGCTTCCTACGCTGATGCAGATGCGTATCTGGCCAAGGACAACCAGTACCAGGCGCTTCTGAAAGAAAAACAGAATCCTACGTATGAATGGACAGAAAGCCAGCTCCTCTACGCCATCAAGGATGCGGTCATCAACAAACAGACCGGCAGTACCGATACGGAGCTGAAGCAGGCTAACGTGTCTGGCGTCAACGTGACGCTCGTCGGGAAGGGCGCCGGCATCGACACGGCAAAGGAAACGATTTCCCTGGTGAAGCTGACGGATGCTTCCCGGCTGGAGGATCTCAAGAAGCTGGCGAATGCAGAAGCGGCCGACGTGACCTGGGATACGGCTGGCGGTACGGCGACCATCAATGGCAAAGCGCCTCTGGGCGTGTATGCTTCCGGAGAGCTGAATGTGACGTCGGCAAGCAATGTGTACCTGGCCGGGCGCAGTAACAGTGAAGATAATTATGCAGCTCTCAATGTTGGCAAGATTACGACGAGCAACGGTGATATCCGCGTCCTGGGCAAGGCCGGTGTCTACAATGCCCTCACAGCTGGAACGGCAAACATGATAGGCCATGATCTCATCGTCGAAGGTGGTACTGCTGATATCGGCACGTCGGTTAAGGCTTTGGCTGTGGACCTGACAGGTTCGCTGGAAGGCAGGACTGCTGGCAATATGTACGTGACCAATGTAGGTACTACGAATGATTTGCGCTTGGCTGCCCTATATGCTGGCGGCATCATCAACCTGGTTTCGGGAAATAATATTATCATGAGCGATACTGCCGATGACCAGGCCTATGTCAATGCCGGTACAGAGCTGGATCTCACGGCTGGTGGTGATGTGGGAACCACTGCTTCAGGACTGCGGGTCAAGGACAGCGGTGCAACCGTACATGCTGTAGGAAATAATGTGTATATGAAGGGAGTGGAAGGTGATCTCGGCGGTGCAGGAACCTTGCGCCTGGGCACCATCCAGGCACGGACTGGTACCATCGGTATGACTAGTGAAGGTACAATCAGTCTGGTTGGAGGCATGCAGGCACAGACCAGCTCCAGCCTGACGGCCCAGAAGGACCTGCTTCTGGATGGCCCGGTGAACATTGCTTCCGGTGCAGCTGCTCAGACCCTGAGCCTGACGGCTACGGAAGGCGCCATTACCCAGGTCGATGCTGCTGATGCGGCCAAGGGCCTTACTGTAGGGCACCTGACGGCAGTGAGCAACAAGGGCCAGGATATACAGAATGCTGGCAATACGTTCAGCCAGTATACGCTGGACGGCGTCAACAACTATACGGTCAACGGCGACGTCATCATCAGGACGACGGCACCGGACGGATTGAAGGTAGATTTGCAAAAGGCCCTGGTCGTAGGCAACGTAACGCTGAACAATCTGGCGCTGTTGCCGGCCGATGCCAGCGCAGAAGCTGCCGGACTTATCGTCAACAGCGGCGTGACGACGATCAACAACGCGGCCAAGACGGCTGGCGGCAATACGACGCTGCTGGCTGATGGCAACATCGTCATCGCCGGGGAAATCAATTCTCTGGGCGTGGCGACACTGACCTCTACTCATGGCAGCATTGAAACCCAGCAGAAGGTAAGGGCGCAGAAGAATGTGCTGATGCAGGCCTATAGTGGTGTAAAAAATGCCAGCTCCGTGCGCAGTATTACTGAGACTGAAGCTGCGGCGGAGGATGCCGCCGGTAAGAAGAGCGGTCTGAAAATGATGAAGGCTATGATGGCTATGAGTCCCCTTAAGAGCGGCGCAGATAAGGTGGATAATGAGGTTTCCATAACCTCTACCACTGGGGATATCGTCAATGAGGGCATTGTTACGGCAACGAAGGGTAAGGTTTTCATGGAAACGACCCAGGGCGCTATTGAGAATAAGGGTGCCGTTACGGCTAAAACCTTCGTGGATTTGCATGCTTATGGTAATATCCAGAACGACAGCACCGTTACGGCCCAGGGCGATTATGTGTCCATGGTTTCCGATAATGGCTGCATCATCAATAAGGATGCCGTCACGGCTAACACGTCCATCTCCCTGCATGGCGGCAAATGTGTCCTCAATTCAGGAGCGGTTACGAGCCAAAACAGCTACATTTCCATGTTCTCTGATAGCGGCAACATAAAGAATGAAGGAGCTGTAACGGCTGAGACAGATGTTACCTTGCAGGCTTATCAAAATATGATTAACAACAATGCCGTGACGGCTATGACTGGTAAAGTCGGGCTTAGATCAACCAATGGGAGCATTGCCAATACCAGTACTAGTTCCATTACAGCGGCAACAGATGTGAAGATGGAAGCCGTCACAGGCATCGAAAATAGCGGTGGGGTGACAACGACGACCGGTACTGTCGGAATGACCACTAAGGCCGGCAATATAGCCAATGTGGGCGCTATCCAGGCTGGTACAGATGTCACTATGGAAGATACGACCGGCAGCATCACCAATGAGGGCAATGTTACGGCGGGTACTGATATCAATCTGCAGACGACGACGGGCAACATCATCAATAAGGGTACGTTATTGGCTGGCAGTAATGTGACGGCTGCGACGGAAAACGGCAAGGTCCAAATCCTGAAGGATGTGACGGCTACGACTGGTAATGTCCTGCTCAAAGCGATGACGGGCCGCGTCGAAGTCGGCAGTGCTGCCGGCGATGCCGCCATTGCAGCAGGCAATACGGCCACGCTGGCTACGGATAGCACGACGAAGAGCGATATCGAAATATACGGCGATATTGTTGGCACGAATGGTATCAGTCTCAGTACGAACGTCGGCGATATCATTTGGCACGGCAAAGGGACAGCGATACAAGGTGCTGTACAAGCTATGGCTAATGAGGGTGACATCGACCATACGGGCGATATCGCTGCCGGTATAGATGTCTTGCAGCGAACACAAAACGGGAGCATTGCAAATAACGGTAACATCGATGCGGGCGGCGGTGTGACGCAGCAGACGCAGACCGGAAGTATTACCGACAACGGTAACATCAATGCGGGAAGCGATGCATTGTTGCAGACCGGCAGTGGTGATATCGGTATCAACGGTAATGTCCGGGCGAACCGTAACATTACAATTCATGCCGATAATGGCAACATCGCGGCAGCCGATGGCACGACCATAGCAGCAGCCACCGGTAATGCGGAAGTCTCCAGCGGCCAGGGCAACATTACGCTCCATGAAATCCAAGCCTTGAAAGAAGCCGGTATCGACGCTGCTGATGGCAATGTGAAGATATTCCGCATCGCTGGGGAAGACATCCTCATTGCCGTACGCAATCCTGATAAGACGGCTGACGTGACCCATGCGATTGCAAGAAATAAACTGGTCCTGACCGGAGATAGCATCGACATGGGCGTATTGACACAACCGGATGGCTCCAGCGACTTGCTTAAACTGGTATTGAATGGGTCGGATGTGACCAAGCCGATGAATCATGTTTCTATTGGCAATGTCATCACGCCGAATGGTTTGCATATAGACCGCCTCTGGGCGAAGAACGCCGATATTCACGTCAGTACGCCGAAGTTCTACATCGATAAGCTGGGTATCCTCGATGTAGCCCACCTGAGCAATTCGGATACGACGACCGTTTGGGGCAGTGCTCCTGTACGGGATGATGCCAATATGACATATTGGTATAATCCACAGCAACACAATCCTTGGATGAACCTGTATTTCACAGATCAATATCATAGGCAGATAAGCAATGGCGTACTCCTGCGAAACGATGATTATTATTATGCCAAAAATGACCGTTTCAGCGGTGTCAATACAGCTTTCAAGCTTAATGATAGAAGTGGTCATGCATATCAGCAAATGGAAGATTTCCAATCTGTTACCATGCCAGGATTCTACTATGGCATGTATGACCGCTATGGTTTAATCGATGTGGCAGCGGATATGTTTCTCGAACCGCATCTTTCCTGAATAACGATTGACTAGTATTAGAATTCGACCTGATGTAACATAATAACAGGCCTCTGCTCAACAGCTACATAATTGTTGGGCAGAGGCCTGTTTAATTCCCCCAAAATATCAATTTATTGTTTTGATTTCAGTAATTCAGAACCAGCTACACCGCCTAAGATGAACATAGCACCTACTATCTGGGGAATCGATAAGGTTTCTCCGAGGAATATGGCGGCAAATATGAGGGCGGACAAAGGTTCGAGATAACCGAGAATCGACACGGATTGAGCCGGCAGGTGTTGGATTCCAGTGAAATATAGGAAACAGCCTACGCCCGTATTGAGGACCCCCAGAATTAAAATGGCGATGATACTTTCCGTACCTACGGAGATAGGGCCTGTATGCATGGATAGCGTGAATATGCCGACGCTGATGGTTGCTACGATGAGCTGGCACGCCGAGCTTTGCAAGCCAGGTATGTCGTGGGCTTTCTTCGTCAGGATGATGAGCAGGGCGAAACAGATACAGGACATGATGCCGCAGAATACTCCCCAGGTCAGTCCGTTGGCCTGCACATCGGCACCATTGACTAAGACCATGCCGATGATGACCGATGCCAAACCAACCATTTTTATGATTGTAATCCGTTCATGAAATAAGATTGGTGACAGGGCGATGACCAGGACCGGCCCGCAGTAGCAATACAGAATAGCCAGGCTAACGCCGATTTGGTTGAACGCCTCATATAAGAACATCCAATTGCCGCTCATGGCCAAGCCTGAGCCGGCTAGTAACAGCCAGGATTTTATATTTCCCCGGAAAACTATTTTTTGACGGGTAATCAATAAGATGGCTGTAAGGAATATGCTGCCGAGGACGGTCCGGCAGAGGACGATTTCATAACTGCTCAGGGAGATGAAGCTGGCAATGATACCGTTGGCTCCAAACAGCAGATTGGATAGGATAAATATGAGGTAAAATTTGTTCATGGAACTACCTTCTCTCTCAGAGTAGCGTATAGTGTGACCGTCATTCGTTTTCGTCTATCAATTATTAGAATCTACATTACTATTATAAAATATACTTGTCAACAGGAGCGATACAATTTATTCCCATAACGATACGTATGGGATGTGAGACAATAGCCGACCCAAAGGCAAGCGGGGCGCACATCCCCCCAGCGGTTCAAAGCCGCCGTCCCTATTTTGCTGCCTCCTCCGCCAAGAAAAGGCAGACATCCGG
>Ga0163159_1001900_pt1 | contig 18521 bp, 18 predicted proteins | sample BioMet9_FD_108702 | JGI IMG/M metagenome (GOLD analysis project Ga0163159, IMG submission 108702) | Microbial communities from bioreactor (seeded with sewage sludge) at Lawrence Berkeley National Lab, California, USA - Biofuel... | ecosystem: Engineered > Bioreactor > Anaerobic > Unclassified ... | reverse complement strand
CGGAATTGCAGTAAGCTATCGTGGCTGCGGGCTGGGCGCGGAATCTTCTGATGCCGCCGGCTGCATGATAATCGTAAATTCCGACGGATCCGTTACCATTAATTCCGGACTTGCGGAAAACGGTCAGGGCTTGAAGACGGTATATGCCCAGATAGCGGCAGAATCAATGGGCGTCAGATATGAGAGCATTAAGTTTTATAAACTGGATACAAGCTCCATTCCTGACTGCGGCATTACAGCCGGCTCGCGCGGTACGGTCATGGGTGCACAATCTGTAAAAAAAGCGGGAAATGCGATGAAACGGCTTCTGCTGAAATATGCGTATGAACTGGAAGCCATTTCGCTGAGTGAAGTGGAAAAAGCTTACAGATTAAAAAAGAACAGTCTCAAATATGGATATAATATTAAGAAAAACGATTTCGATCTTTCAGACAGTGTGATACTTCTGAAAAAATATCCGGATGTAAAAGTTCCTGTAGAAAATGTCGCGGAAAGATGCTATCGAACCGGAAGGCAGTTATCCATTTTCGCATGGTATAAGCCCGGGGAGTTTAAGCAGGACAAAGAAACAGGCCAGGGAACGGCCTTCCCGTCGTATACATATTCCGTTGTTGTAGCTGAGGTAGAAGTGGATTTAAGAACAGGATATGTTTCTTTATTAAATGTAATGTCGAGTCATGATGTTGGGACGGCGATCAATCCGTCTCTTGTAAAAGGACAGATTTACGGCGGTATCGTTATGGGCGAAGGCTATGGCATCATGGAAGATCTGTCACCGCTGAACGGAAGAGTTAAAAAGAAAAACTTTGATTCGTATATTATTCCGACATCAATGGATATGCCTGAAATGAAGATAAATATAGTTGAATCGAAAGATATGGCAGGGACATATGGTGCAAAGAGTCTGGGAGAAGCCGCAACGGAATGTGTAGGAGCAGCAGTTGCGAATGCTGTTTATAATGCGGCGCACCGGCGTGTACGAAGCAACCCGTGTGATCTGGAGACCGTTTTATTAGGCAAAAAGCTGTTTCCGGTTAATAGAGGTGATGCGAATGTATCAGTTTGATTATTATCGTGCACAGAGCATACAGGACGTATGCGGAATACTCGGAGACCTGAAATCCGAGGGCCGCATTATTGCCGGCGGAACAGATTTAATGGTGCAGATCCGGGACAGGGATGCCAGATGGAAGTGTGTAAAAACGGTTGTTGATATTACCTCATTAGGGAACGATCTCAGGTACATCCGGGACTGCGGGGGATATATACGTATCGGCGCGCTCTGCACACATACGGATCTGGAAAATTCATCATTGATAAAAGAAAATTTACCGTTTGTCGGAACGGCATGCGGTATGGTAGGATCGCCGCAGATAAGGAACCGGGGTACGATCGGAGGCAGTATCTGCAACGCTTCCCCGGCGTCGGATCCCCTGCCGCCGTTAATCGCAGCTGACACATTCGTAGAAATTACAGGCACACAAGGTTCGCGGCTGGTAAGTATTCCGGATTTTTATTCCAGCAATGGCAAAACGATTTTAAAATACGGAGAATTTGTTACAGCGCTCATCATAAATAAATTTAGAAATAATACAAGCTGTTCTTTTATTAAACTGGGACGCAGAAAAGCACTTGCCATTTCAAGGTTGAACGTGGCGGTAACTTTGCATACGGATGAAAATGGACGGATCGATGATGCGGCAGTATCGCCCGGCTGTGTTTTTCGAAAACCCAGGAGAATTGCCCCGGCCGAAAAAATGCTGGCCGGCAGCAAACCATCGGAAAAAGTCTTTCATGCTGCCGGTATAATAGTTTCTGATGAAGTTATAAGGGAAACAGGAATCCGGTGGTCCACGGAGTATAAAAAGCCGGTAATCGCTGAATTGGTTACAGAAGCTCTGTGCGAGGCTGCAAAAATTGAAATGCGAAATCTGTAAAACAGGCAAGGAGATTTGCTGTGAAAAAAATCAAAGTAAATTTCATTTTAAACGAACAAGCGGTCAGTGTGCATGTAAATCCGTATGAACGGCTGATTGATTTATTGCGGGATGACTTACATCTTACAGGAACAAAGGAGGGATGCGGAATCGGTGAATGCGGGGCATGCACGGTGATTATCGACGGGAAACCGGTCGCTTCCTGCTTAATACTCGCTTCCAGCATTGAAGGCAGAAAAGTCACGACGATTGAAGGGATTGGCACGGAGCAGCAGCTGGATCCTATCCAGCAGTCAATTCTTGAACATTATGCTTTTCAGTGCGGATTCTGTACGCCGGGGTTTATTATGAGTGCCAAGGCACTGTTAAATGAAAACCCTTTTGCTACACGTGATGAAATTAAAAGGGCAATTTCAGGCAATTTATGCAGATGTACAGGGTATGATCAGATAGTTGATGCGATATATGACGCAGAGCAAATACTGAACAGGGAAATGTGAGGTGCTGATATGAAGGTTTATGATATTTCACAGGAATTATTTTCAGCAAAAATATATCCGGGTGATCCGCTGCCGGAAAAAAAGCTGATAAAAAGCATGGCGAAGGGTGATGACTGCCAGCTGTCGGAAGTGCGTTGCTGCTGCCATACAGGTACCCATATTGACGCGCCGTGTCACTTCTTTCCGGATGGTAAAGATACGGAAAGTATGTGTCTGAATAAATGTGTCGGTCCCTGTAAGGTTATCACGGCGACGGGCTGCTTAACGGCTGAACAGATCACCGGAAACAAAGCAGAACGATTGCTGGTTCGTGGTGATATTTGTGTTACGGTTGAGGCGGCCAGGGAAATTGTCAAAAGCGGAATTGTACTATTCGGCACAGAGGTCTATACGGTTGGATCACCGGAAGAAAGTGAGACCGTTCATACGATTTTACTTGAGAACGAGGTGGCAATTGTAGAAGGCCTGTGCCTTGACAGTGTGAAAGACGGGCAGTATTTTCTGTCGGCACTGCCGATTAAAATGAAAGGAGTTGACGGATCCCCGGTTCGCGCGGTACTGCTGGACTTTTAGCAGCATTTCTGAATAATGTATTGAAAATGTAATATGTTAAAGGAGATCAGAATGCAGAAAATAAAAAAGATTTGTTATGAGGAGAAACAATACCATCTTAGTGACTTGAGTGAAACAGAAGTAAAGCTGCTGCGGCGTACGATTGAAATTGCCAGGGAAGCAATGGAATCCGGAAACCATCCGTTCGGCGCATTGCTTGCTGACGCCGATGGTAATATTCTGATGGAACAGGGAAATGCGGAAGTAACCTCGCCAAATTGCACCGGTCATGCAGAAACTACCTTAATGCGCCGGGCTTCGGAAACCTATTCCTATTCCGAGATGGAAAAGCTGATTTTATACAGCTGCTGTGAACCTTGCTGTATGTGTGCCGGAGCCATGTACTGGGGGCATCTGGGGAAAATGGTCTATGCCTGTACAGAGGCGGCTCTGAAAGAAGTCACCGGCAATGACCCGCGAAATCCGACACTGGATCTTCCCTGCCGTGCGGTCTTTGCCTGTGGCCAGAGAAATGTCAAAGTCGTAGGACCGATCCCTGAGCTCTTTGAAGAGTTTCTGTCATTACATCGCGGGTATTGGGATCAGGCAACAAATAAATGATTTATCCTTTAATTACAGGCAAGTGTCATATGCGGGGCAGTCCTCATTTTTACCGGGGGCTGCCTCAATAAATATCAGGAAGAAGAGCCGGATTCATTGCCGGCGTAAAATTTTTACTCGGATAATGGAAAATAAAAATAGAGAACACCTGACTTTGCAATAAAGTATTTAGCAACGAACTAATACAAACAAAGGAAAGGCGTTCTCTATGAATAACAGTATAAAATATTCGGAAGACGAATGCATTCAAAGATTTGCAGGACTTGAAGATGATTTCATAAAGGATCCGGAAAAACTTGCTGAGTATGTTCGGGGGCTAACAAATGAGCTGCTATAGACAGTGCACATGAAATGTGAGAAAGAGGTATATGAAATCCATAAGTCATGGCCTGATATTTTGTCAGAGCATCGTGGGTGGACTCTACGCCAATATTACCGAAGGTGAATTTACGCAATTGATATTATCTTGTAAGCTTTGAAATGGCTGTCGTATAATAAGTATCAGCAGAATAATTTTTCGTGGGGGGGGATACGGTATGGCATTACATGACTGGAATCACAATGGGCATCTGGACGCCGGAGATGACTTTTTTGAATATGAATTATACAGAAGAAGCGGAGGCAGTAACAGAAAGATGCCGGAGGGCTGCGGCAGCGGGTGCCTCGGCGCAATTGTCGCAATTGTTTTCTTAGCACTTTTAGGAGCAGTGATCGGTTCCTGCGGAGGAAACAGCACGTCTGTTCATGCGGAAGGACATAATAATCTGCCTGTCTGTATAGATAAGACGGAGGAAATACCGCCGGAATCGATTATTCTTTTCACAGACTTTTAAACCGGACATAAAAGTGATATCCTAATCATGTACTTTTTTATAATGGGTGATAATGATGGATGATATAATACTGCAGCAGAAGATGGATGATTTTACCCGGGGCTCCCGGTTAAACAGAATTCCGGAATCATGCGCGCCGGACGGAAAGCATGCTTTGCGGCGCTTTTTTGACTGTCCGCTGATTGGCATCGGGGCGGCAGATGATGAGCTGTTTGAGAAGCTTTTGCTGCCGGAGGCGGTTGGCCCTCAGCTCATGATGCCTGAGGAATGTCTGCCGGGTGCACGTTCCGTGATCAGTCTCTTTTTCCCGTTTACGGATCTGGTACGGGAGAGCAACGCGGAGGGCGTTTTTCCTTCTGAACTGTGGCTTTATGGCAGAATCGAGGGTCAGCAGTTTATCGCGGAGGCAGGACGGTGTCTCGCGGGACTTCTGAAGAAGGAGGGCGCAAGGGCTGTCGTGCCGTGCCAGGATGAACGGTTCCGGTCGGTTTCCGGTGAAGAGCTGCCGCTTTCCGATGCGTGGCACGGGAAGAAATTCACGAGCAGCTGGTCGGAGCGCCATGCGGCTTTTATATGCGGACTCGGAACGTTCGGACTTTCGCGCGGGCTTATTACGGACAGAGGAATGGCAGGGAGACTCGTCAGTGTTGTGACAGATGCGTATTTTCCGCCGTGCGCGAGAAGGTACAAGGAACTTTATGAATACTGTATCATGTGCGGAGCGTGTGCCGGACGATGTCCGGCCGGCGCAATTTCAAAGGAGAACGGAAAGAATCACGAGAAGTGTTCTCTGTATCTGAATGAGATGGGAAAGCGGTTTGCGCCGCGGTACGGCTGCGGGAAATGCCAGTCGGATGTTCCGTGCTCATTCCGGAGACCATGCAAAAGCAGTTCGGGAAAGAATAAATAACAGAAAGCGGATGTGAAGAAATGAAACCTTTTAAAATTTTTGTAATCAATCCAGGCTCTACGTCAACGAAGCTGGCGCTTTTTGAAGATGAGAAATGCTGCTTTGAAACGTGCATCAATCATTTTGCGCCGGAGCTTTTGAAATTCAGCTGCATCAACGATCAGCTGCCGCTCCGGATGCGGGATGTCGAGAAGTTTCTTTCCGACAACCATACGGATTTAAGTGATCTGGATGTTGTTGTGGCGAGGGGCGGCGGCGCGTATTCGATGGAAGGCGGCGTCTATACGGTCGACAGGAAGCTGATCGAGGATACGAAAGCGGCAAAGGGCGGGCTTCATCACCCTTCCAATCTGGGCGTGCAGATGGCTGAGATTATTCATAATGAGTATGGCGGCAGGATGCTGACGGTCAATCCGCCGATTGTAGATGAGCTTTGTGATCTGGCACGGGTAACGGGAATTGCCGGTGTTTACCGGAAAGCCAAGATGCATGTCCTGAATCTTAAGGAAACAGCGATTCATCATGCGTCCGTCATGGGGCGCAGATATGAGGACTGTAATTTTGTCGTCTGCCATATCGATGGCGGAATCTCGGTGACGGCGCATGAGCATGGCCGGATTATTGACGCCAACGATGCTTCCGGCGGCGACGGGCCATTTACGCCGACAAGGACAGGCGGCATCGCGGTTACAGATCTGATTGACTACTGCCGCGGGAAGGATCTGGATGATGTTATGCGGACATGCATCGAGGCAGGCGGTTTTGTCAGCCATTTCGGCACATCGGATTCCGACCGGATTCACGCGATGGTCGAGGAAGGCGATAAGAAAGCAACGCTCGTCTGGAATGCCATGATTTATCAGATCATCAAATATATCGGGGCTATGAGTACAGCGCTCGGCGGCCATGTAGACGCGATACTGCTGAGCGGAAGACTGCTCCGTTTCCCGGATATGGCGGAAAAGATCAGTGAGAAGTGCGGCTGGATCGCCCCTGTTGTGTCGTATCCCGGCGAGTTTGAGCAGGAGGCGCTTGCAAACGGCGCGCTTCGGGTGCTGCGGGGCGAAGAGGAAGCGAAAACATATACCGGACTGCCGGTGTGGTCCGGATTCGATGATTGAGAATAAAAGGGGAGCAATGAATAAATTATTATCTGGAAATCTGACCATGATTTTCTGCAGTCTTCTCTATCTCGCGTGGTGGCTTGCGGCTTTTAAGCCCGGCGCGGAACCGGATCACACGGTCACGAGGTTCCTTCTCGGCGCGGCTTTTGCGGCCGGTATCGTGAGTGTGTTTCTGCTCCAGTCCGGGTTTGGCAGCCTGAAAACAACGCGGGAGATCTTTCCGGGGCACTCGCTTTTATGGGGCGGTATTCTGGTTTATATCGCGCTACTGATCATTACGAGTCTGGCGCTGCACAGAATGGTTACGACAGAGCTGGCGCTGATCGTCGCGTGGACTGCGCTGGAGCTTGGCATCATCAATGTGGTTTACGGAACGGAGAAGATGACGATTGCACCGGCAGTGATTCTTTCGGTGCTTGTCGTTGTTACAGCTGCTGTGAGCATGGTCTGCTACCTGCGCTACTATGATCTCCCGGCAGAAGCCGGCTATATCGACGGCGCGGTTCCGCTGGCGGCGGTGACGGTGACGATGGCGGTTATTACGCTGACGTCCCTTCTAACCCGTGCAAAATAAAAAATATCTTACAGACAGGATCAATATGTATAATCTGACACTTGGCATTCTCGCGCATGTGGATGCCGGAAAGACAACTTTATCGGAGGCGCTGCTCTATACATCCGGAGCGATACGCGCGGCCGGACGGGTCGATCATGGCGACGCGTTTCTGGATACGGACGCCATGGAAAAGGAGCGCGGCATCACGATTTTTGCGAAGCAGGCGGTTCTTTCGCTGGGCAGGTATGCGGTTACGCTGCTTGATACGCCGGGTCACGCCGATTTTTCGGCGGAGACGGAGCGGACACTGGATGTGCTGGATTACGCGGTGCTTTGTGTCAGCGGTTCAGAGGGCGTTCAAAGCCATACGCGGACGCTGATGCGGCTGCTGGAGCGGTATCATGTACCTGTTTTTATATTTGTGAATAAGATGGATCAGCCGGGCACGGACAAGGCGCGTCTTCTGGCGGAGCTTCAGAAGGAATTCGGCGGGGAGTGCGTGGATTTTTCCGCGGTGGATTCAGCGGAATGGCTGGAGGAAACGGCGTCCTGTGATGAAACCTTGATGAACACTTACCTTGAAACGGGCATGTTTTCCCATGAGGCGGCTGCTGAGGCGATCCGGGGGCGGAAGCTTTTTCCATGCTGCTTCGGTTCGGCGCTGAAGCTTGACGGAATACAGGAATTTGCCGGGACGATGGCCGAGTTTTTCCGTGTGCCGGTTTTCGGGGAATCATTCGGGGCAAAGGTCTTCAAGGTATCTCGCGATGAACAGGGAATCAGGCTTACACATATGAAAATCACGGGCGGAAGCCTGAAGGTCCGTGACGTTCTGAAGGGAACAGACAGGCGCGGGGCGCCATGGGAGGAGAAGGTCAGCCAGCTCCGTGTCTATAACGGGGCGCGGTTTGAGGCGGTGAATGAGGCTGCCTGCGGAACCGTATGCGCCGCGGCGGGACTGACGCATTCCTGGCAGGGAGAAGGCCTTGGAGCGTGTGAAGACGCGCCGGTTCCTTTTCTGAAGCCGGTGCTGCACTATCAGCTGCTTCTGCCTCCGGAGACGGACGCGGCACTTTTGTATCCAAAGCTTACACAGCTGGAGGATGAGGATCCCGAGGTCACCTTTGTCTGGAAAAAAGCGCTCCGTGAGATTGATGTCGAGGTGATGGGGGAGGTTCAGACAGAGATCCTGACTGCTCAGATACGCAGCCGTTTCGGTACGGAGGCTGCCTTCGGAAAGGGAACGGTTCTTTATAAAGAAACGATAACGGATACGGTGGAGGGTGTCGGTCATTATGAACCGCTTCGTCATTACGCGGAGGTACATCTGCTGATGGAGCCGGCCGGACCCGGGAGCGGGCTTTTGTACGGCACAGACTGCAGCGAGGATATACTGGCGGTGAACTGGCAGAAGCTGGTTCTCACGCATCTGAAGGAACGTGAGTTTCCGGGTGTCCTGACGGGCTCGCCTGTTACGGACATGAAAATCACACTTGTCACGGGACGTGCCAGTGTGAAGCATACGGAGGGCGGAGACTTTCGGGAAGCGACGTACCGTGCCGTGCGGCAGGGACTTATGCAGGCGCATTCTGTCCTTCTGGAGCCGCTTTACGAGTACCGTCTGGAGGTACCGTCTTCGTGTGTCGGCAGGGCAATGAATGATCTGCAGAAAATGGCGGGTCAGGAAGGCGAATTTATTCAGAACGGGGATACGGCGATTTTTACCGGGAAAGCGCCCGTCGTGGAGATGCAGGATTATTACCGTGAAGTGAACGCATATTCCGGCGGCGCGGGAAGGCTGTCCCTGGCGTTCTGCGGCTACGGTCGCTGTCACAATGAGGAGGAAGTCTGTGCGTCGGCCGGGTACGATCCGCGTGAGGATGCGGAGAACCCGTCATGTTCTGTCTTCTGCGGGCATGGGGCTGCTTATATCGTGCCATGGGATGAGGTGACGTCACACATGCATCTGGAGAACGTGTACCGCCCGGCTTCCGCGATACAGGAACGTACCGGAGTGCCTGTGAATATGGCAGTGCCAGTCCGCCATTTCAATGATTGGATCGATCCGGACGAGGTGGACGCGATTCTTTCAAAGACAAGCTCCTCCAATCGGAAGGAACGCGGAGAAAAGGGCGGAAAGTGGCGGTATTCAAGGAATCTGCAGGGCGCGAAGGCTCCGGAAGGCGGAAAGCCTGCGGCGCCGCCGGCAAAGCGGACGGTTTACGCGGACCGGCGGGACGAAATGCTGCTTGTGGACGGGTACAACGTGATCTTCGCGTGGGAAGGCCTTTCATCGCTTGCGGCGGAGAATATCGACGCGGCGCGCGGGAAGCTGCTCGATATCCTGAGCAATTACCAGGGCATGAAGCACTGCGGCCTGATTGCTGTCTTTGACGCGTACCGGATCAAGGAGCATCCGGTCGAGGCATACCAGTATCACAATATCGAGGTCGTGTATACGAAAACGGCGCAGACGGCCGATGCGTATATTGAAAAGTTTGCGTATGAAAACAAGGGGAAATACCGGATTACGGTCGTTACATCCGACGGCCTTGAGCAGATCATCATCCGCAGTCAGGGCTGCGCGCTGCTGTCGTCGCGGGATTTCGAGGAAAGTGTACGTCTGGAGAACGAGCGCATGCGGGAGTACCTGGAATCGATGCATGAATAAACTCGTTGACCGCGGAGGAGACTTCTGTATTATAATAGCTTTATGAAAGAATCAATCCTGAAAAACAAACGGTATCTTTATATAACGGAGTTTTTTTCCGGCATGGCAGTCATGGCTGTCGAGCTCGGAGCCAGCAGGCTGCTGGCCCCTTATTTCAGCTCGTCACAGATCGTCTGGACGATTATCATCGGTACGATCATGATCGCCATGGCGGTCGGAAATGTCTGGGGCGGAAGAAGCGCTGACAGGGATCCGGACCCGGACAGGCTGTACCGGCGTATTCTGATCGCGGCTGTCTGGATCGCGATGATACCGGTCGTAGGCAAGTACATTATTCTGGGCATATCAGGACTGCTTGTACTGACGATCAGTACGAACTTTCTGGTCATCGCGGCATTTCTCGCGTGCATGGTGATTTTCGTCTATCCGCTGGTTCTGCTTGGAACAGTGACGCCGTCCCTTGCCAAGTATACGACGGACAGTCTGACGGACAACGGCAGGATCATCGGTACGCTGGGCGCGTTCAACACCATCGGAAGCATTATCGGTACGTTTCTGCCGACATTTGTGACGATTCCGGCCGTCGGAACCGCTGTTACGTTCCTGATTTTTTCCGGAATTCTTCTTGCACTCGGCCTTGTATATTTCGTGAGCCGGAAGGCAAGGAAAACCTTGTGTGCGGTTTCTGCCCTGATTTTCTGCTTTGCCGCGGTTTTCGGAAATTCGGACAGCTTTGCGTTCTGGGAAAAAGACCTTCTGTACGAGGGAGAATCCGTTTATAATTATCTTCAGGTGAAGGATACGGAGGACTCGGTGATTTTTTCCACGAATGTGCTGTTCGGCGTGCAGTCGATCCGGATGAAGGATGACAGTCTCACCGGCATGTTCTATGATTATGATCTGGCCGGGCCGGCGGCCTTGAATGCCGCGTCGGAGCCGGTCAGCATTCTGATGCTCGGCAACGGGACAGGGACGTTTGTCAGCCAGTGCCGCAGGTATTTTCCGGAATCACCGGTCGAAGCGGTGGAGATCGACGGGAAGATCACGAAGCTGGCCGGAACGTATTTTGATTATCCGCAGGATGTCCCGACGTATACGTATGACGGACGCGCGTATCTTTCAGCCGTGGACCGGAAGTATGATGTCATCGTGATCGACGCGTATCAGGACATTACGATTCCGTTTCAGATGTCATCGCAGGAGTTTTTCGGACTCGTCCGGGATCATCTGTCGGATGACGGCGTCATGGTTGTCAACATGAATATGCGCTCCAGGGAGGCCGGCAGCATCAACGAATATCTGGAAGATACGATCGCTTCTGTTTTTCCGGATGTTTATACGGTTGATGTCGCGGACTCGACGAACAGAGAGGTTTACGCGGTAAAAGGCGGCGCTGACTTTGAATCGAAGCTTCGCACCGCGGCGGTGCGGCTTCGCGACCGTCCGCTTTCATCACTGATGGGCAGCATCACGGTAACGATGCAGCGATATCAGGGCGGTACGCATATTCTTACAGATGACAAGGCGCCCGTCGAGCTTTTGGGAATGAAGATGATCGACGGGATTATCGGCGATGAACTGGGATATTATAAGGAAATTATAAGGCAGAACGGTCTGCCGGGTCTGCTGGATTCAGAATAAACAGCGCAGGCTGCTGCATAAGAGAGGAAGTGGAAGCGATGAAGAAGTATTTTGATGAAATCACAGAGAATTTTGGCTTTGGGACCATGCGGCTGCCGGTGAAGGACGGCCATGTAGACCGGGATCAGTTTACGGACATGGTGGATGTGTTCATGAAGGCCGGATTCCATTATTTTGATACGGCGCACGGCTACATGGACATGGAGAGCGAGCCGGCGGTAAAGGCATGCCTGACAGACCGGTATCCAAGGGAAAGCTACGTGCTGACGGACAAGCTGACGACAAGCTATTTTAACAAGGAAGAGGAGATCCGCCCGTTTATCGGGAAGCAGCTGGAGCTCTGCGGCGTCGACTATTTTGATTTTTATCTGATGCACGCGCAGTACGCCGAGGTATATGAGAAATTCAAGTCGATGCACGCGTATGATATCGCGCTGCAGATGAAGCAGGAAGGTAAAATTCATCATTTCGGCATCTCGTTTCATGACAAGGCTGCTGTTCTTGACCGGATTCTGACGGAACAGCCGGGAATCGAGGTTGTCCAGCTTCAGTTCAATTATGTGGATTATGAGGATCCGGGCATTGAAAGCCGGCTCTGCTATGAAACATGCCGGAAGCACCACAAGCCGGTATTCGTCATGGAGCCTGTGAAGGGCGGAAGCCTGGTGAATCTGCCGGATGAGGCGAAGGCGGTGCTGACAGCGCTTCATACGGACGGAACCGCGAAGTACAGTCCTGCGGGCATGGCGATCCGTTTTGCAGCGGGCTTCGACGGCATTGCGATGGTCCTGTCCGGCATGAGCACGATCGGGCAGCTTCGTGACAACATCAGCTTTATGAAGGATTTTCAGCCGCTTTCCGAAAAGGAACTTGAGGCGGTCGGGAAGGTCCGTGATATCTTTCTGGCGCAGAAGCTGATTCCGTGCACCGCCTGCCGTTACTGTACTGCAGGGTGTCCGAAGCATATTGACATACCGGAATTTTTCTCATGCATGAATACCAGAAAGCAGTTCAATGATTTCAACAGCGGCTGGTTTTATTATATGCATTCGCTGCGCGGCGGAAAGGCGTCCGACTGTATCCGGTGCGGCAAGTGTGAGAAATCGTGTCCGCAGCATCTGCCGATCCGTGAGCTGCTGCGCACGGTAGCCGCTGAATTTGAAAAACCGCAGGAGAATAAATAATAACAATAATAAGGAGAACGAAATGGAACTGAAAGAGTGGCTTGGAAAAGACAATAAGATCGGCATCGATATTTTTACAAAGAAGTACAGGACAGACAGGGAAAGCTTCGATAAATCGCTGGATCGCATCAGCGGCGGAAACAAGGAAGTCCGCGCGCTGATCGAGGAGCACAAATTCCTGCCGGGCGGCCGGATTATGGCGAACCGCGGACTGGAATACAAGGGCCGCAAGGTCACACTCAGCAACTGTTACGTCGTTTCTCCTCCTGAGGATAATATTGAAAGTATCTTTGAATGTGCCAAGAAGCTGGCACGTACGTACAGCTACGGCGGCGGCTGCGGTGTCGATATCAGCAGGCTTTCGCCGAAGGGAGCCAGAATCAACAACGCGGCGCAGGAAACTTCAGGCGCGATTTCGTTCATGGATCTTTACAGTCTCGTGACACAGCTGATCGGTCAGAACGGGAGACGCGGCGCCCTGATGATCTCGATGGACTGCTCCCATCCTGACATCGAGGATTTTATCCGGATCAAGACGGATCTGAGCCGTGTGACGAAGGCGAACATTTCGGTCCGTCTCAGCAATGAATTTATGGACGCGGTGATTGCCGACAAGCCATTTGCGCTGCATTACACGCGGGAGGTAACCGGTCAGAAGATTGGAAAGACAGTCAACGCGCGCGCGCTTTTCCGGCTGATGGCGGAGACCAACTGGGATTTCGCGGAGCCGGGTGCGCTTTTCTGGGATCATATCACCTCCTGGAACCTTTTAAGCAATACGAAGGATTTTTCATACGCGGGCACAAATCCATGCGGAGAGGAACCGCTTCCGGCAGGCGGAAGCTGCCTCCTCGGCAGCATCAATCTGGCGGCCTATGTGAAAGAGCCGTTTACAAAAAAAGCTGTTTTTGACACGGAAACCTTCCGCAGGGATATCGGAACGTGCGTGACCGGACTGAATGATATTCTGGAAGAAGGACTTACGATGCATCCGCTGGAGGAGCAGCAGGAAAGTGTCCGCGACTGGCGCCAGATCGGGCTTGGCATCATGGGACTTGCCGACATGCTGATCAAGATGGGCATGAAATACGGCTCGAAATCATCGACGGATCTGTGCGACAGGATCGGGGCGGCGATGGCGGATGCCGCGATCGCGCAGTCGGCGCTGCTCGCGAAGAGCAGAGGACCGTATCCGAAATGTGACATCAAAGCGATTGTATCGACCCCGTACTTCAAGCTGAACGCGTCGGAGGAGACAAAGGCGCTTGTTGAGAAGTACGGCATGCGGAATTCCCAGCTTCTGACGATTGCTCCGACCGGTACGATTTCAACCATGCTGGGCATCAGCGGCGGAATCGAGCCGATCTACGCCAATTCCTTTACGCGCAAGACGGAATCGCTGAACGGGAAGGATGTTTATTACAAGGTTTATACGAGTATTGTTAAACAATACATGGAAGAACATAACCTTGCCGATGACAGCGAGCTGCCGGAATACTTTGTTACTTCGATGGATATCGACTACAAGCAGCGTGTCAACATGCAGGCTGTATGGCAGAAGCATATCGACGCGTCGATCTCGTCAACGGTGAACGTTCCGAATTCTTTTACCGTTGATGATGTGATGAATCTTTATACATACGCCTATCAGAAGGGGCTGAAGGGTGTAACGCTTTTCCGTGACGGCTGCCGCAGAAACGCCGTGCTGACGGCGGACGCGGATAAGGAAAACAATGACACGATGGCCGGAGAAGGTCTTGCAAGAGGGCAGATCGTACGTGTAACGGACGATGTAATCGGCAAGAAACGCAAGCTGGTTACAGGCTGCGGGACGCTTCACTGCATCGCGATGTTTGATCCGAAGAACGGCGCGCTTCTGGAGGCATACTTAAGCAAGGGCTCGACGGGCGGCTGCAATCAGTTCATGGTCGGACTTTCCAGAATGATCTCGATGAGCGCGCGGGCCGGCATCAGCATTTATACGATTGTCGACCAGCTGAATTCCTGCGGCTCCTGTCCATCCTACGCGATCCGGAGCGCGACGAAGCATGATACAAGCCAGGGCGCATGCTGTCCGATGGCTGTCGGCAACGCACTTCTGGATATGTACAAGGAAATGAAAAAGGATCTGGAAGAGGGCCGCATCGTGGAACACAGGAATGACAAGGAACCGGAAGCGGAGGATAATGTCAAGGAAAAGGTTATCTGCCCGGAATGCGGACAGCCGCTTGCCCATGAGGGCGGATGCGCTGTGTGCAAGAACTGCGGCTGGAGTAAATGCTTCTAAAACAGACGGAATGGCTCCGAAATGAGCAGGGAGAAGGGGAAACAGGTGGCAGTTATGCGGAATATTACCCTGAAACGGGTTGTGACATTCCTGATCGGACTGGTTGTGCTTGCTTTTGGCATTACGTTAAATACGAAGACCGGATTCGGCGTTTCTCCAATTATTTCGGTTCCGTACTGCATTTCATATATCACCGGATTTGAACTCGGCACGATGACATTTCTGTTTTACCTGCTTTATGTTTTTCTGCAGTGGGCTATGCTTGGAAAAGACTTTGAAAAGCAGCAGTTTCTTCAGATCTTCGTCAGTATGGTAACGAGTTTTTTTATCGGGCTGTTTAATGTGATTGTACCGGACGCAAAGGGCATGACGTACAGAATTCTTTTCCTGATACTGGCAATTGTTTTAACAGGTATCGGGGCGGCGGTGACGGTCGGTATGCGTCTGATCGCAAATCCGGGCGATGCTATTGCCTATGTGGTAGGGCTGAAGCTGAAAAAAAACTTTGGATTCGGAAAAAATGTCTTCGATTTTACATGCCTTGCGGCATCTGTTATAATCAGCCTTCTGGCTGCGGGGCATTTAGTCGGAATCGGCATTGGAACAGTCTGCAGCATGATTTTTATCGGAAGGGTTGTGGCAGTGTGCGGCAGGCCGGTTTCGAGGCTTTATGACTGGACAATGAACAGAAAGCCGGCAGAATCCTGACATTAGCGGGATATGGAGCAGGGTACGATGAGTGAAAGCTATGACATTACAGAACAAGAACTTGACAGAATCGAGAAAAGCCTGCTTTTTCACGGAATCAGCAGGAAAGACATCCGCGCCCTGCTGAAATGTCTGATGGCTGAAAAAAGAACATACGGAAAAAATGAGGAGGTCCTTACCGCCGGTGAAACGGCGGATTCGATCGGCTTCGTGCTGGATGGAACGGTCAGTGTCGAAAAGGACGATTACTGGGGAAACAGGAATATTATGGCCGTGATCCGCCAGGGAGAAACGTATGCCGAAAGCTATGCCTGTGTGCCGGATGCCGTGCTTGGCGTTACCGTGCGGAGCGCGGCGCAGACGGTCATCCTTGAAATGAAGGTATCGAGGGTGCTGACAACATGCACATCCGCCTGCGCCTTTCACACGCGGATGATCCATAATCTGCTCTCACTCGTGGCTTCCCGGAACCTGTACATGAGTGACAAAATAACGTTTCTGTCGCAGCGCACGACACGGGAAAAGCTGCTGTCCTATCTTTCGGCCGAGTCGCAGCGGGCAGGGTCCGGTACCTTTGATATTCCGTTCAACCGCCAGCAGCTGGCCGACTATCTTTCTGTCGACCGGAGCGCCATGTCGAACGAGCTGTGCAGGCTGCGGGATGAAGGCATCCTGAAGTTTGACAAAAGCCATTTTACATTGCTTTTATAAAAAAAGAGGGGGCCGGCAGAAAGGATGACCGTTCCCCTGATGCAGCTTCTTCTCAATGAATAAGCAGTCGGTTCAGTTCCATATACGTTCGCCTGCGCTCCATTTTTTGAGTAGCTCACCGCTTTCTGTGATTGCATTCCATACCGGTCGTAAAAAGGCATCAATGCCGCCCAGCACTTGCTCCAGCGTTAGTTCCGGAAGCCTGGTCCTTTTTAGATATTGCCGCCAGCGTGTCTGGATATCAGGGTCTTTACTGAGGCTGATTACCTTATTAAAGCTACTCTTCTCATATGGCGTTCCACGGTTGACAAGTGTTTCGCGGATGGCCTGCTGAAGCCTGTATCCATCAAAATCGAAGACGCTGGACAGATAATAAATATCATAAAAATCCTTCATGCGGCTAGTCAGTTCCAGACGCTGCAACAGGGCATCAAACTTCTCTGCGATGGTGCTTTCCAACGAATAAGTCATCACCTGCGGGGCCACAAAATCGTCAAGCTGCGTGGGTATCGTTCGCTTCTGTGGTGATGGAATAATAATATCGCCCACACCCATGTCAACATTGAATGGTGTCCGGGTGTTTTTGATCTGACCGGTCAGCTGAAAGCTGATTCCGTTGTATTTTCTTTGGGGTGAGATCGCCTCAAAGCCTTTGGAAGTGAGCAAGATGAAGTCATTGCCAGTTTCTACGGCGATGATCTCGTTAATTATCTTTTGAATGCTTTCCACATTGTTTGGAATCCGGCGAATAAGAAAATCAATGTCGACCGTAGAGCGGCTTTCAAAATTAGTCAGAGTATAGATAAACATGCCGCCCTTGAGAACAAGGTTGTTCGCATATTTTGACATGCTCATGCGCCGCAGAAATTCTTCCTGACAGAAAAGCTGCAGGTAAAGCAAAAACGGTTTGCCAGTTGACCGCGCCTTGTTTTTCAGGCGCGCAAGTACAGATGCACCCACATCATTCACAGCCACACCCCGATCCTGTCCTTGACTTTTTTGAACACCCGTCGCTTCTCCGCATATTCCAGCAAATGTGAAATATTCTTTTTGGGGTCGGCGACATAGCCCTGAATTGCCTTGTTATAACTCTCACGATCCATCTTGTTCTCATAAAAAACACATTCACAGATGAGCCGGTCGCGGTCGAAAATTCGCAGCCTGCAGTCTTTGTATTCCGCTTCTGTTACGCCAAATGCCAGCAGTTCCGGTTTCATGTAGTACGGTTTAACGTAGGGGTAATCCAGCCTGAATCTTGACTTTGATGTGTTCTTGTCAACGGCTATATCCCATTCCAGGGGCGTGCGATCGGAATAGCGGTAATGATGAAGCGCTGTATACATACACAGTACGCCATCTGGAAACAGCTGAGCAATTTGTCTGGCTTCAGACATGGATTCCTGCGCCGAATAGAGGCAATAGTAACCCGGCTTGATGTGTTCGATTGTGTTATTCTCTACTAATTTTCGGATCTGATATGACGTAACGCCAAGTGCATTCAAATCTGCAGTGCGGAATATCCCACCCGAAGTTTCTGCCAATTCTTTGATTTTTTCAACCTGCGTCAAAATATTCACCAACTTTCCGCGTGTCTTGCAAATGAGCGGCAAAATTTTCATATATTATCTTACTCTGCTTCTACGTACCTGTCAACAAATTTTCCGCTCGATCCATTACTGAGCGGAAAATATATTTTGCAAATAAGCGGCGGAATGGATGTTAATATCTGTACAGTTCTCTTTTAATGAAGAGAGTATTGAAAATACGGCTGACATGAAAAGAGGACATCGCACATCGGGCTTTTTACCCTGATGCGACATCCTCATTATTCATAGATGCATTATTCAGAAAGCCATTCAGCAATATCGCCGACCGCCTTCATGTAATCCGCGTGATCTTTAAAACTGCCAGGAGTGTTTACGCCGCCGCCTACGAAGACTCTGGAATCGTCAACGCCGAAATTGCCGAAGCATTTAACCATGCCTTCCGCAACCTTCGTATAGACTTCGGCAGGGCCTGCGCCGCAGCTCATGATGATGGCACCCTTCTTGCCGCGCGCCGACGCGTTGTTTCCGGCCGGCTTCGATGGATCGAAGAAGCAGTAGGTGCGGTCGATGAAGGTCTTGGCCGGACCGTTCAGCTGACCGAAATAAACAGGGGAAACGAGTACAAGCGCGTCACAGGAATCAATCGATGGAATCAGAGCGCCGAAATCGTCCTTCTGAACACAGGAAGCCTTGGCCTTGCCTTTGCAGGCATTGCATCCGTGGCATGGATTTACAGTTG
>Ga0163159_1001884_pt1 | contig 18610 bp, 16 predicted proteins | sample BioMet9_FD_108702 | JGI IMG/M metagenome (GOLD analysis project Ga0163159, IMG submission 108702) | Microbial communities from bioreactor (seeded with sewage sludge) at Lawrence Berkeley National Lab, California, USA - Biofuel... | ecosystem: Engineered > Bioreactor > Anaerobic > Unclassified ... | reverse complement strand
GGGTCCAAATGAAAAGAAGAAAGAACCTTATCGTCAAAAGAGGCGATATCGTTAATCACGCTTAGACGCGTTTGACTTAATTGTTTTTCGCAAAATGGGCAAGCATTCTTGACAATAAAACCCCGGCCTTCATTAATCCATCCTACTTTAGCGGGGTCTTGCAAATAGATACTACCTTTTGTTTTTCGACCAATGGCTTTCTTCAAAGAGGCTTCATATTTTCTCAAAGAAAAATTCTTTTGGGTGAAAACCCACTTCCCTTTCTTAACGACGGCCTTACAAGAGAATTGCTTTTCAATTAGCGCGAAGTCTTCTTCCGCTTTTTCCAATTGTGGAAGGAGAGCTTTAAGAGACTGGACCCGTACATCAACAGCATGCTGGGCGTTTGAGATCAAATTTTGCTGATCAATCAAAACGTGATAAATCGGGCTTTGTCCATCAGGAGATTCGGGGTAGGAATCTGAAAAATAGGAGTCCACCGCTGACCTGTCAAAAACCATGACTTTCTTTTGCAGAGAATCAACACCATCAATAAAAGCATCGGACGTACCGACATACCCAACCGTCTTATTAAAATCCGTATCCTTTTGGAGCAGAGCCTGTCCAATAGCGCTCTTTCCCGATCCGGAACGGCCACTAATAAAATTGATTTTCCCATCTTCAATTATTTCGTCAAAGGAAATAATGTTTTTATAGCCGTGGATCTGAATATGCATGCGCTTACCCCCATTCTTGAAATTGGCTGCATAGCCCAAATATTGATTCTTAAAAATTACTTTTCGGCGACGTATTTTGTTTCTTATTGATTTATGATAAATCCGTTGACCTGTTAGCACAATAAGAAAGAAAACCCTTTTTGGTGCAGAAATAGTGAACAAAAACTCTTTGCTGCTTTTGTCTATGTAAAAGTATTTTGAATGCAACGCCAATAAATAAGAATTCTTTAATAAAATAAAGGACGAATTTCTGGTTTTTATCAGGGGCTGAGAAAGAAAACGGTCTTTGCGTAAAACGAAACATGATGATGAAACTAATAAGAAGGAGGAAGTGCCTGAAGGCTCACAGCGAAGCCGCGTTTGCCTTCAAGATCTTCGTCAATATAAGTCACAGAAAACAAAATAAAAGGCTTTCCCAGTTGAAACTGATATTGGTCTTTAATGCTGTTAATGCAAGAAAAAAGCGAATTTCCTTCACTATCTAAGGAGAAAATTAAATCAAAGAGTATTGTAAAATATTTCCCTAAATCATGCCCACTCCAGCCGACATTCTTTTCTTCTGAAAAGATCAGTAGGGACAATAGGGCTTCGGCAATTCTCGCATTAAAATTTATCTCTGGATAAAAGCAAAATGAAAGCTGGTTTTGCTCGTTTTTGTTGATCAACTGGAAACAAGAACGGTAGTGACAGGCGAGATCGTGAAAGAGAGTTACAAACAAATTTTCTAAGGGTTTTGAATCATTAATAATTAAAAAAGGATTTTGAAAGGTGTCAGGGAGGTTTGCCTTTTTTATGGCGTCCTTAAAGCAAGATTTAAAAGTTAGAAAGTTGATGCTGCAGTCTTCTGTTTTCATTATTTGATTTTAGAACAAAATTTGGTAAAGAAACAATGCAGAGATTAACAAGAGACTGCCTTTTGAGCAATAAGCAGAGAAAATAAACCCAGCCGCAAGAACCAAACGACTTTCAAAAAGTAAAATCCTTAACAGTTCTAGACGGCAGATGCATAAGAGGCGGTTCACCCATTTCGGTTGGGGGACTTGTTTAAGATGGATGAAGACAAAAGGTCAGTAAAGAGGACATTAATCGAACTCAGCCTATAAATCCATATCTTTTTTAGGATAATCCTTTTTCTCGTAACATTCGTTTTGTAATTCTTTAATGAAGGTTGAGAAAAACGCGATAAATTCATTGATAAACGTCCCATAGAACCCTTCAGAATGTTTCTCTTCGAAGATATATCTCCATTGGTAAAATGTGTTTGAGGCTCTTGAAAGATGGTAAGAAAAGCCCTTAAACCAAGGTGCACCGTTTAATTTGCTTTCCACATTGCTAGAAATTCGCTTTTTTGTCTTTTCCTCTAAACCCTCGTAGAGGACTTTTAAGTGGTGCTCACCTTTTTTCGGATTCATCGACTTAAGATAAAGCTCACAGGCGAAGGCACCATTCACGATTGCGGGAATGGCGACGATATGTGAAACGGCTCTGTTCCACTCATCCACACGAAAATTCGTTCCTTTTAGACAGCGATAAAAGGCCTCAGCAAAATCGTCGGCTTGCGAAAGAATGTCAGTACTTAAATCATTGAATGCTGCGTTCATGATTGTCTCCTTATAAACGCGCAGAGAAACATTTCTTCTAAATGAAAAGAGCGAATTATTACGTCTCAAACAATTTCAAAACAAGAAGATTAATCTCTCCCAAATAGATCCCTTGAATATACTTTCTCTTGGAGAGGTTTCAGTTCCTTAGTAATCCTGTTTGCGAGGATCAGGTCGGATTTCGTGATGAATTCTTTGAAATCGGAGACCACGGGGTACCCGTTGAAGTCGGCCCCCTTGACCGTGGGCTCGTAGACAATGACCTTGATTCCTTTGGCGCGCAGGCCCGCCATGACGTCCTGGATGGAGGAGGAGCGGAAGTTGTCGCTGTTGGCCTTCATGGTGAGGCGGTAGATACCCACCGCCGCATCCTCTTTGCCCTCGAGCCGCTTCATCACCTCGGATACAATGAACTCTTTTCTCGTCCTGTTGCTCTCCACGATCGCGGAGATGAGGTCCTGGGGCACGCCCTTATAGTTGGCCCGAAGCTGCTTGGTGTCTTTGGGCAGACAGTATCCTCCATAGCCGAACGAGGGGTTGTTGTAGCCCTCGCCGATCCGAGGGTCGAGGCAGACGCCGTCGATGATGCTCTCCGTGTCGAGCCCCTTGACCTCGGCGTAGGTGTCGAGTTCGTTGAAATACGCGACCCGTAATGCCAAATAGGTATTCGCAAAGAGCTTGACGGCCTCGGCCTCGGTGGAATCCATAGTAAGAGTAGAAACGTCTTGCTTGAGCGCGCCTTCCTTAAGCAAACCGGCGAAGCGTTCCGCGCCGGCCTTGAGCTCGGGATCATTCAGGTCGGTCCCGACGATGATGCGGGAGGGGTAGAGGTTGTCGTATAAGGCCTTGGATTCCCGGAGGAACTCGGGCGAGAAGAGAATCCGCTTGTACCCTAGAGATTTCCTCAATCCTTTTGTGTAGCCCACGGGGACCGTGGACTTGATCACGATAAAAGCCTTCTTGCTGTAGGAAAGAACCAGTTTAATGGCTTGCTCCACGACCGAGGTATCAAAAGAGTTCTTGGAGGAGTCGTAATCCGTAGGGACCGCGACGATCACGAATTCCGCGTTCTGGTAGGCTTCTTTCGGAGACGAGGTTGCTTTCAAATCAAGACGAGACGGGTCGTAGCCTTCAATGGGCTCTTCAAGGGACTTGCCGAACGCATGGGCGTTCACCGCATCGACCTTGCTCTTTGAGATGTCTAAGCCCGTAACGGAATTCCGCTGCGAAAGAACAAGGGCCAAAGAAAGCCCGACGTAACCTAAGCCCACGATGGTGATGTTCATGGCATTTTCATAGCCTTTTAGGAGGTTTCCCGCACCACTATAGACGAAAAAGGAGAGAAAGCTTCATCCTTTCTTCCTTAGGAAGTAGGATAATGTCGTTATGTCTAAGCACGCCTATCTTCTTCTCAATCACGGCAATCATCTGGTCGTTGAAGCCTGTATCCGAATGATTGATGACCCCCGTAATGACATTTTCGTCTTGGCTGATCAGGAAGAACGGTCCTATTACTCTCAGCTGAAAACCCAATATTCAAAAATTGTTGTCTTAGATACCAACGTCAAAATTACATGGTGCGGCACCATTTGGGAAGGCATGTTCGAGCTCATTAAAACCGCCTCAAAAGGCCACTACGGCTATTATCATTTGCTTTCTGAAAGTGACCTTCCCATTAAGAGTCAGGATGCCATCCATGACTTTTTTGATAACGATCCTGATCAAATGATCTATATGCACGTGAACCGTCTCACGTTCAAAGAGATTCAAGAACGGGTCATGACCAACTATCCCTTTCTCAATAGCCCTAGGTTCCGGATAAGCAAGCCTTTGAAAGCCCTAGCTTTGGCTTTAGTTAAACTTAAGATTTTCTTTGGCGTTAACCGTCTCAAAGATAATAAGGAAATCCCCGTTCTCTATAACGGCTGGAACTGGTTCTCCATCCCGGATGATTTTGCTCAATACGTCGTCAGCAAAGAACAATTGCTCCACCACACGTTTGATCACACGCTGTCTTCAGATGAAGTTTTCCTCCAATCTTTGGCCATGAATTCTAAGTTCCGTTATCGAATGTATGGTTATGACGGCAAAGACAATCCCACAAACGCTTCAAAGCGTCTTATCTGGTCCAGTCAATCCACTTGGCGGCCGCACATCATGACCAAGGATGATTATCAAACCATCAGGGACGATAAAAACTGCTATTTTGCTCGAAAGTTTTATGAAGATACCGATTTAGAAATCGTAAGCAAATTGGAAAAAACGCTGAAACCATCAGGCAACAATTGAGATCTTTTTCGCATTCGTCTTCGTTAACTATTAATTGGACGGACCACGAATATCTTTTGAGTGAAGAGCAAAGCGATAATCAGGCCTCTGTATGGGGTTAAGAAGGCCTCGTAAGTTACCTCATGAACGGATAAACTATAGATAACACGTATGTTCAGAAAATTTTTTTATCGGATTCAGAAGCGCCGCGAGCAAAAAGAAATCGTTTCGGCCTGCGGAGGCAAACGCCCTGAGGGGCTAGTCACTTTTGGGAAAGTTTCAGCCCGGTGGGGAATTCATTTAAAAATCGGTAAGAACGTTAGCTTAGGCGAAGATGTCGTTTTCTATGGTGAGGGCACCATTGTTCTTGGCGATGATGTCTTTATTAACCACGGAACGATGATCTATGCCTATAAAAATTCAACAATTACCATCGGGAATGGCACAGCCATCGCCCCTTATTGCTTTATTATTAACGCCGACCATTTAATCAAAAAAGATCTTCCTATCCGTAGCCAAGGTTTTGCTATAGACGATGTCACTATTGGCAGCGATTGTTGGCTTGGGGCTCACGTCTGCGTTTTGAAGGGTTCATCGATCCGTGATGGGGCAGTCATTGGTGCTGGCGCCGTTGTTAAAGGGCTGATTCCCGAAAATGCCGTCGCCGTAGGTGTCCCCGCCAAAGTCATAAAACAACGAGAATAAACAAGGAACAAAATATTACTATGGTTCAACAACCAGTCACGTTCTTCATCATTACGACTCTCTATAATTCCAGCGCCACATTAAAGGTGACTTTAGACTCCCTTTTGCATCAGACCAACTCCAATTTCGTTCATTATCTCTATGACGATGGCAGCCCTGAGCCTTCCGATTCGATGATTCAAGACTATCTCGCTGCGGTAAGTAAGTTGCCGCATCCTTATCGCGTCATTTATGAACGGGGGAGCCACAACCTGGGCGTTGATTTAGCTCATCAGGTCGCGTTTCGTAAAATTTCCTGCCCTTATTTTCTTTGGCTGGATTCCGGAGACTATCTGAAGGCAAATTTCTTTGCCATCGCGACAAAAGCCATCAGCCAGCACCCTGATTGTTCCCTCTTCAATACCAATCGTTATACTTACCGTCCTGAAGCCGTTGAGCATCGATCCGCCGGAAGTTACCTTTCTCAATCGGTTTTACGTCAAAAAGATCAGCTTCCCAATTTCATTTTCGGGAAAGACTTTCTCTTTTCAGAAATGATCATCAAGACCGCAGCTTTTAAAGAAGTTAACCCCAATGATATCATCCTTAATGGCAAGGAATGGGGCGGCCTCTATTATGATGACCAAATCTTTTATGCAATGTTCTTATCAGGATGCAAATCGCATTACATTTCCCAACCAATTTCGTACAAGTTGGATGATCCGAAATCCGCATCGAAAGTGAATCCATTAAGCGGCGATTTAGCCCTAAAAGGTCTTATCCATTATGTTACTTTGCTGAACTTTCCCGAAGTCCAAAAGCAACGGCTAAGAGACTGCTTGTCCCTACGAGAATTGATTTTGTCCGTGGAGGGATTAGTTCTTCAAAATAAAACAGCAGAAGCCATTGAGGCGTATCGTTCGATTAAGCCCTTAATGATAAAACAAAACTTGCCAGCGACTTATTTTCTACGCAAGGCGAGGACGAAACGCTTTTACTTTTTAGCCCGCCACCCCTTTTTCTTGCATCTCTATCGCCGTTATCGTCATTTGCCTGCTTGTTAATTCTTTAGCGGGTCAAGGCCCACCATAATTTGACTACGCGGGTATGAACCCGCTGATGAAATCTTTTCAATGAACCTTTTAAATAAGCTTTTTTCTTAAGGACGACCTGACCGTTTGCGGCGATGAAGCCCGTTGAAGCTGATCCCGTATGCCGGCGCCACTTCGACAAGACTTGATGCAAAAAGATGACCTTGCCATGTTTACTCGCTTCAAGCCCAATCCATTCATCGTAAAAAACGGGCATCTTCTTAGGAAAGGGAATAATGTAGGCAACAAGTTCCTTACGAAAGGCGATTAAAGAACCGCCATAAGAGCATTTCATGATATTTTTCAAAAGACCTGGCTTGGCTTTTCGGTCCTCCAAAAAGGATGGCTTCATTTCGTGAAGTTCGGCATCGCAAATGCTGCAATCGTGCATCACGAGCCATAGTTTTGGATTCTTTTCGAAAGTTTGAAGGACAGTCCGCACTTTATTAGGCAGCCACACGTTATCATCATCCGATAAGAAAATGACATCGCCTGAGCAATGGGAGATGGCGTTTTCATAATTGGCGTTGCAACCCGAATGGGAAATGCTAAAAAGTTTGAAGCGAGGATCCTTGCTAGCGTAGTCTTTCAAAATGCTCATGGTCGAATCGGTTGAGCCATCGTCCGACACCACCACTTCATCGTTTGGCCCTAGATTTTCGAGGATGGTGTCAACTTGGGGGCGAAGGTATTTTTCCGAATTATAGGTGACAAGAGCAACGGATGTTTTAACCATAAAATACTCTATTGATGATTATACCTGCGAACGAGACCATCTCCAACGAAACTAACTCTTTCAGGGCCGTTTAGCGATGGGTTCTATTCTCTTGGCCGGCGTTTCGATATACTTATATTATGAACAATTTTCTTACCAAGGTTCGTTCTTGGTGCCGGCAAAAAGCCCGTCTTCGCCAAGATCGACGCGAGGATAAGACCTTTCGAAGACAGGCCAGAAAGAACCGCGTTTTTCTCGAAAAAGGCGTCCTTCTTTCCAATCCGCGTTATCTAACATTGGCACCTGAAAGTCGCATTTGTTCCGGAACCGTCCTTTCCTGCATCGATTCGTATTTTGAAAACCGATATGAACCAAAAATCAACATCGGTCCAGGTTCTAGAATTGGACCAAGCTGCGAAATTGTGGCCGCCAGCCCCGTGAGCATTGGCGCTAATGTTTTCTTTGGCCCGTCGGTCTATGTAACGACGGTGACCCATGGCTTGGATCCCGAAAGTCCAAAGCCCTATGCCCTCCAGCCCCTTCAAAGCAAGCCCATAACAATTGGCGATGGTTGTTGGATTGGAACGAAGGTCATTATTCTACCCGGCGTATCCCTAGGAGAAAAATGCATCATTGGGGCTGGCGCAGTGGTAACGAAGGATATTCCTTCTTATTCTTTAGCCGTTGGAAACCCTGCCAAAGTTATCAAAAAATATTCTTTTGAAAGCAAAACTTGGGAACGTATCAATTAACGTTTCTTTTTCTTGAGAGAAATCCGCCAGTAAAGCAGGTCGTATTCAAAAATCGCAAAGGGCGATAGCATTTTCCAAATTGCTTTTTGCCACCAATGAATCTTTTGATATTTCGATAAATAGAGGTACATGGAACGAACTGAGCCAACTTTAGTGCGATGAAGTTTTTTCCAAGTGGAATGATCAAGATGATTGTGAACGTAAGAACACGCTGGGATTAAAGCCCCGGAATAGCCCTTCTCTTTAAGGCGCGTAAAGAGAGAGTATTCCCCACAATAGAGAAAGAACGATTCATCAAAAAGCCCGCTTTCCTTTAAAGCGTTTGACCGTAAAGCCAAAAACGACGATCGAATCCACGGAACGGAGACAATCTCGGCGTTAGGATCGATCTTCACTGACGAAGTTTGCTTAGCTGAAAAACGCTTTTGGCCGAAGTAAAAAATGCTATTGAGTCCATCTTGAAAGGAAGGAAGAATCCCCCAGTTAATGTCTAACTGTCCATTTGGTTTTTTCATCAACGGGGCCACGGCTCCAATTTGGGGATAGTGATCCATTTTGTGGCAGCATTTCTCGACACAAGCGCGGTCAAAGCTCACGTCGGAGTTAATTAAGAAAACGACCGAGGATGAAGTTTGGTTAATTGCAAAGGCCAACCCAAGATTGCAACCAGAGCAATAGCCGACATTGTTAGGCGATATCAACAAAGTAAACCCAGGGATGGCTTGTGAACGTTCAAAATCTTGAAGCTTTTTCAGTTCAGACTCCAAACCTTGATTGTTAACGACGATAAAGGACGAAAACAAACCAGTTTGAAAGGCTTGCTGACATACGACAATCGTCCGATCCGAATCGTTATAATTGAGAACCACCAAAGCGATGGAGGGTTCAAGCACATTATTCATGGTTAAGTAACTCCAGGTAAGCCTTGGCCGTTTCTACGACATCATAATGGGCTTTCCTAACGAACTGTGTCCCCTGTTCACGTGGGAAATCAAAAGAAAGTTCCAAAGCAGCTTCAGCCCATTGATCCGCCGTATCCGATAAAGAAGCCCGCTTAAAAGAGGGAAGAACCTGAGCTTCTTCAGGAATCGTCTTTTCCGAAGCAAGGCAGGGCAAACCGGAACATTGGGCCTCAACCAGAACTAAGCCAAGCCCCTCGAATAAGGAGGGTAAAATAAAGGCATCGATCGCGGAATAAAATGGCGCAAGATCATCCAAATCGGTGATGATTGTAATGGCCTTCCCGCAAGCTAAGGAAGCCGCTTTCTCCCGCACTTGACGTTCCAAGGGTCCCCGCCCAGCTATTAAAAAGCGGGCCGATGGATTTTTTAAATAAATCGCGTTAAAAATGTCGAGAAGAAACAGGGGATTTTTTTGAGGATCAAAACGGCCGGCAAACCCAAAGACCAAGGTCGCTTCGCTTAACGAGAATTTCTGACGGAAATCGGCCCGATCTTTTGGGGAAAACGCAAAGTGGTCGATTGCAATGCCGTTAGGGATAATTTGCGCCTGTTTTTGCTGTTTCTTGCCAAATCCCCATCGGGATGCTAAGGATGAAATGGCAACAAAATCGCTCACATAGCGTTGGGCGTGCCGTTTGTTCCACCCAATGGCAATCTTAGCTAAACGACTTGGGGCAATACCGTTACCGGCGTTATGGAGATAGACAATGCGCTTGGCTATGCCGAATTTTCGACCCCATTTTGCCATATCGATTTGATCAAGACATTGGACATTGCAAACAACCGCATCGAATTCCCCAGCATGTTGTTTGTAGAACTCCTTGATGCCCTTGGCATATCTAAAATAGCCTTCTCGGCGTTTTAGGAGAAGCCCATAAACGTGGGCGCCTTGAGCTTCCAATTCGCTTTGTTTCGCTAGGGGATGCCCATAAACATTTAAGAAATCGAATTGAACTTGGGAATGATCGAGATGATTGTAGACTCCGTAAACAACGGCTTCGGTTCCGCCATAATTGTCCGACATTCCGACCTGTAAAACTCTTAATGGTTTTGAAGGCATAAATAATGTCCGTAAAGGAAGGGATGGTCGATCATCCATTGCCTAAGGTCCTGAATTTGAGCTTCGAAGGGTTTGCGAAAAGCCAAATGAGTTGAGATCAGCGAATAATCCTTGGGCTCGCCTTCCCTGGGCTCTAAAGGTTTAGAAATAGCAAAGATATTCATGATATTTTGAATAGTTTGGTAGCGGGTTTCTTTTTGCCTCGAGCATAGATGGTAGATGTTTTGCTGATTTGGCAAATGGCTGATGACCAAAATCGTCTTAGCGAGTTCAAGAGTGGTAATTCCAGTCCAATAGGCGTTGGTAAGGCCCCACAAGGACGGCGATTCGGATTCGATGACGTTGTTCAAATAATTGGGGATGGTCTTCAGCGGAGTGGGACCGATAATGGAGAGACGAAGGTTAATCGCATTGGGGGCATAAACTTCTCCACCCCTTTTATAGAGCCCGTAAGGAGTCTCGTTGTCGGGGGAATCGGCCTCGAGGTAGCCACCACCGCTTCGGCTTCCTGAGAAAACGAAATCCGTCGAAATATGAATCAGTTTTCCTGAGGTTCCTTCAAGAAATCGAGAAATCTGATGAGGCATCTCGGAATCGATGCGCTTAGCTAATTCGGGATGATCGAGCAGGGGTTGTCCCAAAATGGCGCCGCAATTAATGACGTAATCGAAAGGACGAAGTTGAATGGCTTTCTTTAATTGGTCCCAATCGCCGGTGTCAACCACCTGATCAACGGAAAAGCCATTCTGATGAAGATCGATGCCAAAGACAGTTTGGCCGCGTTCCTTAAGATAGGTATAAACCATATGTCCCGCCATGCCAGCCGAACCAATAATCAAAAAGTTACTCATAAATCTCGATAATCCTCCACCCGGTCAATGACCGATATAGGATCGTATCTTTTAGAAGCAGGCTTTGACCCCCAGTATTTAATCAGCAAAGCCGGAGCCATAGGGCCATCCGAATAAGGGCTGCCTTTGCCCCCCGTTAGCAATTGAGGAAGCATGGCTTCGAACCGTTCGCCAAAAAAGGAAGTCCGCCACGTAGATTGATAGTATTCGAAAGCGGCAACACCCATATTTTTTTGCAAGTTTCGATCGGAAACAAGTTTATCCATTTTGGAGAAAAAATCGGCCTCAGTGGTATAGATCAAACCAGTTTTCCCGTTTTTAATCAGCTCCAAGGAGGACCCGCTAAAAAAGCAGCTCACGCAAGCACAGGCCGACTGCATTGCCGAATATAAGCCAGTATTAAAACCCTCAAGTCGCCCGCCAGTAGAAACGTAAATTGCCGAGCGGTCAAGAATATCACCAACGATGGAGCCCGCGAAAAGAACATTCTTTTCAAGACCATTGCTTTTCACATAGTTCGTAAGCGAATTCCCCATAAAGTTTTTCCCGACGATAAAAATGCGAAAATCAACTTTTTGTTCCTTGAGGTGAACGGCATATCTCAGAAGAATATCGACGCGCTTGGCGGGCTGCAAATTGCCAACAAAAGCAATGGTCACCGGGCCTTGGCTGAATTTTGGAAGAAGCGATTCGATATTTTTTTGCTGGCCAAGAACGGCATAGGGAAAAGAATAGGCACGATGACGAAAGCAATGGTAACGAAAATAATCTCCATAGGTAAAAGCGCCAGCAGTGAATAAATACATTTTCTTCGGATTATGCCAGCGAAACTGAATGTTGAAGGAGAAAAAATCATGAATGATATTGCGCCAAGATTTTGGTTTTTTAAAATACCGTTCTTTAAAAAAGCAAATCGGCTTTTTGCCCACGTATTTACGGAATTTTTCTTGATCGGTCGCGGCCACAATAAGGAGATCCGCTTCGGCGATTGCCTTGTCGCCCGCTTTCGGGTCGTCGGCGTAAAATAAGTTAAAAGGCCTGTCGTATTCGATACGAAAATTGTTTTGCTCAGCGTAACCTTGAGGCATGTGGGAGCCATACCAGCAAGAACTAATAAAGGTAAAATCCATTCCTGGCCGAGCCGCCAAAGAATCTAAAAGACCGACTTCCGTATTTTCTACGGCATATCCTAACATCACGATTTTCGGTTTGCCAGAGCCCATGGAATTATCCTTTGACCTTACTGATTTTGCCGTGATTGATTTCGTAAATAAGATCGAAATTAGAAATAGTATTCGTGCGATGCGTAATGACGATTAATGTTTTTTGGCCGCGCAACGCTTCAACAGATTTAAGAATTTCGTCCTCAGTGTCATAGTCCAAAGAAGAGGTGGCCTCATCCAAAATCACCACTGGAGCATCGCGATAAAGGGCTCTCGCGATACCGATACGCTGCCTTTGGCCTCCGGAAATTCGGGCACCATTTTCACCAATCAAGGTGTTGATGCCGTTGGGCAGCGAAGAGACAAAATCTTCAAGTTGAGCTTCCTTTAAAGCTTTCGCTATTTTTTGATCATCAATTTGAGAGGGATCAATCCCAAAAGCGACGTTTTCCCGAATGCTTTTATCGCTCAAGTAGATGTACTGAGGAACATAGGAGATGACGGCGTGCCAGGCAGGGAGGGAGGAATTAATAGGCTTTCCATCGCAAACGATGCTTCCACTTTGAGGAGTAAGAAGGCCAAGTAAAATATCGACTGAAGTCGATTTTCCAGCCCCGCTAGGTCCTGAAAAAGCCACCGTGGTTCCCTTGGGGATAGTCAGGGAAACGTGATTAAGAACATTGGTGCCTCCAGCATAGTGAAAGGAAACATCGTTGAACTCGATTTGCTTTTCGAAATGGAAAGCTTGGTCCGGGGTGTAGACATTCGGTACCATGTTTTTCCGCAAAGCAAAAGTCTCTTCCAAAGAAGTGACGCCAGCCCGTCGGAATGAAAGCGTAGTCGAGGAAGTGCTCAAAGTTGAAGCGTAGGGAAGAAGTTTAACAATCGCGACAGCAAAGGCGGAGAAGGTTGTCATCAAAGAAGCAGAATCCGATCCAAAGGTCAAAATGGCAATGAGAATGGCTCCAAGCATCGAAATCATTCCCACGGATTCGATCACATATCTCGGTAGAGCCGAGGCGGCATAATAGGATGCCAAATCGCTGGCGCTCTGATATCCTAGATTTTGAAATTCTCGGGCGAAATAACCTGCGGAATCAAAAACGCTCAGTTCTTTGATTGCACCTAAAGATTCGCGCATTTCTTGTTGCTGTTTTATTTGAAATAAATTGATTTTGTTACCACTCGAACGAGATTGGCGTTTGGAAAAGAAAATAACAAGAAACGAGGTCAAAAGCAGGACCCCTAAAACAATAGCGGATATGGCCGGATTAACGAAAATCAGGAAAACAATGACACAAACCGCCATAAATAAGGAATTGAAAATACCAATATAGGAGCCAAGGCATTCAGTAACAGATTGCGTGTCATAGGTCGCTTTTTTAATAACAACAGCCGAATTGTTTAACAAGTGAAATTCATAAGGCTGTCGTAAAAGAATCTCATAGGCTTCGGCACTAAGTTTTACATTGATTCGATAGATGAACTTGTTTTGAAAAATGGTGAGCAAAACAACGTAGACAGTCCGAATAAAATATAAGCAAATTGCAGCGATGACCAGAGCGACAAGAAAGGAATTGCTATCGGTGAAGTGAAATAGATTATAAAAATAAGAAAGATACCACTTCGTTTGAATGGTACTGGGATCGCTGATAAGCGAAATAATCGGAATAATGCTAGAAATACCAGCCAGTTCTAACAAGGTTTGGAAAACGGAGGCAAGTATCAATAAGGCAACGCCCCATTTTTGACGCTTGGTCAAAAAGGAGAGGACTAATTTAAACGAACTCTTCTTTGAAAGCATAGAAATATTTTACCCTTAAAGGGTAAGCAAATAAACAGCCATCAAAGGTCCGCAAAGTTTGGCGCGAAACATCTAATCTAAGAACCAATTTTTAACAAGCTTCTATCTAAATCAATTTAGCGAACATTAAAAAAACCGCTAAATCTATTTTTCTAAACGTTTGATTATGTCAAGGCCTTGGGAAGCAATATCACTATGAGATTGATCGGATTTTATGACGGTCTCGAGTTCAATTTCTCCTTCTTCAACATCAAAGTCACGATTGTTCGTATCCAAAAAAAGACGATTGTTGGGAGTTGCTTGACACTGATTTTGGTCATAGGAAGGGGGCTCTGCATCGGTTTCTCCATGCCTTAGGCCGACAAATTGAATGTCGATATCTTTGTAAGGCAAGTAACCGGCTTGACGAATCATTTGTTCAGCAACGTTGACAATCTTAATCGGTTTACCCATATCGACATCGTAAATCTGACCGCCTTTTGTATAAACGCAGGCCTGCAAAATTAATTTAGTAACCTCGTCAAGCGTTAAAAAATACCGGCTCGCTGCTTTCGTTGTTACGGTGACAGGGCCGCCTTCTTGGATTTGCTTGGCAAACAAAGGAACAACCGAACCGCTCGAAGCAAGAACGTTGCCAAAGCGAACAGACGCGAATGAAGTCGATGACGTTTTGGAAAAATGCTCGCAGCACATTTCCCCGAACCGTTTTGTAGCCGACATGATGTTGTTGACTTCAAGAGTTTTGTTGGAAGACAAATAAATAAACTTCTTGATATGATGTTCAGCAGCCACTTTAGCAATAATGAAAGTTCCAATGGCATTTTGACGGATCGCTTCAATGGGGTTGTCTTCCATGAGAGGAACTTGTTTATAAGAACCGGCATGAAAAACAAAGTCTGGTTGATACTTGTCAAAAATGGCATTGATCATCCAGCGGTTCGACGTCGAACCGACAAATGGGCGAACGAGCATATCCTTAAAACCGGATTTAGCTGCAACGCGTTTAGCTTGTTCTTGAGCTTCGAAAAGCCCTGCTTCGTAGAAATCATAAAGGAGGATGGCTTTAGGGTGCCCCTCGGCAATGATTTTAATCAGTTGAGTTCCGATGGAACCGCCAGCTCCTGTGATTAAAACAGTTTGACCTAAAAATTGGGAGCGAATCGAGGTTTCATCAACAGAAACGCCGCCTCGTCCCAGCAATTCGTCATAGTCAACGTCCATTACTTTCATTTCATGAATCTTGTCCATTTCGCTAAGCAGGGGCAAACGGCGGATACGAACATCGCAAGGTCTTAGATATTCGAAAATTTGATGAAGTTTCTCATCAGATAAAGAAGCAATAGCAATGATCACTTCTTCAATTTTGTACATTTGGACGAATTGAGCAACCGATGAGATTGGCCCCAAAATTTTGACCCCAGAAAGGGTGTTTCCAATCTTGTTAGGATCATCGTCGACAAATAAAACAACTTGAATCTTGCTTTCGGGATTAGACCGGCTGTCATCAATAACGATTTTAGCAGCACCACCCGCGCCAATTACAAGTGCCCTGATCGGGTTCCTTTTTGCTTTTCTTCTGGCTTTAAAGGCCGCGAGAACGCGTTTGGCAAAACGAATAACGACAACCATAAATGATTCGACGATTGTTCCGAGGACAAAAGATTTCCAATTTAAATAGGGAAAAGAGCTAAAAGCGGAAGAAAAGTGGAGGCAAAACATTATGATGTATAAAATTACACTTGAAGAAAAAGTCACCGCCATTAGTTTAATCGATTCGAATAAACCGAAATTGTCGGTTTGCATTTTGTAAACACCAGTAACGACATAAGCCAAAATAGTCGTGGAAATCCAAATAAGACCATAATAAAAAAGCGGCCACGAATTTTGAGAGAAAAGAAGATCAAAAGTCGCATAAACCGCCACAAAGTAAACAAGGCCAATGACTAAGATGTCGCCAACAATTAGGGCGATTTTACGCCATAGTTTTGTATTTTTAGGTTTTTTCATGAAATTCATTCCATATTAGCATGAATGTGGCTTTTCCTAAAGAAAACGGCTAACGGAGAAACAAAGAAAGGTAATTCTGGCTCACGGTTTGAGGATCAAAACATTTCCCTTGATCACAAAAGCTACCCGCTCCTTTAAAAGCAATAATTGTATCTACAAGGTTTGAAACACTTCCTTGAGGAACGAAAACAGCAAGGGGAGAAAGACCTAAGCTTTCCGGCCCGCCCGCTTGGAATCCGGCAACAGGAGTACCGCAAGAGACCGATTCAGCAACGGGCATTGAAAAGGATTCAACTTTACTAATAAGAACCGTACATTTTGCATGGCGATACAGCGAAGCCATCACATGGGGCGAAGCAATAACGCCAAGATTAACAATGTTCTTAGTTTCAAAATGCTGATTTTGAGGGGCGCCTGCTACAGCCAATACCATTCCGTGAACTTTTAATCGTTCAGCTAATGGACTGATAAAATTGGTGCCTTTATTAGCCTCGGCAAACTTGGAAATTGGTAAGAGAACATAATCCTTATCAACAAGCGATTCTGGAAGAGAGGCGGACGCCTTTGCATTAAAAACAGAAGTATCAACCGGATTAAGGACCACCGCCCCTTTTTGGTTATGAAGAATTGGTGATAATTTGGCCTGATCTTGAAGCCATGGAGATACATAAGCGTTGGTTAAGCAGCTGAAACCATCAAACGCCTTTTGATATCTGCTCCAATTTGAAGCAGAGCGATCTCGGGAGATTTTTCCGAAAATTTCTTGTTTGTGCGGGCAATGCTCGCAGTGACTCTTCCATTTGTCACACATCGTGAACCCGCATCCACCTGTAAACATGAATTCAGCGTGGTGAGTCAGCACCGTCTTAATGCCCTTTTTCTTCAGCCAATTCATGAGGGAATAGATGTTGACCATATTTCCATTGATGCAATGAAGATGAACGACATCAGGTTTTAATTTCTTAATAAGATGTTTGATATGAAGCGTGCTAAAAGGCACGCCTCCATAAATATTCCCAGTGAACAAAGCGATGAACCGCCACAGTTTCGCTTCCCAAAGATAAGAACAGCGAATCACACGTTTGCCAGCTTGCTTGGGCCCACGCCCAAAAAGCACATAACTATCAATGCCTTCTTTAAGGTATTCCTCGTGAAGTGTTTCAACGATATGGCCCGTTGACCCTTGAGCGTAGACAACATTGATTTGGAGAACTCTCATAAGCGGGCCTCCAAAAGAATGCTTTTCGTTAAGGCGGCGTTTTTCTCGATTGAATGATTCTTCTGAGCAAGCGTTAAGGCATTTTTGACTAACTCGTTCCGATAAACCTCGTCATTCAGGACTTTTGAAAGAGAAAGCTCCAACTCTTTTTGATCTTTCACGTAGCAAACCGCATTCGGATTCGCGTCGAAATAGGCTGAGAAACCACAGTAATTCGGAGCGTAGACAAAGAAAGGAATTCCCGAGCTAAGGCAATCGGCAATCTTTGAGGAAAAGGCGTTTTGAATAAGGGGCCTAGCCTTCTTAGAAGAAGACTCAAAATGAATCAGCAAATAAGCTTCCTTTCGTAAGGGCTCGAGGGCCTTACGAGTTACGGCTTCATGAAGAACAACATTGGGCAAAGAGGCGATACGTGAACGGATATTGGCATCAATATCATTGCTATACACATCAATTTTTCGGGGGGATTGAACTGCAAGTAAGGCCTGGCTAATCTCAGCGAGGGCTTCGAAGCGGTAAGGCTTGAGGTTACCTCCGTAGAAAAGATTCCCGTTCGAGTTAATTGCTTTAACTGGCATCTCATCGCTAGAAGGCATAATGGTCGTTACCGGAAGATGAAACTCCGTCTCATAAAGCCCTTTGAGTTTGTCATTAAACGTAATGACATGGGCGACCCGTTTGTTGAGTTTTAAAGTCGCTTTCTTGAGCTTCTTCCGCAAGATCAAATCCCAAAGGTTTCCCGCCTTGGGCTTATGCCAGTATTCATCTTCGCTACTGAAGATAACAACGGGGATGTTAAACTTCTCCGAGACTTCACGAGTGATGTCAAACATGAAAGGGGACCGCCCATTCATGAAAAGAATAACGGTGGGTTTAAAGGCAGCAATCCAATCAAAGAACTTCTTGCGGTTCCATTTACCGTGTTGCCAAACGTTCTCCCGAACGAGGTGACGGAAAAAAGACTCTTTTCCCGAACCTTGCTGGACATCCTGATCCTTGGAATCAGCGATCGAAGAATCGTCAATGATGGTTCCGTCCGCTTTCGCCTTGAAGTAAGAATGCAATTTCTCGGAATCTGTTAAGCGGAATGAAGAAGACACTACTCCTTTATCGGGATAGGTATTCTGAATATAAAAAGAAGTAAGATTGGATACCGGGATTGAAGAGAGAACATTTAAAAGGCAAAGCCCGTTCGAGTTTGACCGCTTGATCGCGGTATTGCTGATGACGAGGACCCGGGGTTCCGCCATGGCTAATCCTTCTTTAACGCTTTTAGGATGGCTTCAACACTTAATCCGACATAATCCCGCATGTAATCTTGGGAGCCAACGACCGGGGCGACTTCATCAGGGATACCGAATTTGATGATATGGGGTTGCCCCTTTTGGCTCACAAAGACATCTTCCATCGCGGAGCCAAGTCCACCGATCTTAGAATGTTCCTCAATCACAACGAGATCTTCATACTGCCCAAGTTCTTTTATCACGGCAGCTTCATCGAGAGGTTTAAGCATCGGGAACGTATAGAAAGCGTACCCCATCTTTTCGGCAACCTCTTTGGCCCGTAAAGCAATACCGCCATAAGAAAGAACGGCACCATGTTTGCCCTTAAAATTCAGTAACGGAGTTCCGGGAATGTAATTCGTTACCGGTCCTTCATGAATCGTTGCAGGATCCGGGCGTTCAAGCCGAAGATACGTTGTTCCTTCATGAGCCAT
>Ga0163159_1001882_pt1 | contig 18637 bp, 15 predicted proteins | sample BioMet9_FD_108702 | JGI IMG/M metagenome (GOLD analysis project Ga0163159, IMG submission 108702) | Microbial communities from bioreactor (seeded with sewage sludge) at Lawrence Berkeley National Lab, California, USA - Biofuel... | ecosystem: Engineered > Bioreactor > Anaerobic > Unclassified ... | reverse complement strand
AATATGGTCCGGCGCTCCGTCATTTTATAAATTTGCCGATAGCCGCGCTGAACTCTTCCAGGGCCGTGCGGTCGCCGTTTTCCAGCGCGTCTGCCACGCAGTGCGACAGATGTTCCCTGAGCAGCTCGCGTCCGATGCTGTTGACGGCGGCCTTGACCGCCGCGAGCTGGATCAGTACGTCGGAACAGTCGGAGCCGTCCGCTACCATCTTTCTGACAGCTTCGAAATGGCCGATCGCCCTGTTCATCCTGTTCAGGATGGCCTTGATGTGTTCCTCGTCGTGATGGTGAATAACGTTGTTTTTTGTCATTTCGCAAACCTCCAATATCCCCCCTGGGGGGATATTCAGAGTATAGCAGACCCGCGTTATAACGGCAACGGCTGATTCTGTAAAGACGATATACAGAGAGCGAAAATCCCTTATAATAACGCCAAACAAGAGCTTAAAACCGTCACCAATAACCGACAGCTCCAGCGGTTTGTGCACAGAACCGCCGATATTTTGAGAAAGGGCTGATGTGAGGCGTGAAGACATTAAAATACAGACTCAGTCTAACAGCATTTTTGCTGCTTTGCCTGTTCGCCTCGCCGGCCTTGGCGCTGGAGACGATCAAACGCTTCGGCGCAGACATCCGCATGCGCTCCGACGCTGCGCTCGACGTAACGGAAACAATCGCGGTCAACGTCGAGTGGAACCAGATACGTCACGGCATTATGCGCAGTTTCCCGGTCGTTTGCAAGGAGAATGGGCACACGCGCAGAGCGGGCTTCGAAGTGACCCATGTGCTGCTCGACGGGCAGCCGGTCCGCTACTCGCTCGAGTCTGACGGCGCATACAAAACCGTGAGGATCGGCGACCGCGGTTCTTACGTTTCCCGCGGCCTCCACATCTACACGCTTGCCTACCGCACTACCGGGCAGCTGCGCTTTTTCGCCGATCACGACGAACTTTACTGGAATGTGACGGGCGACCGCTGGGGTTTTCCCATTGAGAGCGCCGTCTGCCGCGTTTGTTTGCCCGACCGGGCTCCCGGGCAGGATCTCAGGACTACGGAATGGTACGTCGGCCGCTACGGCGAAAAGGGCGCTCCTGGCGACGCCGCTTCCGACGCCGCCGGCGAGGTCCGGACTCTGAGGACTCTGTCCCCAGGCGAGGGTCTCACCGTCGTCTGCACCTGGGACAAGGGCATCGTAGCGATGCCGCGCAGCGGGAACGGCCTCTGGGCGCAGCTTGCCATCGCGGCCGTCACACTGCTGCTCACTCTGCTTTGGTACTGGTTCGCATGGAAGCTCTGGGGCGACGACCCGGAGGGCAAACCCGTGACGCCGCTGTTCAGACCGCCTCATGGCGAGTCTCCGGCCCGGCTGCGCTTTTATCGCGACGTCAACGTGGACGGGACCTCTTTTGCCGCCGCGCTGCTGGATCTGGCCGTCAAAGGCGCGCTCAGAATCATTTCCACTGGCGGCGGCGGTCTGCTCGACAAAAGAAAATATACGCTTGTGAGCAAAAAATTCACGCCTCCCGAACTCCCGGAGGAGGAAGCTCAGCTGCTTAAAAAGCTCTTCCTGCTCGGCGATACGCTGCCTCTCGACGACAAGCACAGCGCAAACCTGAGGCTGGCAATGGAAGCCCTTGAAACGCCGCTCTATGCCGAAAAAGAGCGGCTCTTCGCCAACCATGCGCTGCTCTGTCTGCCAGCGCTGATCATCTTCCTCACTGGCGTTTTCGTCTGCTTCATGGCGGGCGCAGACCCGCAGCTGTCGCTGCTCACGGCCTGCGGCGGCGTCATGCTCTCGCTCTACGGGACCTTTTCGGGCTACGGCGGCAAAAAAGAGGGTTTCGTGAGAAGGGGCGTCAACATTGCCGGCATCGTTTACCTGGTTCTGACCATGATAAGGCTGTTCGGCCTCCTAGGCCGCGCCGGTTCCGGCATCCTGGTGATCCCGGTCCTGCTCTTCTTTGTCTGCTTCTCTGTGCTGCTGGTGCCAAAATTTTTCCTGCGCGGCAGCAAAGTGGCCAGCACCGACGGAGAACTCGTGAAGCTGCTCAGCGTCAGGCTGCTGCCCGCCGCGCTCCTCACGGCCTGCGCGGCCTTCGCCATCTGGCTGCGCCTCTATGAAAATCCGCTGCCTTTCGCGCTCTTCATGGCTGCGGCCGCAGCCGCGATTCCCATGAAACCGCTGCTGGCAGCCCGCAGCAAAGAGGGCGCCGACGCGGCCAGCGACGCTCTGGGCCTGCAGATGTATTTGAACACGGCGGAGCGGCACCGGCTGGAGATGTTCAACCCACCCGAAGACACGCCGGAAATATTCGAAAAGCTGCTGCCCTACGCTTTCGCGCTCGACGCGGCCGAAACCTGGGCCGACAGGTTCGCGCAGGTCCTCGAGCGCAGCTGCTACGAGCCGGACTGGTGCGATGGCGGCGGCAGACCGTTCTTCTATTCGCCGCACGGCATGTCGGACTTTTCAGGCGGCCTCAGCGGCGCCGTAAGCCGCGGAATGACCCCGCCCGCTTCATCCGGCGGCTCCGGGAGCGGCGGCGGAGGTTTCTCCGGCGGCGGCGGGGGCGGAGGAGGCGGAGGCGGCTGGTAAGGGAAAAGCAAGCGGCTCCGGAATTTTGTCCGGAGCCGCGCTTTTTTGCGTTTATGCGTTGGTTACAGCACGAGCGAAGGCGGGTTGTAGACGCGCGTCTTGAGCTCGGCGTCAAGCAGATAGAGGCCCTTGGGATCGCCTGCGAAGAGGTCGAACTTTTTGATGAGGTCGTCGGCGTTCTTCTCTTCCTCGCCCTGCTCCTTCACGAACCAGTCGAGGAACTGGGTGGTACGGAAATCATTGGCCTTATTGGCCGCCGCGTAGATGGCGTTGATGAGGCTTGTCACATACTGCTCATGCTCAAAGCCGAAGACGAGCGGATCCTTGAGGTTCTTGTAGGTCTTGTCCGGCTTCGCGATGGCGTCGAACGTCACGGCCTCTCCGTTGTTGAGCAGATACTGGTTCATGAGCATAGCGTGGTCGCGCTCTTCCTGGGCCTGCACCTTGTACCAGTTGCCGAAACCGTCGAGTCCCTGATGGAAGAAGTAATTGGAGAAATCGAGATAGAGATAGGCGGAGTAAAACTCCTTGTTGACCTGCGTATTGATGAGCTTAGCTACTTTCTTGTCCAATGCCATAGATATCATCCTCTCGCAATATTTGAATTCTGGGGTAATTATACTTTATCAGTAAAATCACGCATCCGCAATTTATACTTATTTCAAATTGCCGGACTGAGCGCCAGCATATACATCACCACGAAGTGGCAGGCGCTGCCGCCCATTACGAAAAGATGGAAGATCTCGTGCATGCCGAAATATTTGAAGCCGAAGTTCGTGCACTTTTCCTCGAAGGCGTAGAGCACGCCGCCGATGGAATATACGATACCACCGGCCACCAGCAGCCAGAACTCAGGCCCCGACATGGAGACGTAGAGCCCGTGCAGAGCCGAGACGGAGGCCCAGCCCATCGCCATATAGATAAGCGAGGAGAGCCAGTCCGGACAGTTGATCCAGCATGCCTTTAGCACCATGCCGGCCGCGGCCGCGCCCCAGACCAGCCCCAGCAGCAGATAGCCGCGGAAATTGTGCAGCGCCATCACGCAGATGGGCGTGTAGGAACCGGCGATCAGCACGAAGATCATCATGTGGTCGAGCTTGCGCAGAATTTTATTGACGCGCGCTGAAATGTCGAGCGAATGGTAGACCGTGCTGGCCGTATAGAGCAGCACGATGCTCACGAAAAACACCACGATGGCCGTCACGCCCCACCAGCGCTGTTTGAGCGCCGCAAAGACGATCAGCGGCACGCCCGCGCCCACAGCTGCCAGGGCGCCGATAAAATGTGTGATCGCACTGCCGGGATCCTTGAGAAATCTTTCCAACAACGAACACCGTTCCTCTCTGTTTATTATTCTCACACTGCGGGGCCGTTTCTGATATGCGCTTTTTTGCCGCTTATCATTGAGTTTCCGCGTCGCGGCGAGACAGTAAAAATTACTGCAAAAATCCCTATTCTCATGCACAATAAATCGTTATAATCGCCATACATTTCGCCCGTGCATGAAAGTACGGGGAGACGCGGAAACAGGTTTTGCGACATGGTTTAACCGCCGTCCTTCCGATCGCTGCAGGCATGGATGGGAACTGGAAGGCGGCTTGATTATATCGCCGCCGGGCTGTACGGCTGACACGCTAAACTGAAGGGGATTAACGCCATGACGCTGCCGGAAAAGATCAAACGCCACCGCGACCTGCTGATACTCTGTTTTTACCTGCTCTGCGCAACGCTGGCCGCCGGCGTATACTACGATCTGCTGCGCAAGCAGTCCGAAGGCGGCATCGAACAGGCGCGCACCATTTACGCCGAACGCACGGAAAGCCTGATCAACTCCGTTTTTCACAAAACAGACGTGCTGGCCGCCGTTCTCAAGCTGACGGGCGGCAATATTTCCTACCAAACCTTCAACGACGTCGCTTCCCTCGTTTACGAAAAAAACCGCGGCATTCGCGGCATCCAGTTCATGCCGAAGGCCATCGTGACCTATTCCTATCCCGTAAAGGGCAACGAAGCCGTCATCGGCAAAAATTTTCTCAAGATCCCCGAACGGCTCAAGGATGTGAAGCTCGCCATCGACACCAAAAGCATCGCGCTCTCAGGCCCCTATCATCTGATTCAGGGCGGGCTGGGCGTGGTGGCGCGCAATCCTGTGTTTCTCAGGGACGCGGCCGGTAAGGAATATTTCTGGGGCTTTTCGGCTATCATCCTCGACCTGCCGCTGGCGCTCGAGCGCGCGGGCCTCGGCAACCTGCCGGCATCCGGCTACGACTTCCAGCTCTTCTGCGTAAACGAAAACAACGAACGGCTGGTGATCGCAGGCAACCCTCGCCTCGACATGACCGGGGCCGTCTACGGCACCATCCGCGTGCCGCACCACGAATGGACCCTGGCTATCACGAGGCTGGATCCCTGGTCCGACCTGCTCAAAACAGCCATAGCCTTCCTCTTCGGCGTGCTGCTGAGCCTTGTGCTGTGGCTGCTCTACAGGACGATGCAGCAGCGTGAGACAGCCGTCGCGGCCAAGGACAAGTTCTTCTCCGACATCAGCCACGACATGCGCACGCCTCTCAACGCCGTAATCGGCTTCTCCACCCTGGCTCTGAGGCCGCAGGCAACCGCGCAGGAGAAGGACTCCTGTCTGGCCAAGATACAGACCTCCGGCAAATTGCTGCTGGACCTGATCAACGACACTCTCTCCATTTCCAAGATGGACAACGGCAAACTGGAGCTGCACAAAGCGCCGGTCAGCCTCGAAGAGATTGGCACCTCCATCATGGGACCGATCGGCGCGATCGCGGCGCAGAAAGACGTCATCCTGATTCTGGACGAATCCGGCTGCCGTCACAGAATGCTGCTGGCCGACAAGCTCAGCGTGCAGAAAATCTTTCTTAACCTGCTGAACAACGCCGTCAAATTCACGCCCGCAGGCGGCCGCGTCTGGATAACGGTAAAGGACGAACCGGCCGGGGCCAAAGACGCGGCTCTGACAGTAGAGATCAGGGACGAAGGGATTGGCATCGGCCGCGAATTCCTTCCGCGGATCTTCGAACCTTTCGCGCAGGAGGGACGGGAAGGCTATAAAGGCACCGGCACCGGGCTGGGCCTCTCCATCGTCAAACGTCTGGTGGACCTCATGGACGGCACCATCACCGTAGCAAGCGAGGTCGGGCGCGGCACGGCCTTCACCGTCAGACTGCCGCTTAAAGAATCCTCGGTCCGGATCGAAAACGGACCAGCCGAGACAAAGCATGGTGCTGTTCAGGATCTGTCCGGCAAAAAGGTCCTGCTCTGCGAGGACAACGAACTCAACCGCGAAATCGCCTCCGCATTGCTCAAGGACCTTGGAATCGAGACGAGCGAGGCCGAAAACGGACAGATCGGCGTGGAGCTCTTTACGGCAAGCAAGCCGCGCGAATACGCGGCCATCCTCATGGACCTCCGGATGCCGGTAATGGACGGCTACACAGCCACCAGGGCCATTCGCGCGCTGCCGCGCCCGGACGCCAAGATCATCCCCATCATCGCCATGACCGCTGACGCCTACCCGGAGGACGTCGGCAAATGCCTGTCCGCCGGCATGAACAGCCATCTGGCCAAACCGATCGACCCAGACGCGCTGCGCTGCACGCTTGGCAAATTTATAAACGACGACGCCGACGGACAATAGCAAAACAACACGGCGGAACGGCGCTGCCGGCGATTCCAGCAAAGTATTTGGAACAAATATATATATCTTCTAAATACGCCTGCCTATCTGTGCCAAATTGGCGTAGATTGAAAGGCATTATTTAAATTTTATTGAATTTTATCTCACGTTTCACTCCGGCGGTTTTGCCTTTAAAGACGAGTATGCGCTTGAACGCGGCGCCAGGGTCGGCAGCACTCTGACCGGCCGCGCCGGAATGCAAAATCCGCCGCCGATGCATTTGCCTCAGTTTAAACCAAGATTGCTGCGCCGCTTCGCTCCTGATGAACTACCAGCCGGATCGCACGACGGAAGACCAGCGTTTGCTCTGATGGGGATACGAAGCAATTCACACAGCCTGCAGCCGGTTCTCTGCTTCCTCTGCCGCCGCAATGACGGCATAACAGAATATTAGACAAGAGAATGAGGCACGGGGGCTGAGACAAGCAGCGCTTTTTGTTTAATCGCATATAATACCTTCAGAGCCATCAGCGTCAGAACGACCAGAGACAAGCCTGACGCAGCCAGCGTCCGGCAGGCGCAGATCCTGCGGACGGTTTGCGGCTCTCTGCATAAATTTTTCCGGGAGGCGGTTAGTATGTGCGGAGCTTATGCGCTCGCAGACGAACAGTGCGAAGAGGTGCAAGTGATCATCAGCGCACTGGACGCGCGCTATCCGCGCTCAGCCTGGCATTTCGGCGAGGTGCGGCCCTCGGAAACTGCACCGGTGCTGGTCTCAGACTCAGGCAAGATACATGCGCGCCTGTTTCAGTGGGGCTTTGAAGGACACAGCTCGCTGGTGATCAACGCGCGGGTCGAGACGGCGGCTGAAAAACCGCTCTTCGCCGACAGTTTGGCGAAACGCCGCTGCGTGATCCCTGCGACCGGTTTTTACGAGTGGGACGCGAAGAAGGGCAAGCACCTGTTCGCGCAGCCCGGCTCCAGCCTCGTCTATATGGCCGGGATCTACGACCTCTTCGGCGGCAGGCCCCATTACTGTATTCTGACGACGGAGGCGAACGGCTCCGTGCGCGACGTGCATCCCCGAATGCCGCTGGTGCTGCTGCGAGAACAGGTGCGTCCCTGGCTCGAACAGCCCGGACAGACCGCGGAGTTGCTGGGTATTGTCCCGCCGGAGCTTGAGAGCAAAGCCGAGGGCTGATCCATAACCTTGCCGACCGCGACTGGAACGTGGATTAATCACGGAGTTTACGTTTTTCAGCAGTTCGTTTCGGATGCCATGGACCTTTATCGCCCCGCCGCGCAAGCAGGCGTTCAAATTGCCGCACTTGCAATTTGAACGCCTGGGATATTCATTAAATATTCAGCGCGGCGCCAGACGGTTTTGATTCTGACGTCCCGGTTTGCTGACGCTTTTAATCAATTTCAGAGCAAAAACCGCGCGGCCCGGACTGAGAATTTCCGGTCAGACAGTTAGATGCAAAGCCGAAGAGGTGGAACAAACGGGCGGAGCTGACTCACGTCTAAATTTCGCTTCATAGCGTTCTCGACACAGAAAAGTCAGAGGGCCGTCCGTTATCCGGGCGGCCCGTTTTAATATCGTCAGCTGTTCGCGTTCAAGCGAACTTTTCGGCCAGAGCCTCCGCCTGCCTGAGGCCGTCAGTGCTGTTGATGTCTCCGGCTTTGGCGACGCCGGGGACCAGTACCTCGCCAACCATTTCACCGCGCATCAGCTTGATGGTCTCGCGCCAGGTGACGAGCAGGCCGTCGAAGGTGCTGAGCGGTTTATCGGCACAGCAGGCCAGCAGCGCGCATTTCTTGCCCTCGAAGAACCTGCCGCCCACAAAGAGCGCGTAGAATTTGTCGATGACTGCCTTGAGGCAGGCCGGGAATGAGTACCAGTAGACCGGCGCGGCCAGCACGATGCCGTCGGCCGTTTCAAGCGCTGGCGCTATTTTGTTGAAGTCGTCGCCGAAGGCGCAGGCAAGCCCCTTGCCGTAGCAGCCACGGCAGCCGCGGCATTCTTTGATGTTCAGCTCCGCCGCGTCGAACCTCGTCACCGAACAGCCGTTCCGTTCGGCCGCTTTGATAAAGGCCTCCGCCATAGCCGAGCTGTTGCCGTTTTTGCGCGGACTTCCAGTCAGAACCACTATTTTCTTGCCCATCTCTTATCCCTCCATGATTTTTGCGCCGCCGGCCGCTCTGCCGCTCCGGCAGGAGACCAGCAGCACGCTGAACAGCACGAGAGCCGCGCCGAGCCAGCCTCTGGCGCTGAGCAGCCCGTGCAGAAAAACGAACGCGAAGAGCGCGGAAAAAACAGGCTCCAGCGCGAAGAGGAGTCCTGTATGTTCAGGCGTGGTGCAGCGTTGGGCGACCGGCTGCATCACAAAGCCAAAGGCGCTGCAGACCAGCGTCAGTCCCAGCACGGCTCCCCACTGGGCCGCGTCGGACGGCAGCGCCGGCGTTTCAAAGACAAAACTGGCGATCAGTCCGTAAAGTCCGGCGAAGCCGAGCTGCCAGATGCCCAACAGCAAACCGTCCTCCTTCCGCGTCAGGCGGTCGGTCATAATGATGTGGCAGGCGTAGATCAGCGCGCACAGAAGGCACAGCACGGCGCCGCCGGAGAGAGCGAGGGACTCTTTGACCGTCAGCAGGCCGATGCCGAGCGTGGTGAGAGCTGTTCCTGCCGCAACCCTGAACGGCGGCAGCCTCTTCACGAGCAGCGCCTGTAAAACAGGCACAAAGACAACCGTGGTACTGGTAAGAAAACCGGCCGCGGAGGCCGAAGTCGTTTTCAGTCCGTACATCAGGCAGCCGAAGATGCCGAACAGCAGCAGGCCAAGCACTGCTCCGCAGGCCAGCACAGAGGCAGTTGTCCCGCGCAGACGGTACCGGAACAGCAGCGCCACGGCCAGAAAAGCGAGGCCAAAGCGCAGCGCCACCATGCTGAAAGGCGGAATGCCGTCAAGTCCTATCTTCATCAGCAGGTAGGAGCTGCCCCAGGCCATGGAGACCAGCGCGATCATGCGGTCAGCCTTCTTCTGGCTCCATTCGGCTGCTTTGGAAGGTTTTATTGCGCTTTCACTGCTGTGCATTGATTTTCGCCTCTTTTCAGCTTGATTTTCTGTCTGTTATTTATTATAGTAAAGAATATCAATTCTTAAAGAGAATCTTTGTACTGCTAAAAAGTACAATATGTACTTGATTGGAGGGGCTCACTACGAACGCGGCAGTTAACCATTACGAAATTTTTCTGAAGGCAGCGGAGCTCGGCAACATCACCAAGGCAGCCGAGGCGCTGAATTTCACCCAGTCTGGCGTCAGCCACGCGATCGCCGCGCTGGAGAAGGAGGCTGGCGTCGTGCTGTTCGCGCGCGGCAAGAACGGCGTTGCCCTGACCGAGAACGGCAGGCGGCTGCTGGCGCCCATCCAGGCGCTCGTGAATCAGCAGCGCAACCTCGCGCAGGCCATCCACGAAGTGAGCGGCCTGGTCGCAGGCACGCTGCGCATCGGCACCTTCACCAGCGTCTCGGCCCAGTGGCTACCGTACGTGATCAAATCCTTCCGGGAGCGCTATCCGCAGGCGGAATTTGAACTGAAGGCCGGAGATTACGACGAGATCACGGCCTGGCTTCTGCAGGGCAAGATCGACTGCGGCTTCCTGACGGCGCCCGCGCACGAGGCGCTCTTCTTCCAGCCGCTCAAAAAAGACCCGATGCTGGCGCTGCTGCCGGTCGGCCATCCGCTGGCGGCCAAAAAGCGACTCACTCTGAAAGAACTCGTCAAAGAACCGTTTATCGTGCCCATGAAGGGCTCCGACAACGACATCATGGCGGTGCTGCGCCAGGCGCCGGGAAAGGTGACGACCAAGTACGCGCTCAACGACGATTTTTCCGTCATGTCAATGGTCGAACACGGCTTCGGCATCACGATCATGGCGGAGCTGATCCTGCGCAACTTCACCTACCGGCTGGAGACGCGTCCCCTGGACCCGCCACAGTTCAGAACCATCGGCATCGCTTCGCTGCCTCTGAACGAAATATCCGTGCTGAGCAAGACCTTTATTGAGTTCCTGCAGAACAGGGATAATCTTGATTTCGAGAAATTATAGTGAGCTGTGCCGCCGTTCCGTTTCCGGGCATAAAGAATGATCTTGCTCCTATGTCATGTATGTCGGAAATTGGAATTTAAAGAAATCATTAATCCTTCGCTGTCATTGCGAGGACGAACGAAGTGAGGACGTGGCAATCTTGTTCCACACAAGGATTATGGAAATATCGAGACCTGAAAATGCAAGACAAAGACAAGATTGCCACGGGCTTCGCCCTGATGGAACTACCAGCCGACTGATGGATAAACTAAGTTCGATTACGCAAATCTAAGATTTGCTATCTCACTTATCACTCGACGGGAGAACGACGTCGGTTCGCTGGCCGTCGCAATGACGGCTAAAAAGCGTAACCGATTAACAATACAATTTTTATTGTTGATTCAGCTGAGTGTCGTAACCAAAGACTCTTCTAAATCCCAATTTGCCGCACATCTGACGATAAAAAATAGCAATCTCAGCTGTACCAAACTTTTTCGCCTTAGCCTTCATGCGCTTCCATCAGCGGATGTTGAATCGGACTTCGGTGCCGATCTGCGGATGCGGCTCTATGGTGCTGGGCAGCGAGGCGCGGATTTTCTGGCCGTTCCAGTCGAGCGTCCAGTTCACCTGAGGACCCAGGAACGAACGCTCGCGGAGCGTCCCTGTAAAAGTTCCCTCTGCGCAGATCACTATCTGGTCGGGGCGCAGCATTCTGCGCTGTCCGTCGATCTGCAAGGGAAAGGCGCTACCGATGAAGTTCGCGGTGAATTCGCCGCACGGCTGGAAGTAGACCTCTTCGGGCGTGCCGATCTGCACGATGGAGCCCTCGTGCATGAGGGCCACGCGGTCGGAGATCGAGAGGGCCTCCTCCTGGTCGTGAGTGACGTAGAGCGCCGTGATGCCAAGGCTTTGCTGGAGGTTCCTGATCTCGGCGCGCATCTGGACGCGCAGTCTGGCGTCGAGGCTCGACAACGGCTCGTCGAGCAGCAGCACCTGCGGCTCCAGGATCAGCGCTCTGGCTAAGGCCACGCGCTGCTGCTGGCCGCCCGATAGCTCCTGCACGCGGGCGTTCAGCGAATTCCCGAGCCCCACCCGCTCCAGCTCCCGCCGGGCCCGTTCGATCCGTTCGTTTTTTGGCACGCCGCGCAGTTTGAGCCCGTAGGCTACGTTTTCGCCCACGCTCATATGAGGGAAGAGCGCGTGGCTCTGAAAGACTGTGGCGGTGGGCCGTTTTTCTGGCGGCAGTTCCGTGATGTCGCGGCCGGCCAGGAAGACGCGGCCTTTGCTGGGCCGCAGAAAACCTCCCGCCACCTGCAGGGTGCTGGTCTTGCCGCAGCCGGAGGGGCCCAGCAGCGTCATCAGCTCTCCGCCGCGCAGTTCGAGATCGAGGTTTTTCAGCGCCGTCAGCGAACCATAGCGCAGCCAGACGTTTTTAAAATTCAGCATGTCTTTTTCGCACCCTTTTCCGAAATATACGTAAAAGCCAGAGCGGCCAGATTGACGGCCAGCACCGTGACAATCAGCAGCGAGGCCATCGCGGTCGCGGCCCCGAAGTCGCCGATGTTGATGGAGTCGAACAGCTCGATGGCGGCAACTTTGGCCCGCGGCGTGACGAGGAAGATGATGGGACCTGTGCTGGTCATGGAGGCGCTGAAGCCGTTGATGAAGGCCACCAGCATGAAGGGCCTCAGCAGCGGCAGCAGCAGATCGGAGATCACCCTTGCGGGCGAACCGCCCAAATCCCGCAGAGCGAGTTCGAGCTCCGGATTGATTTGCGCCTGCCCGGCCTGAGCAGATCTCAGAGCAGGGGAAAGCTGCCTGAACAGGCAGTTGACGGCGATCAGGAAGGTCACCGGCAGCTCCCACGGCAGCGAGGAAGAGACCAGCAAATAACCGACGCCGAAGAAGGTGCCGGGCACCAGATAGGGCAGATCCGCCGCGACCTGGAGGAACAGCCCCGTTTTCGGCCGCGAACGTTTGATAAGCCGGGCCAGCACAGCGCCTGCGAGCGCCCCACCCAGCCCCGCAGCGAGCGAGCAGACGAGGCTGCGCGCGTAACTCGCGCCCTGAAAGCCGAAGATGCCCTTTAAATGTTCGGTGGTGAACGCGAAATTGACGCCCCAGGTAGTCATCACGCTGCCCCAGAAGATAAGTCCGTAAACAAGCAATTGCACAAGAATAAAGGCGAAGCAGCAGGTTTCGGCGAGCCAGGCTGAAAAGCCGCCGAGCCTCAGCGAATGGGAGCTTTTTAGGCGCAGAGAGAAGTTCTTTTCAAGTCCTCTGCCCTGCCAGAATAGCAGCAGCAGAGAGGGCAGCAGCAACAGACAGTTCATGGCGCAGGCCAGCGGGAAATCGCCCACGCTCACCAGCGTGTTGTAGGCCCGCGAGGCCAGCACCTGAAAACGGCCGCCCACGAACAGAGGCGTGGCAAAATCGGAGAGAGAACGGACCATCACGAGCATCACGATCTCGAAGATGCCGGGCAGAGCAAGCGGCAGGCTGACTTTGAAGATCGTCTGAGCCGGAGTGGCGCCCAGGTCCTGCGAAGCCCTCTCCAGAGCCCCGTCCACTTGCCGGAAGGAGGCGGCCGCCAGCAGCGTCGCCACGCCCAGCATGGAGAAACATTCCATCAGCACGACGCCTGAGAAACCGTAGGGGTCCCATTCCAGCCCCAGCAGCCGCCATGTGATAAGGCCGCGGCGTCCGAAGAGCATCAGATACGACATGGCGCCTACGAAGGGCGGCGAAATGGTGGAGAGGACGAGAACAGCCATCAGGGCAAGACGCCCCCGCCTGGCGCCGTAGAGCAGTTTCAGGGCCAGTATTATCGCAAGCGGCACCGTGGCAGCCGTCACGCAGACCGCCACCGCAAAGCTGTTGGCCACCAGCCGCCAATTGCCGGCCAGAAGCCCCTTCCAGGCTGCCAGAGAGAAGCGGCCGTCCAGCAGAAAGCTCTCTCTCACCACGGAGCCTACGGGCCATAATACGAAAAGGAGGAGGGCACCTCCCATGAACAGCTTCAGCAGCCGTTCTGAAACGGGCGTGCCCCCCTCTTTGACCGCAATGCTATTTGTTGCCAAACTTTTCCTCCCAGGTCGCCAGGATGCGCTTGCGCTCCTCGGCTCCCTTGACGACGTCCATCTTGATGAGCTTGGACTTGCGCATGGCCTGCACGTTGGGGGCCATCTGCACGCCGGGTCTGATCGGGGCCTGGGTGTTGTACTTCGCAAGGGCTTCCTGCCCCTTCTTGGAGAGTACCCAGTCGATCATGGCCTTGCCTGCCTCGGGGTTCTTGGCTCCCTTGAAGAGCGCGATCGGCGAGATGTACCATGGCACTCCGTCCTTGGGGAAGGTGGTAGCCACCTTGTAACCCTTGGCCTTGAGGTCCTCGCCCGTGTCGAACGGCGCTACCGCGATAGCCGCTTCGCCGGTGCTGACCTTGTTGGCCGGTTCGCCGCCGCGCTTGGAGTAGTATGGCACGTTGGCGTCGATGGCCTCAAGCAGCTTCCAGCCCTTGTCCTCGCCGTACTTTGAGAGGATGCCCCAGACCATCGCGTAGAAGGTGCCGCTTACGGCCGGCGTGGACATCAGCACTTCGCCCTTGTAGATCGGCTTCGCGAGGTCGACCCAGCTGGTCGGCATCGGCAGCTTTTTCTTCGCCATGATCTCCGTGTTCACGAGCAGATCGACGGCGCCAAGCGAAATGCCGCTCCAGTAGCCGTCTTTGTTGTAGAACATCTTCGCAAATTTCTTGCGCTCAGGCGACACATAGGGTTCGATGAAACCCTCCTTGGCCGCCGCCACATAGCTGTCCAGACCGCCGCCGAACCAGACGTCGGCCAGGTTCTTGCCTTTGGCGGCCCTGAGCCTCGTAAGCGTTTCGCCGGTGGACATCTCCAGGTATTCGACCTGGATGCCCGTATCTGCCGTGAACTGTTCCAGGATCGGCTTGATGCCCGTGTAGGCGATGTAGATGCTGACCTTCTTGGGACTGTCGGCCGCGAAAGCCGGCATTGCCAGCAGCATCACCGCCGCCAAAACCGCGCATATTTTGCGCATCATCGTAACAACCTCCGTTTATTATATTAATGACGCAGAATCGTCTGTCGTCACTGAACAACCAGAATAACTAAATTTTTACCGCGGCGCCTCAGTTTTGCAGACACCCTCTTCCCATACAGGCAGGATCAAATTTCCAGGTTTTATGAGCAAGCTGGCCGCGGCACCAGGCCTCCGCGTTCACAAAGCAGGAGCCGGTCCAGGCTGCGGGCGCACAGGCCCGTTCCTTCACGGCCGCGATCAGATCTCTTTCGTCTTTAAGTGTGCCGGCGAAATCCGTCACGAAGAGCCCCACCCTCTCGCGCCAGTGCGAATCCGCCGCGCCCAGCAGCGCCGCGCCTCTGGCCCGGGCCGCTTTGAGGGCCTTCAGGTTAGCCTCCGGCGGCGTGCTGCCGTTGAAACATTCCACTCCGTCGAGGTCCGGCAGCGCGCTGATGAGGTCGCCGGCTCCGCGCCCGTTGTTCCTGTAAGGATGGGCCGCCACCGCAACGCCGCCCAGCCGGTGGACCCGTTCCAGCAGTTCCTGCGGCGTCATTCTCCCGGACGGCGGCGCCGCGTCCAGCCCGAAAACGATGAAATCTCCGGCTGTGGTCAGCACCTCCACGCCCAGAAAGAGAGGGAAGCCGAAGCGGCGCCTCCATTCGTCTATCTCCGCGCGGGCGCCCAGACTGTCGTGGTCGGTGACGCAGAGCCCGTCAAGTCCCATTTCCCTGGCCCGCGCCACGGCCTCCGCGATCGGCAGAAAACTGTCCGCCGAATATTCATGTGTGTGCAAATGTGTGTCAATCAGCATTCTATCAGGGCGCTCCCGCCTGTGAGCCGGCAATCGGCAAATATCATGGCTATCTGGATCCTAAGCAGAATTCGGCGACAGTTACGACCATGCAAAAAGAGGAAGGCCGCGCTCATGAGAAACGGGCGGGCGTTCAGCCGGTGCAGATCCAGGAGCGGGAACAGAGAGAAGAGCTAAAGGGAGAAGTTTGCGTTCGGGCGGCTGGAAATTCGGCATGCATGGAATGCACAACGTGCATCTGTCTCTGTGGAACCGAATCACGTATAAGCCATCTCCGCCGCCGTCCTTTCTAAACGCGATATTTATGTATTATAAAGCCCCTGCCTGAGTTTGTCCACGCAGTCGCTCCGAGGCTCCAGCCGTTTGCAGTCCGGCAGCTCCGGTGATAATATGGCGCTGAATTTGAAGCTCAGGAGGCGGACATTATTATAATGAGAATGAAAAAAACGGCGGTGTTCATCACAGCGGCACTGATCGGCTTGGCTGCGGCGCCGGCTTTTGCGCTCGGCAATTTCAACGTAAAGCTCAACGCGGCGGGCGTGACGAAGCGGCCGGCCATTTCCGAGGATTATTATCTGAATCAGAACTTCGACTGGCTGAAGCACAACAAAATCCCGGCCACAGAGAGCGATTACAGTACCACCACAATGATCGAGCTCAGCATTGAGGACCGGCTCAGCGAGATCACGAAGAACTGCCTCAGGACCGGCGACAAGCTCGGCGAAACATCGGACGAGGCTCGGATCGCGAACCTGCGCCGCTGCATAGCGGACGTCAGGGGACGCAACAAAACAGGGCTGGGCGCGCTGGCCGCGCCTTTGAAGCGGATCGAAGCGGTCAAAACGCTAGACGAATACACGCTGCTGATGGCGAAGCTGGGCCGCGAGTACGGGCTTGACAGCGTCACCGGCGGTTTTGGCATCACGGTGGACCCGTTTACGGCCGACGTCCACAGGGCAGCCATTGGCGGACCGTCTCTGGGGCTCGGCAAGGAGTTCTACGAACAGCAGGGCGTCGGGGACTATTTAAAGGCCTACACGGACTGCATCGCCAAAATGCTGATGCTCTGCGGTCGCCCGCAGGTCCAGGCGGTCCGCTCTGCACGCGGGATCCTGGCCATGCAGCAGGATCTGGCGAAGCACGCTCTGAGCGTGGCGGATTCGCAGGACCCGTCCAAATCCTTGAGCAAGCTGAAGCTGGCTGAGGTGAAGAAGCTCCTCAGCCGCTGCGGCGACGTCACAAAAGTCCTGAACGCGGCCGGAGTCGGTCCCGCCAACGGAGCGGACGTCTGGCTCGTGGAGGACAAGGGGCTGATCGAGTACGCGAACAGCATTTATACGCCGAAAAAGCTGCGGCTGTACAAGGATTACGCTATTTACAAGCTGCTTGACGGCTACGCGGACGCGCTGCCTGAGAAATACGCAAAACCGTCGCGGGATTTTGGCAACTTTATTAGCGGCATCACAAAGCTCAAGAGCCAGACAAGAAGGGACGACATTCTCTGCGAAGACTACCTGCTGCTCAGCTATGGCCGGCTCTATGGAAAAAAATATTTCAGCGAGGCTGATAAAAAGGAAGTCACTTCCTACGTTTCACTCATTATGGACGAATATCGCAAAAAGCTGACGAACATAGACTGGATGAGCGAGGCGACCAAAAAACAGGCGCTCAAAAAACTGGACACCATGGCCGTGCGCGTCGGTTATCCCGGACCGGGCGAGTGGCAGCCTGTCATCGACCTGATCAGGATCAAAAGCCCCAAACAGGGCGGCACCCTGATCGGCAACGTGCTCGGCATCACGAAGACATCGCTGGATTACAGCTACGGGCTGCTTAATAAGCCGGTGGACAGAAAAATCTGGTCCGAGCTCCCGCAGACGGTAAACGCGGGCTACTATCCCAGCGACAACAGCATCAACTTCCCGGCCGGCATTTTGCAGCAGGCCTTCTATGACCACAGGGCCAGCCGCGAGACGAACCTGGGCGGCGTCGGCATGGTGATCGCCCATGAGATGACGCACAGCTTCGACAACAACGGCGCCCAGTACAACGAACACGGAGCCATCAGCAACTGGTGGACGGAGAACGACTACAAAGAGTTTGAGAAGCGCCAGGCGAACATCATCAAATTCTACGACCGCTACAAGTTTGGCGGCGGCATGTCAGAAAACGGCACTCAGACTCTGTCGGAGAACATCGCCGACCTGGGCGCCATGTCCTGCCTCACCTCCATCGTGGGAGACGATCCCGCCAAACTGCGCGAAGTGTACGCCAATTTCGCAGTGATCTGGCGCAGCCTGCTCACCGACGAAGAGCTGAGAGGCTGCATGACGGACGTGCACTCGGTCCCGTATGTGCGGGTGGACGCGGTCTTGAGTTCAACGGACGGCTTCTACAAGGCCTACGATTTAAAGCCCGGCGACCCCATGTACGCGGCTCCGGAGGAACGCGCGCGGCTCTGGTAGCGGCGGACGCGCAATATTCAGCGCTTGAGCAGAAGAGCGGAGCGGCCCGGAGCCGTCCCGCTCTTCTTTTTTGTCCAGAGCTTTTTTCTTATGCGCTTCTGGACGGCGGCCTGATCAATCGACGGCGCCTGTCTGCCGCCGCGCTGCGGCTCTGTTTGCAGTCCGGCGCCGCAGATGATAACATGCAATCATGATTGATATACAAACGCAGAGGGAGGCTAACTTTGCAAATGAGAATGAAAAAAACAGCTGCTGTACTGGCTGCGGCAGTGATCGGTCTGGCGGCCGCGCCGGCCTTCGCGCTCGGCGAGTTCAGCGTGAAGCTCAACGCGGCGGGCGTGACGAAGCAGCCGGCCGTTTCCGAGGACTACTATCTGCACCAGAACTTCGACTGGCTGAAGCACAACAAGATCCCAGCCACGCAGAGCGACTATGGCTCCTTTACGATCGTGGCCCTCAGCATCGAAGACCGGCTCAGCGAGATCACGAAGAACTGCCTCAAGGCCGGCGGCAAATACGGTGAAATGTCGGACGAGGCGCGGATCGCGAACTTGCGCCGCTGCATCGCGGACGTCAAAGGGCGCAATAAAACGGGGCTGGGCGAACTGGCCGCGCCTTTAAAGCGGATCAGGGCGGTCAAAACGCTCGACGAGTATACGCTGCTGATGGCGAAGCTGAGCCGCGAGTACGGCATTGACAGTGTTTTCGGAAGTTTCGGCGTCACGGTGGACCCGTTTACGGCCGACGCCCACCGGGCCGCCATCGGCGGGCCTCCGCTGGGGCTCGGCAAGGAGTTCTACGAACAGCAGGGCATCGGGGACTATCTGAAGGCCTACACAGACCTCATCACCAAGATGCTGACACTTTATGGCCGTCCACAGAAAGAGGCGGCACGGTCTGCGCGGGAGATCCTGGCCATGCAGCAGGATATGGCGAAACACGCGCTGACGGTGGCCGAGCTGGACGATCCTTCCAAGTCGCGGCGCAAGCTT
>Ga0163159_1001879_pt1 | contig 18644 bp, 20 predicted proteins | sample BioMet9_FD_108702 | JGI IMG/M metagenome (GOLD analysis project Ga0163159, IMG submission 108702) | Microbial communities from bioreactor (seeded with sewage sludge) at Lawrence Berkeley National Lab, California, USA - Biofuel... | ecosystem: Engineered > Bioreactor > Anaerobic > Unclassified ... | reverse complement strand
TCGCGTATATTTTCTGATTCCTGCCATTCTGCCGCTTACCCTTTTCGCGTATCATTACGGCAGCTTTGCGGTATCCGTTCTGATAACGGCAGGCCTCGGAGCCGTTTTAAAGTACAGAAGCTCGCAGCTTCTCGCACTGCGCGCAGCGCATACCACACTGGAAGATACAAATCGCGCGCTTGCTCTTGAAAAGGAGCGGGAGCACAGCATTCTGCTTGAAAATCAGGATGCTGAAATCAGCGTGGCCAAACTTGCGGAACGTGGGCGCATCGCACGTGAAATCCATGACAGTGTCGGACATCAGCTTTCCAGTTCCATTCTGCAGGTCGGTGCGCTTCAGGCTGTCAACAAGGATAATAATCTTTCCTTGAGCCTTGCAAGTCTTAAAGACACACTGAATGACGCGATGAATTCCATCCGGTCAAGTGTCCATGACCTGCATGATGACTCCATTGATCTGGATTCTGCTTTATACGCGCTCGCGAAGGACTTTACCTTCTGCCCGCTGGAATTTACAAATGATCTGGAGACAGAACCGCCGCCCAGAGTCCGCTACGCTCTGATCGCCATTGTCAAGGAAAGTCTTACAAATATCGCACGCCATTCCAATGCTTCAAAAGCCTCGGTCTCTCTCCGTGAACATCCATCCTTCCTGCAGCTGATCATTCATGACAACGGTACCGGGATCTCTTACAGCGAAGAAAACGGCATTGGTCTAAAGAATATCCGCGAACGTGTCGAAAGCTTCCATGGTGTCCTGAACATAACCACCGAAAATGGTTTCCGGCTGTTCATTACAATTCCGAAAGGAGAATCATAAAGCATGAAAGTTCTTGTCGTAGATGATGACCGCCTCGTTGCCAGGTCACTGAAAACAATTCTGGATGCGGAAGATGATATAGAAGTCACCGGCGCACTCTCCGACGGTGCCGAAGCCGTCATGCAGTATGACCGGCTTTCCCCGGACGTACTGCTAATGGATATCCGTATGAAAACCATGAGCGGACTCGACGCGGCCGCTCAGATTCTGAAAGCGCATAAGGAAGCCCGCATTCTGTTTCTGACGACCTTTTCCGATGATGAATATATTGTCCGCGCTCTTGCGATCGGCGCGCGCGGCTATATACTGAAACAGAATTATGAAAGCATCGCGCCGTCACTCCGGGCAGTCTGCGCCGGACAGCGCGTTTTCGGCGATGAAATCATAACAAAGCTGCCCCTGATGAAGAATGGCAGAGATATTGCCGCGTTTGGTCTGACCGAACGTGAGACAGAGCTTCTGTCTGCTGTCGCAGAGGGGCTGTCCAACAAGGAAATATCGGATAAACTCTGCCTTGGCGAGGGCACAGTCCGAAATTATATCAGTGCACTTCTGGAAAAGCTTGACCTCCGTGACCGTACACAGCTTGCCGTCTTTTATTACAAGCATATCTGAACAAGGGACTCACTCCAGAAAGCCCATTCCTTCCAGTATTTCCTTTGCCTTCTCCACATCCGAATCCGCGACGAAGATATCTTCACCGTCTTTTGTGAAACGTCCGTATATACTCAGAATTCCTGCATTTCCAAGATCTTCCTTGTACGAGGGTATGCCATTCTCCTTAAAAGCAATCATGATCATCTCTGCCTGAATACTGGTCTGTGCAGTAAAAATTTTAACGGCTTTGCGCTCCATTTCCCGCCTCCCTGGATTTCATTAAAAATTATAACTGGATTATATCATGACGCCCGCAAATCATCAAACAGAAAGACATCGCCGGAAAGCGGACTGTCTCTGATACTGAGACCTGCCTGCCTTCCGGCGATGATTCCTGCGCATGAAGCATTAACTCTTAATCCTGTCCGGCTATTCTTGCCTCCGGATACTGATCAACCTTCTCTTCCGTTCCGGTAAGCTTATCGACCCGCACCGCGCATACTTTATATTCCGGCGCCTTGGCGATCGAATCGAGTGCCGCGTTCGTCAGCCAGTTCGCGTTGCCGTCAAGAAAATGGAACGGCATCCAGCACTCTCCTGCAGATGTCTTATCGGAGACACGTGCTGTTGTAAAAATTGCGCTTCTGCGGGATGAAACCCGGATACGTTCACCATCCGCTATTCCGGATTTCTGCGCATCCTTTGTATTGATCTCAATGAAGGAGCTTCCGGAAAGCTCGTTCAGGCCCTCTTCACGGCCCGTCATGGCACATGCGTTGTACTGATAGAGAACACGGCCCGTCATCATAATCAGCGGATATTCGATATCAGGCAGCTCCGCCGAAGGCTTGTATTCCGCCGGATAAAACGTTCCCAGTCCGCGTGAAAACTTACCGACATGCAGAATCGGCGTGCCGGGATGATCCTTCGAAGGACACGGCCACTGAAGCCCATTGCCCGCGACCTCGGCACTGTCGAGACGCGCGTGGCTGATACCCGCAAATGACGGCGTCACCGAAGCGATCTCATCCATGATTTCGGCACTTGTCAGATACGGCTGCGCGTATCCCATACGATTCATGATATCGGTAAAAATATCCGTATCAAGTCTTGTATTGCCGGGAATCGTAACTGCCTTCCGCACACGCTGGACACGGCGCTCTGTATTCGAAAAAGTGCCTTCCTTCTCAGCATAGGAGCGGCCGGGCAGAATCACATCCGCGAGTTTTGCCGTTTCCGTCATGAACAGCTCGTCCACAACGAAGAAGTCAAGTGATTTCAGGGCATGGATAACATGGTTCGTATCCGGATCAGATACAACAGGATCTTCTCCAAATATGAAAAGCCCTTTAATATCGCCGGAAATCATCTTCGGGAAACATTCCGTGGCTTTTGTGCCGATATTGTGATTCAGCTTTGTGCCCCAGGCTTTCTCGAATTTCTCAATTACGCCTTCCTTGGCCAGCTTCTGGTAGCCAGGAAACTGATCCGGCAGCGCGCCCATATCACAGGCACCCTGTACATTATTCTGCCCGCGGATCGGATTGACACCGCAGCCGGGACGTCCGAGCTTCCCTACCATCATGGCCATATTGGAAAGCGACATAACACCTTCCGTTCCTGTAGAATGCTCCGTAACTCCGAGGCAGTACAGAATCGGCGCCGCTTTTGCCTTCGCGTACATTCTGGCGGCATTCTTAAGGTCTTCCGCGTTGATGTGACAGATCGCGGCAACCTTCTCAGGTGTATACTCCTTAACAATATCGCGCAGCTTTTCAAAGGCATCGACCTCTGTCCGTGTCTTTATAAATTCTTCATCAATCAGATTCTCTTCGATAAACACATGCATCATGCCGTTCGCAAACGCGACGTTCGTGCCCGGCTTTAATTTCAGATGGATATCCGCCTGCTTTGCAAGACCGGTATCACGCGGATCGACGACGATCAGCTTCACACCCCGCGCTGCTGCCTGCCGGATCTGCATGCCGAACACCGGATGTGCCTCCTCCGGATTTGATCCGCAGATCAGAATCACATCGGAATCACGTGTTATATCGTATATCGTATTAGTCATAGCTCCTGAGCCAAGCGTGGTTGCCAGACCGGCAACAGTAGGAGCATGTCAAACACGCGCACAGTTATCAGTGTTATTGGACTGAAAGGCTGTACGCACCATTTTCTGAAGCATGTATATATCTTCGTTGGTTGAACGCGAGCAGGCAAAGCCGGCCAGTGCCTCCCCGCCGTATGTATCGCGAATCTCCGTAAACTTGGCGGCAACAAGATCCAGTGCCTCGTCCCACGTTGCCTTGCGGAATTCTCCGCTTTCACGGTCTTTAATCAGAGGATCGGTGATCCGGTCGCCGGAATGTACAAAGTTGTAGGATCCGAAACGGCCCTTGACGCAGAGCATCTTATGATTCGTCGGTCCGTCCGCGGCTTCCGTGCCAACAATACGATTGTTATGCACAAGCAGATCGTACTGGCAGCCCACAGCACAGTGCGGGCACGTTGTCCTGACATGCTTTAGCTCCCAGGAACGGTATTTGCTTCCTCCCTTTCGGCTTAAAGCACCGGTCGGGCAGACTGCGACACAGTTTCCGCAGGATTCACAGTCAGAATGGTCAAAATTCTTCTCTTCCCTGAAATCATACGGAATCCCCATGCGCTCGCCAAAGCCGCGGCCGATAATGGAAATCGCATTGCGTCCTGATATCTGCTCACAGGTACGCTGGCATTTCCGGCACATGATGCAGCGGTTCGGATCGAATGTAAAGAAGGGATTCGAATCGTCCATGGCCAGTTCTTCTTCCTCATATGCCGTTTCCGATTCCGCGACTCCATATTCATTGCAGTATTTCTGCAGGTCACAGGCACCGTTCTGTTCACAGCTGAAGCAGACGGCGCGATGCTTTGACATTAAAAGCTCCAGTACAAATTTACGTGCGGCAATTACCTTCGGGGAATTCGTGTGAATCACATTTCCCTCCGCGATCGGAGACGAGCAGGCCGTAACAAGCTTGCGGTTTCCCTCGATCTCAACGACACAGAGACGGCAGGAACCGTCCGGCGGCAGGTCCGGCAGATAACAAAGTGTCGGAATTTCGATACCCGCGGCTGCCGCGGCCTTGAGGATTGTAGTTCCCTCCTCGACCTCCACAGGGTATCCGTCAATCATAGCATGCAACATGTTCTACTACCTCCCAAATAGTCTTTTGAACATATGTAACCGCATTCTATTATAAACACTTATGGAAAAGATTTCAATTCCAATAAAAGAACAATTTAAATGTATAGAACCCGCACTTTTTGCAAAAAAAAAATGATTTGAATATCCCTATAAATGTTGTATAGTAGAATTATGCATGCTATGGATATTTTATATCTGCACCGTATCTCACCAAGGGGGTAATAACATGAATTCAGTATTTCTTGAAGAGATGACTGCCGAAGAGAAGCGGCAGATCATCCGGGATGCCGGAGGCGATACCGAGCATCTCCTTGCCATACTGCTGGAGCTCCAGTCGCATTCCGGGACCAGCAGCATCGACGAAGCTACGGCAGAGATTGTCGCGGATGAGCTTCATCTTACGCCCGCCCACGTTCATGATGTGATCACATTTTATGAAATGCTGAGCGCACAGCCGTCTGCCCGTTACACGATCAATATCTGCAAGAGTGTTCCCTGCTATTACGCGAAGGCAGCAAAGCCTGTCAGTCTCCTCAAAGAGATTCTGGGCATTTCTCCCGGCGAAGCCACTCCGGACGGAATGTTCCGGATCTGTTACTGTTCCTGTTTCGGAGCATGTGATATCAGCCCCGCAATCAAGATCGGCGACGAGGTTTACGGAAATCTGACTTTAGACAGTCTGCGGGAACTGATAGACGGACTGCGCGCACGTTAGGAGGGATACTATGTCGAAAACCATGAATATACTGACAGAATCCGCCGGCACTTATGACGGTACAAGTGTTGCGGAATATAAGGCGCACGGCGGCTACAAGGCCCTTGCCAATGTCGTCGCCATGTCACAGCAGGAAATACTCGATGAACTGCTGGATGCACAGTTGCTTGGACGCGGCGGCGCCGCGTATCCGGCCGGCCGCAAATGGAGCCAGATGGCACACATCAAGGAAATGCCGAAATATATCGTCTGCAATGCCGACGAGGGAGAACCGGGAACCTTTAAGGACCGGGAGCTGCTGAAGTACCAGCCTCTCAGGGTAATCGAGGGAATGACAATCGCCGGCCGCACCTTAAACGCGGAACGCGGGTTCATCTATATCCGCGGTGAATACCGCAATATCCAGAAGATATTTCAGAAGGCCATCGATGATGCATTAAAGAACGGTTATCTCGGACAGAATGTCATGGGAATCAAGGGATTTAACTATACCATTACAATCGTTTCCGGCGCCGGCGCATACGTCTGCGGTGAAAACTCAGCAATGCTGAATTCCATCGAAGGAAAGGCAGGACGGCCCCGCATCAAGCCGCCGCATCTTGCCGAGGTAGGTGTATACTCGCTTCCTACACTTGTCAACAACGTCGAATCTTTCGCAGATCTGACCGTCATTTACACGCTGGGTGCTGCCCGCTTTAAAGAGATCGGTGTCGAGACAAGCGGCGGAACGGCGCTTGTCGCAATCTGCGGCCATGTTAAGAACCCCGGCGTCTATGAAGTCGGTCTCGGAAAGGTAACACTCCGCGACCTGATTTATGATCCCGAGCTCGGCGGAGGGATGTGTGACAGACCGCTCAAATTCTATCATCTTGGCGGCCAGTCCGGACCGATCGGCTTTCCGGAACAGCTTGACACGCCGTTCGATCACGAAAGCCTTAAGAAAGAGAAGCTTGCTGTCGGCAGCGGCGCATTCGTCGTAATGGATGAAAGTGTCTGTCTCGTCGACTACTGCAGAAAGGTCATGGAATTCTTCGTCGATGAATCCTGCGGCAAATGCACACCATGCCGTATCGGCACAGAACGCGCTCTGCAGCTCCTGACACGCCTCTGTGAAGGCCAGGGACAGGAAGGCGACACGGATAAGCTCGAATATATGATCGGACAGATTTCGTCACTGGCTGCCTGCGGACTTGCCCAGGCCTGCGACAAAGCAATCATGAGCTGTCTCCGTCACCGCCGTGACGAATTTATCGCGCATGAAAACGGTATCTGCCCGACACTTTCCTGCGATATGAAAAAGCATTCTTCTGTCAGCTGATTAATCCACCGTAATATCAGTATACCGGAACCGGATGATCTTTCCAAGGTCATCCGGTTTTATTTCGACCTGATATCCGATTCTTCCGGCACTGAAGCAGATTGTATCAAAATGCTGTGCCGTATCATCCAGAAATGTCGGATAGACCTTCTTCATGCCGATCGGTGAACAGCCGCCGTGAACATATCCGGTATTCGGAAGCAGCTCGCGCGACAATATCATGGCCACGGATTTCTCGCCTGATACCGACGCGGCTTTCTTTAAATCCAGCTCCGCAGCCGCCGGAATCACAAAAACGTACAGCTGTCCCGACTTTCCCCTTGTAACAAGGGTTTTGAAAACATGTGCCGCATCAAGTCCCATAATGCGCGCGGCCTCTACACCGCTGACCGCCTCTTTGATATCCGCGTGATAGGACTCGTAAGGAATTTTCTTCTGTTCCAGAAGCCGCATGACATTCGTCTTCTCTTCGCTTCTGCCGCCCAATTTCAACATCTCCTTCTAAGGGTGCACAATTCTGTCACGGTATGGCAGTGAGCATTCCATACGGCAGAGTCTGTCAATAACCCGGTCGTCATCCCAGTAATGCATCGGAAAGACAACGTCTGTATCCGTATGCCGCATAAAGTAATCGAAGCCGCGGTAAAAATCCTCATCCTGCCGTGAATCAAGAACCATAAATGCCACATCAAAGTGACGGCCGTCCAGAGAATCGATCTGCTTCTTAAACCGCTTTTCCATATCCTGATTTTCCTTCGGCGACTGCTCTGCCCATGTCCACCAGTTCAAATCACCGGCATGGAAAATCGTTCTGCCGTATGCAGTAACAATAAACGCAACACCGGCATCCGTAGATTTAAGGGTCTCTACTGTCACGTCTCCTATTGTCTCCGTCTTTCCGGACGGTATAAAGGTTATCTTCTCATAATCCGCTTCACTGACACCATGATTCAGGAAAAAGCTCTTTCCGTACTTCCGCCTGATATCCCTTGAAAAAATATACCGTACATCCTGACAGTCCTCCAGCAGCGAAAAGATTTCAAGGTTGAAATGATCCGCGTGACTGTGACTGGAAAATACATATACCGGCACGCCGGACGAAAACGCCGGAAGTTCGCCTTTGTAATAATCAAACACCAGTATAGCTGAATCAAGTTCTACCGCAAAGCAGCTGTGTGCAACATATGTGATCTTCAAGAACGCAGCCCCCTTTCTCTTATATTCAGTATATCAGTTTTATATCCTTTTTGTACAGGTATCCGCTTTATGTTATAATAAAAAACAAGCATCAGAATCCACAGAACAGCCTGCGGCACTGCAGAAAACAGGAAAGGATGAGAACACTGGATACAATAACCGCATGGACACGCCAGGTACCCGAGGTACTGGACGAACTGCACCGGAACGGCGTCTACCGGGTCAGAGAAGAATATATACGCATCAAGAACGATACAATCGCCGATTATTACCTTAAGCTGTATGACTGGTATACTGCCGGGAGCCGGAAATATGTCAGAATACCGGACGGCGCCCGTTATCCAATCTGGTTCTCGCTTGCCGAGGATTACCGTCTTCAGCCAATTCCCGGCACAGTCATCCTGAAAACACAGCTCCCCCGCGATCAGATTCTGATTATCGATATTGAAAAATGGGAATACCGTGGAAATGACCTCTATGTACCGGCTGACAAGGCTGACGAGAAGCGCTTCCGGGAAGAACTGCTGCGATACGGCATATCCGATGAAACCTCATTAATCGAAACAAATAAGGGAAATTTCTATCCGCTATTGAAGCGCATGGTAACGGAAAGCTGGGAACGGATCTTTACGATGCCGCCGGAGAATCCCCCGAATGGATTTGCGACATCCTGGGAGCTTAAGGAAGAATGGGTCACGGAGGTAATTCAGAATGGATGAATCAATAACTGTCTGGACCGGTCAGAGTCCGGTCGTATTAAAAACGCTGAATGAAACAGGCCGGTATATTGTCCGGAAAAGCTATGTCGATCAGAAATACAAGGAGACCGCCTGGATTTTCCAGGAAGCCTACCAGTATCTTTCGAATGCTGTACAAAGCTTTCTTCCACGGCCGGCGGACGCTGAAAGTCCTGTCTGGGTATACCGCGACGCAAAATATATATATACGGCTCCCGACACACATATACTCACACTGTCGGTACCGCGCTCCAGAATATTTCTGTTCAGCCAGAAACGGTGGAACAGAATTCAAAACCTGAGCTATCTGGGCAGCGACAGTCAGGACGAGGACGCATTTGAAAAATGGCTCCGGGAACGCGGTATAACGGACGATCTGGCCATCTTTTCAACACCTTATTACCCGCTGGAAAAACGCGCCGTTATGAAAAGCTGGGACCGCCTCTTTGACAATGACCCGTCCTGTGATACCGGGAAGCAGGGTATGACCTGGGAACTTCTGGATGAATGGATTACAGCCGATTCGTTCCATTAGTCCGCTTCCCTTCCCGGCATGTACAGTGCTCCGTTATCCGCATTCCACAGCTGGAAACTGTTCAGAATGCTCAGGCGCTTCCCGGGATCCTCATACGCGAAATGAAAAAGGTCTTCTATTCTGTTTAAGCGGTACAGCAGTGTATTGCGGTGAATACCGAGTACTGCTGCCGAATAATCCTTGTCATGGAGCGACAGACTGTAAACCATCAATGTTCTGAAATACTCTGTCCTGTTCGCCCTGTCGTATGATTCCAGTTCCGGCAGAAGCGGGTCAATAAACATACCGGCATTTGTATTCATGCTTACAAACTCAAAAATCTGATTCGGCACAAGACTGTCAAAAAATGCAAAACGCTTCTTTGTAAGCCGCGCGGTCGTATACGCCTGCTGAAAGCGTCCGGCTGTTTCCAGCAGATTCGTAAATGGCTGCGAAATGCCGCTCGAAACACTTGCGGGAGCAATGTACTTGCTTACCCGTTCAAAAAACGCCTTTTCCTTCTCAGAATAATCATGTCCCGACATCCTTCCAAACAGCGTTGCAATACATCCCTCATAAACAACACTGACCGTAGCCTTGTAAATATCCGTTATTTCTGAAATCACCATCGTCGCGAATGCCCTCTGTGAAGCGTCTGTTCCAACCGGTGTAACCATCAGGGAAAAGGCACCGTGAAGTCCGGACTCCAGACTGTGGGCCGCCATCATCCTCGCCTCGGAATTCGTCCGCGGGTCCAGCAGATCGGTCAGATAAGCGGAGAGAGATGCTTTCATTCTCCTGCTGTGCGGAATCATCAGCATGCGCAGCGCATCCGTAAAAACCTGCATGGCTTTCAGATCCTCCGGATACATCTTCTCGTCAAACATAAAAACAGCAGCATGCCCATAGATCTTCTCCCCTTCAAAAATCTCGCTGAATATGCGAGGACAGCTTCCTACAAGGCCCTTATCCGCATAAAAAGGGCCGTAAATCAGATTCTTATTCTTCAGGTATTCCTCCTGATAGCCGATAATGGTCTCGCGCGGCAGAACTTTCTTCTCGTAAAGCGTGTCCCAGACTGCTTCGCCGATCTTCTCCTGGGGATACTGACAGACAAGCCGGTAGTTTTCATCAGTAAGAAGGACCGGCATTCCGAAAAACTGCCATGCCGCTTTCACTACTGCCGCTGTTTCATCCGTCTTAAGTGCTTCAAAGAAAACCCTATATGCCTCCGCTTCACTTCCACGACTTACTTTTCTTATTGTCATTTTGCACAATCCTCTGTATATTGTTTATTAATTAACGACTATATTTATAAAAGTTCCATATGCTATAGTACTCTTATCAATAATACTGCAATTTATCAGTTTGTGCAAATTGGACAATTCTGCAGACAGAAAGGAAGGTATTCATGGATTTTTCAGCTACATTTTCCCCCTATAAAATCGGGAATGTCACTATTAAGAACCGGCTGATCATGCCGGCTATGGATTCAGGCGTATTCAGTCCGGAAGGAAATGTGATCGAACCAACGCTTGATTATTACGGTGCAAGAGCGGCCGGCGGCTTTGGTCTCATCATCATTGAAATCTCGGCAGTCGAGCGAAGAGGCGTCGGCATGCCGTGTGAACCAAACGTATGGGATGACTCAAATCTAAAAGGCATGACACGTCTTGCCAATCACATTAAAATGAACGGCGCAAGAACGATCGTTCAGCTGCACCACGCAGGTCGCGAGACAATCGCTCTGATGGCAGGAGAACAGATTGCAGCACCTTCAAGCGTCCCTTGTCCCACAAACCGTGAAACACCGCACGAGTTCTCAACCCAGGAAGTCTATGACCTGATCCGCCACTACGCGGAAGCCGCTGAGCGCTGCAAAAAAGCCGGCTTTGACGGCGTTGAGATTCATGCTTCCCATGGTTATATGGGCGGGCAGTTCCTCTCTCCACGCTCCAATAAACGAATCGATGAATTCGGCGGCGGCCTTGAAGGACGCGCGTATTTCATGCGGCTCGTCGTTGAAGGCATCAAGAAACTCTGCGGCGAGGACTTCATTGTCACGGCAAGGCTCTCCTCCAAGGAAAACAGGATCGGCGGTCTGGAAATGGAAGAAACCGTCGTATTCGCGCAGATGCTGGAAAGCTACGGGTACGACGCGCTCCACATCTCCGCCGGAACATATGAGACATGGCAGACCATCGTTCCGCCTTCAAGCTGGCAGTCCGGCTGGAATCTTCCGGCTGCACGCAGAATTAAAGAAGCTGTCTCGGTCCCGGTCTTCTCAGTCGGTCTCTTCCACGATCCGTATACAATTGAAACGGCTCTGAAGCGCGGCGACTGTGACGGTATTTCACTTGGCCGTCAGTCAATCTGCGACCCCGATTTTCCGAATAAGATGTGTGCCGGCGTTCTTGACGACATCATTCCGTGCCTTGGATGCACACAGCGCTGCATGGAATTCAACTATCCCGAAAATCTGATGCCGGGCGACTGGGGCGTATCCTGCATGCTGAATCCGGAATCAAGCCATCGTCCCGACCGCCTTCTCAAACAGACCGAGTCTCCGAAGAAAGTTGTTGTCGTCGGTGCCGGTCCGGCCGGAATGCAGGCTGCATTCATGGCAGCCGGCCGCGGCCATACTGTAACGCTGCTGGAAAAAGCACCGTTAAGCCGGGCGGGCGGTCAGTTCCTTATCGCCGCTTATCCGCCTTTCAAGCAAGGTCTTACAAGAGAAATCCGGTATCAGCTTCACATGTGCCGGAAGAACGGTGTAGACATGCGGTTTGATACAGAAGCAACTCCGGAGCTTATCAAAGAACTGACTCCTGATGTTCTTATCATGGCAACCGGCGCGACACCCATTATTCCTTCCATCAAAGGTCTGGAAGAATCCGGTGCCGTTCTTGCCAACGATGTACTGCTTGGCAGCCCTGTTCTCAAATCAAGCGCCCTTATCATCGGCGGCGGCGAGGTCGGTGTGGAAACAGCGGAATATGCAACTGATTACTGTTCAAAAGTATCCGTCGTTGAAATGCTTCCGCAGATTGCCGGACAGCTGTACCTTACAGTACGGAATGACCTGCTTGAGCGTTTTGAAAAGGAAAAAATCGACGTACATGTCAGTACAACAGTAAAAGAATTTATTCCCGGAGGAATCATTGCCGAATGTGACGGAAAGTCCATAACTCTCGATGGATACGATACCGTCATACTGGCTCTCGGTTCAAAGCCATATGTTCCGTTCAATCCGGAAGGTCTTGCACCGGAAGTATATACAATTGGCGACGCGGTTAAAACACGTGACGCAAAATGGGCAATTTACGAAGCTTACCGTACAGCACAGAAGATCTGATGATCCGGAAAGGAGAAGATTATGGTTTCAGAAGTACTGGAAAAATATGTAGCTTGTTTAAACGAGGGCAATGCGGATCATATCGCGGAACTCTTTGCCGATGAATGCGATTTCGTTGACGGCGGCGCCCGTCCGTTCAATTTCCCTGATGTTGTAGCTTCCGGAAAATCAGGTGTTCATGATGCTTTTAAGGGAGTATTTGAAACATATAAAGTTGTCGCAAAAATCACCAGACTGAACCCCAACTCCATGGAATATGATGTTGAGCTGGCCGGTCTCAGCATTCCGTGTATCGGAGCCGCAACCCTTGACGAAAGCGGAAAAATCAAAGAGTATATCGTGCGTCCGAGATAAGCTTTCCAACAACCCTGCAGGAACACCGGGGTCTGCCGTTTATAAGCCGGCAGGCCCCTTTCTGTTCATTCGTTACTGCTGCTTATCATCATCGCTTCGGCTGCTGAAGTCGTTTTCAATACGCTTCTTCCAGTCGGCCTTCAGGGGGCTGCTGCTCCGGACGCTGCCGATGGTCTCACTCAGCACTTCAAAATTCAGCTGCGTTCCCCGACTGTCACATTTATAATTGACAGCCCGGTCCTCGTCAATTCCGAATTGCGCGGCTGTTTCAGCCGCATCGATATTCGCGGCAAGGAAAAGAAATTCCCAGCCATATACGCGCTTCTGGCGTTCAATCATTGCCTTGACCTGCTCTCTGGTGTATATGTGGCTGGCATTCTCCATTCCATCTGTAGTGATGATAAAAATCGTATGCTCCGGCACATCCTCCTCTCGCGCGTACTTATGCACGTTTCCAATGTGATGGATTGCACCGCCCAGAGCATCCAGCAGCGCCGTGCAGCCTTTCACAAAATATTCCCTGTCCGTCAGCGGACTCACCGACCTGATATTCACCCGGTCGTGAACCACTTCGCTCGTGCTGTCGAAAAGAACCGTTGATACAAACGCGTCCCCGCTTTCCTTCTTCTGCTTATCAAGCATTCCGTTAAAACCGCCGATCGTGTCACGCTCCAGACCGCGCATCGAGCCGCTCCTGTCAAGGATGAATATAATTTCCGTCAAATCTTTCTTCATGTTCCAAGCCTCCTCTGCTTTACAGCTGCCTGCTCTTACCTTACAGCTGCATTATAGGACAGCTCCGGAACAATCTGGTCGCCTGAAAAGCGACAATTCCATTCTGTACTTCCCGCTGCTCTATTTATTAATAAAGTACAGCCCGGTCATACAGATCAGGATCCCCGCAATTTTATTTCCGGTAAGTGCTTCATGGTAAAAAAGATATCCCACAAATATCAGGCTGACGGCAAGCAGCGCACTGCACACAAGCTGTCCGGTGCTGATGTTCCACCCGACCCGGTACATATATATGGAACCGGCCTCCAGTCCGATAATCATAATGCCAAGCGCGTAGCTGCTCCAGTTCAGATGACGGTATTCCTGCAGAAGATTCCCGCCCCTGCTGAAAATCGCGTACAGAACCGCGGCCGCACACGCCCCGACCAGATATGTGACGGTAAGAGAAGCAAAGGGATTGACATCCGCCGGTACGACTTTGGCGCATACCTGATAAAAAACACTGGATATGACAATCATTAAGATCGGAATATACATATTCATGGCAATAAGCTCCTTTTTTCATCAGGCTCCAAGCAGACTCTGGTCAAACGCGAAAAGAGCCTCATTGATTTCAAAAATATTATAATTTCCATTCTCGATAAAGTATTCCACAATAATATCGGATTTACTGCTGTGCGAAAGTGCAAAGCCGGCTTTCATCAGCATTTCCTTCGTCTCGTCAAGCGGCAGCTCAAGTGCAATTGCAAACGCCAGCACCGTTGATTTGCCCGGATGATAGTTCCGGCCGCTCCTTATCTTGGAAAAAAGCTTCCTGTCGATATTGGCTTTCTTATAGCACGCCGCGTCCGACATATTCTTTTCATCGATTTTCCGGAGCAGCATCTGAGAAAAGCTTTCGTCGATCATGTGAACCGCATCACTGAGCTCTTTTTTCCGCTTCTGCAATAACGGAGCCTGCAGTTCCGCCATCCCCCTGACACAGCTGTAATCAGTCTCCTCCAGTATCAGCTGTCTCTGAATGCGATCCTCATACGGCTCAGTATGCGCATCCACATAACAATCATCAATATATGCGGCTATGTCTGCAAAAAGCTTTTCTCCAAGCTGGAGGGAAGATTTATCAAAAAGCACAAGATAGACCATCATATCATTTTCAAGAAGAAAATCGCCGATCGTATCAACCGCGGCCTTCAGCGCCTTATCCTTCGGATACCCGTATATACCGGATGAAATAAGCGGAAACGCCACGCTTTTACAGCTGTATTCCTTTGCCAGCCCGAGCGACTTCCTGTAGCAGGAAACCAGCTTCTCCTCTTCGCCGTTTCTTCCGCCGCTCCATCGGGGACCGACCGTATGAATAATGCAACGGCACGGCATGCCGTATCCCTTTGTTATCTTCGCGTCCCCTGTCGCACAGCCGCCAAGCTTCCTGCATTCATCAAGAAGCGCCGGCCCGGCCGCCCGGTGAATCGCTCCGTCCACACCTCCGCCGCCAAGAAGTGTAGAATTCGCGGCATTTACAATGGCATCCGCATGAACCTTTGTGATATCGCTTCGAATTAACTGCAATGGCATAAGCTGCATCCTCCCATCTGTTTACCATTATCATACCATACCGGCATAAAATGAAAAGAGGCTGCATCCGCATATGATTCACAAAAAATCATCTTGCCCTTTACAGCCGGCACCGCTTTACTGTATATTTAAAAAAGATATACGTCACAGCAATTTTTCAGAGGAGCGGTTTCATGAATAAATATAAAAACACAAAAGACAGCATGACAGAACAGTGCCACCTTATCATGCACAGGGATATCAATGGCATGGGACGTCTCTACGGCGGCACGCTGATGTCCTGGATCGATGAAACAGCAGGCATTGTCGGCAGAAGACACGCCGGATGTCTCGTCACAACGGCCGCCGTTGACAATCTGCAGTTCCGTGACGGCTGTTATCTGGGAGAACTGGTCGTACTGATCGGAAAAGTCACCTATGTCGGAAATACATCGATGGATGTTCAGGTCGATACATACCGTGAGGTTCTGGGCGGAACACGGACGCTGATCAACAGAGCCTTTCTCGTAATGGTTGCCATCGACGAAAATCAGAAACCGACACTTGTTCCGCGTCTCCGCGTCCGTTCGGAGTCGGAGAAAGCCGCGTGGGAAGCCGGCAGCAAGCGGTATGCGCTTCGCAAAATTCGGAAAACTGAAGGGTTTTAAGTAAACAGGCCTGCATCCGGATTACCGGACGCAGGCCATATCAGATCAGGCAGTCTGCAGAGCACTTCCTCTTCTGCACTTTCACCGCATTCCTGTCAGCGCTTCTGCAACCTTTACAGCCTCAGCCGCGTTGACCGAATAACCGTCAGCGCCTATCTCCTCTGCATATTTCTTCGAAACCGGACATCCCCCTACCATAACCTTGTAGCTGTCGCGGATTCCTGCTTCCGTCAGCTTGTCAATAACGGTTTTCATCCCTGTCATGGCAGTCGTCATAAGCGTTGACAGACAGATCAGATCTGCATTTACTTCCTCTGCCTTTTTTATAAAATCATCGAGCGGAACATCCCTGCCAAGATCATACATCTCAAAGCCGGCCGTTTCCATCATGATCCGGACCAGATTCTTCCCGATATCATGTGTGTCGCCTTCCACAACACCGATAACTGCCTTTTTTTTATTACGCCCATCCCTGTGTTGATCAAGGTGCGGTCTCAGCACGTCCAGGCCGGCATACATCGCATCCGAACAAAGCAGAACTTCCGTCACGAAATATTCCTCTTCATCATACAGTTCACCGACCCTCTTCATTCCATCTACAAGCCCGTATGTAATCCCGTCATATGCGGAGTATCCCGCGTCAATATACTTTCTCGCTGTTTCGGCCGTCTCTTCTTCCTCCATTTCGACAACCGACTTTGACATGCTTTTAAGCAACGCTTCCTTTGAATAATCCATTACTTTCTCCTCTTCTATGATTCCAGAACAACACGCTTTATGATACCGTCTTTGAGTGGATAATGGATATTCTTGATACACTGCTGACCTGCTATATCAAGCTTTCCGATTGACGCGATGCAGCCTTCTCCGTACGTCATCGGACCTGGAAGCGGGTAATCCACAAGCTTCGCCTTGTTCGTTCCCAGCAGGGCGAATGTTGTCTTCGGGCACAGAAGAATCAAGGTATCGGTGTTTTTCTGAGCCAGCATCTGCTTAACAAAGCCGAATGTAAAATCTTCCACGACCTGTGCCGCAAGCTTTGGTCCCAGTATTTTTACACTGCCGACAGAATCCGCATAGCTGATCATCTGCACGCCCTGCTGCTCAGCCTCCTTTATATACCGCAGAAGCTGAACACCGATTCTGCCGCTCAGTCTGGCAAAAAGCTCAGGATCCTTCCGGAGGGTCTTGAAAACACATGTCGTGTCAATCAGAAAATTGAGAATCGTAAACGGTCCGCATATATCAAGCACAACCTGATTTCCTCTTCTCCGGAGCTCCCCGCAGGCATTCAGCACTGTGTTCATTCTTCCTGCTGTAAAATCAATTTCCGGAAGCTTGAGCAGCTCCTTCATGTCGGACGTCAGATAATCCTCCGTGCGCGGTCCTGTCATTCCATCGCTGTATTTTACAAGAGCACCCATTGATTCCGCTTCCAGGACATGGTCAAAGGGAAGCTCGCAGAATGCTGCGCCTTCCTTCTCCCTGACTGCCTCCGCAATCTTCACGGTATCTTCCGCACTGCAATACGCATCCGGAAATGTTACATTCAGTGCCTGCATTACCTCCGGACTGACGCCGGCCGCATTGTCATATGTACAGACAAAATCCATTATCCGATCCATTATTAACTGCTCCTTCCTGCACTGCCTGGACAAATCGCTCAGAAATTAATCGTCGACGCGGAAATAAACATAAAGAAAGCCCAGATGATAAGCAGAATGACTGGCATAGCCTTCTGTCTGACAATCAGTGCAATGTATTCCCGGATAAAAGCATTCGGCCAGTAATAAAACGCCGTCCTGCAGCCGATTCCCTCAGCCTTCAGTCCCAGCTTGTGCGCATAATAACCGGTTCGGAAAACATGGTAATTATTCGTGACAAAAAGCACGCGATAGTCCTTTTTAATACTGTCCATAATGGTCTTCGAATACGAAAGGTTCTCCCAGGTAGTCGTTGACCTGTCTTCTATCAGAATGCTGCTTTCCGGAATCCCCTGTGTCAGAAGATACCGTTTCATCGCAGCAGCCTCGGTCGTATCCTCGTCACTGCCCTGTCCTCCGGACACGATGATCTTCGTCGTATCATCGCCGGATCTGTGCAGCACCTCAATTCCCTTGTCAAGCCGCATCTTAAGAAGCGGTGACACTTCCCCGCCGCCAAGAACCCGCGCGCCATGCACAATTACAAAATCACAGTGCGGATTCGTCGGGAGGATCATACAAAGCTCGGAATAAAGAAAGAATCCGACGAATGTAAAAAGAATATACAGCATCATAATACTGGCAAGGATGATGATCCCCATTCCAATCAGTGATTTAGAGACATTCGCGACTGACAGAACCAGTCCGATAAACGCAGCCCACATACCAAAGCCGAAAAGAATAGAAAGGCAATGGGACAGACTGAAGCCGTCACGTTTTATTGAAATAATTCCCGCCCAGATAAAAACAAACGGCATGATCAGCATGCAGAAGCCGCCCGTAAGGACAAGAAACACCGCAAGGCTTTTAAGTACCGTGCTGTCAGATGCCGCGCCCGCGGCCAGAATAAACAGGAATATACAGATCATCAGAAGAAAAACATTGAAAAATGCTCTTTTGTTTTTAATAAATGAAATCATGAAAATCAGGAAAGAAATTCCAAAGATGACCCATAAAAACATAGCAGTTCCTCGCTTATCCAGTGTTTATTTTGTTCTGTAAATCCATTCTGACAATACACCAGTTTTGGAATCTTGTCAATAAAACAGGCTCCTCCTGTAAAGTCTGAGCTTTACGGAAGGAGCCTTGTATTTTTACAGAAAAGCTACGCGTTCATCGCAACTTCATTCGCCGTCCAGATCGCGTCCATAATATTCGCTGCCACCTGGGAATCGCCAACATTA
>Ga0163159_1001868_pt1 | contig 18737 bp, 14 predicted proteins | sample BioMet9_FD_108702 | JGI IMG/M metagenome (GOLD analysis project Ga0163159, IMG submission 108702) | Microbial communities from bioreactor (seeded with sewage sludge) at Lawrence Berkeley National Lab, California, USA - Biofuel... | ecosystem: Engineered > Bioreactor > Anaerobic > Unclassified ... | reverse complement strand
GTGTAACCGAGGTGATCGTCAAGTTCGCCTTCAAGGCCGTTCTCAAGAAAGGCGCTGATCATATCCTTGAACAGGTCATTGATGTCCTGCATGGAGTTGACGTCGAGCTGCTGCAGGAGTGCCGTAAGTTTCTCACGTTTTGCTGCTCTCTCGGGATCTTTTCTGCTGCCCATTTTAAAACCTCCAGATATGTGCTCTCATTTTGCACCTATCTGGAGGTTTACACAATCTTTGGGGAAGACTCGATAATACTGTTTTTTTTAAGATTTCGCGACTGTTTCATTATTTTTTGCTGCTTTGTAGCGCTACTAACTATATAGAAGCAGGCTCAGCTATTGTCCCGGATGATGCGGCAGGGGTTGCCGCAGGCTATTTTGCCGGCGGGGATGTCCTTTGTCACCACGCTGCCGGCTCCTATGACTGTATCGCCGCCGATCGTCACGCCCGGCAGGATGATGGCGCCGCCGCCGATCCAGACGTTGTTGCCGATGGTGACAGGCGCCGTGAGCGTCCGGCAGAAGCCGCGCGAACCATCAGCCCTGGCCGGGCCGAAGCGTTCTTTTGCGTTTGTCGAATGGAAAGCCGTATATATCTGTACGCTTGGCGCGATCAGCGCGTTGTCTCCGATCCGGATGACGTTGTCGTCTAGAAAGACGCAGTTCATATTGATTTCGCAGTTGTCGCCTAGATAGATGTTTTTACCGTAGTCTGCATAAAAAGGCGCCGCGATCCACGCGTTTTTCCCTATGCCGCCAAGCAGCTCCGTGAGCAGCTTTGTCTTAGCCGCGCAGTCTTCGGACGGCAGCGCATTATAGCCGCGCAGAAGGTTTTGTGCTTGATGCCAGCTAGCCAGCAATTCCGGTGCGCCGTCGTCATACGGCCCACCCGCCAGCATTTTTTCACGCTCAGTCAATTCGGCCCCTCCATATAATATATGTATATTTGCAATCAGCCACGCAGGAACTTTTTCTCTATCAATTCCGCGCGGTTTGTCCAGCCGCACTGGCGGAAAAGGGCGGCTGCCTGGGCCGCGTCTTCGTTTGTCCTAGCGCCGAAGCCTCCGGTTTTCATTTCGGTCCAGGCCTTGGCCATCAGCTGAGTGGCAGCCCACTGTTTTCTGGCTACGGAGCCGAGGAAGATCTCCGCTCTGGCGAGGGCCTTTTTTGCGCCTTCCGCGTTGCCGCGCTCGGCGTCGGCGATGGCCTTGAGACTGTAAAGCGTGGAATCACAGCGGCCGCCGCGGCAGTTTTCGAACATGGAGACGGCTTTGTCGATGTGTGCGTACATAAGGGGAAGGTCGCAGAGGTCCAGCGCCGCGCCAGCAGCTCTCGCGTGGAAGCAGCTGCGGCCCCAGTAGAGGTCAAGCTCCTCGCATTTGTCGGTACATTTTGTGAAGTACTCCAGGGCCGCCTGTAAATCTCCGCGCAGCTGGCATAGCTCGCCTAGATAGCACATGTTGACGAGAATGCCAAGCGTGTAGCGGCGGCCGGTCAGTGCCAGCTTTTCAAATAGTCTGATCGAGTGGCGGAAGGTCTTTTCGGCGGAGGCATCCTTCAGCATGAACTGGGCCATGCCGACGTATCGGACGGCAGTGGCCAGGTAGTGGGGCATGTCCGCGGTCTTAGCCAAGCGAATCAGCTCGCGGGCCGTAGCCAGCAGCCTGGGCGCGTTTTCCGTCTGAATGTGCATGTAGCACAGATGTTTGAGACAGTGGACATGCGTCTCGGTGAGGTTAAAGGTCTTCGCGAGTTTGACCGCCGCGTCGATGTAGACGCCGCTTTTGTCATATTCGCCCCAGCTCACATGGTAGCCGCCCGCAAGTTCGAAACAGGCGGCTTCGAGCCGTGCGAACTCGCCCGATTCTGCGCCGCGGCCGAGCCGCATTTCATCCAGTATATTCATGGTCTGGCTGATTTTGGCCTCCGTTTCCGCGCGGCTGCTGAAGGGCGTGTAGCAGGAGAGCAGCACTTCGTCTGTTACGACGGGATAGAGGTCATGGTTGAGCGTAATGTCGAAGATGAGTTCGCGGATGTACTGTTTGAGCTCCATTTCGCGCTGACCAGATCTCTGGTAGTGGTGGCGCAGCAGCGAGCTCAGCTGCGGGTCCCATTTCTGCGGAGACCAGCGGCGGTTGAGCGTCTCAGCGGCCCGTTTGTGCAGCTCCTGACGGCGTGCGAGCGAGATGGATTCATAGACACAGAAACGTATGCGGTCGTGTGCGAAGCCCCAGACAGCCTTGCCGTTTTCTTCCTTTTCCGTGAGCAGCCCGCGCGAGATCAGGGCTTCGCCTGCGTCGCGCACGGAGTTCTCATCCGCTCCCATGGTCTCGGCTGCTTGCCGCGGTTCCGCAGCCGCGCCGAAGACCGCCAGCGTTTCGAGCAGTCCGCGCTGAACAGGTTTCATCTCGCCGAGCCGGTCCATAACGAGTCCGCCAAGTCCGTTTGTGCAGTCGGAATCAGGGTTCTCGGCCAGCGCGTGCAGCATTTCGAAGAGCAGCAGGGGCAGACCTTCGCTCTCGCGTATAAAGAAGTCGCCGCCCCGTTCCTTCAGGACAGCCTGCGGCAGCGTGCCCGCGCAGATCTGCAGCACTTCGTCGCCGCGCAGCGGTTCCAGCTTGATCGGCGCGATCCGCCAGGAAGCGGAGGCGGCTGCGTTCTGCAGCATGGCGAGTATCACGCGCGCCGACTCAGGCCGGCCCGAGACAATGGCGCGCAGCGGGAAGGAGACGGCGCCGATGAATGCGGTCAGCAGCTGGAGCGACTGCACGTCAAACCAGTGCGCGTCCTCGAACACCATGTAAACAGCGCCGCTTTTGGCCAGTTCCCTGACGAGGGCCGCGATCATGTCTCCGATCACGATGGGGTTTCTCTCTGTAAGGAGCGCCACGTCGGCGTTGTAGTTGAGCCGACGGTCGGCCAGGAAGGTCGGAAAGACGCCGGACAGCACCGACTGGCTGCGCGCGTCGGGCCATTTGCCCCGTTCCCCCAGGGCGGCGCCTATCTGAGTCATGATATTGTTCCAGGCAGAATAGGGATAGGCCTCTCCGACCGCGCAGGCGCGGGCCGTGAGGATCAGAGCGCCGTTTCCCCTCAGCTGTGAGACGGCCTGTTCTATGAGCGCGGTTTTGCCGATGCCGGCCTCGCCGTAAACGAAGGCCGCGGTGTTGCGGCTGCTCTGGTCCTCCAGTGCTTCCAGCAGCGATGCGAGTTCACGCTTGCGGCACCAGAAATGTCCGCCGCCGGCCGTGTTCTGCGGCTGAAGGTGATTCTCCGGCATGATCCCGGCGGTGATTTTTTTAAAATAATCTCTGGCCCGCTCCGAAGGAGCGACGCCGAGCTTGTCTTCGAGGCGCGCCGAATAAGAGCGGTATAGCTCGGCCGCCCTGGTGGGCAGCCCCATGCTGCGGTAGACGTCCATGAGTTCAAGCGCCGAGTCCTCGTCGTACGGGTCAAGCTTGAGCAGAGCCTCAAGAGAAGAACCCAGTTCCTCCGTGAGCTTCTGATCGTAACAGGCGGAGACGCGGTTGCGCAGCCATCCGGCCAGTCTGTCAACGAGAGCCGTGCGTGCGGCCGAGATCCACTCCTCGCACTCATCGGAATCTCCGGCTTCGAGGCCTTCGAGCGGTTCTCGGAACATCAGCGCAGGGAGCGGTACGGAAGGGTCGGCGATTTTATCCAGAACTTCCACGTCGGTGGAGAAGTCTTTGAGCGCAAAACTGCGGCGGTCGATCTCCGTATGCCCGGGCAGAGCGGAACGGATCAGATAGAGAGCGTTGCGAAGGTTTGCGCGGGCCTTGTCTCCGTCCTTGTCAGGCCACAACAGACCTGTGAGGCGCGCGCGCGTGACGGGACCGCCGAAAGCGGCGTAAAGAACGGCGATTTCGGCCTTCTGCAGAGGGAACGATACTCTGACGCCGTCAAGCTCAATATCAGCGCCGCCTAAAAAATTCACCGCCAACCCCATCATCAGGCCTCCATTCAGCCATTTCATCAAATTATATATGCAAGCTGCGTTTTGAGACGAAAAATCGTCAAATTTTCGTCAAAAAATTAGATGGGTTGGCGCTGCCAGTGGTTTTGTCGATTTTTACGCTCGTCAGACGGCATGAGAGTAAACTCTCAGCGAAAATACGGAAGTTTCATGCTGCTTTGCTAGAGCGGCTTTGAAAGGGTGAGTGGATTGCAGATAACGCTGACTTTAAACGGCGAAAAAAGGACGGGCGAAGCCGGTCCGGCTACGCGGCTTATCGACATGCTCAGAGAGCAGTTCCGGCTCGTGAGCGTCAAGGAAGGCTGCGGAGCCGGTGAATGCGGCGCCTGTACCGTGCTGGTGGACGGGGAAGCGGTCTGTTCCTGCACGATGCCCGCTTTTCAGGCCGAGGGCCGCGAGGTCACTACTCTCGAAGGGCTTGAGAAAAACGGCGAGCTTGACGTGATCCAGCAGGCCTTTATCGACTGTGACGCGGTGCAGTGCGGTTTCTGCACGCCCGGCATGATCATGTCGGCCAAAGCCCTTTTGATGAAGAATCCCTCTCCCACGAAAGAACAGATCCGCACGGCTCTGGCCGGCAACATCTGCCGCTGCACAGGCTACGTGCCCATCGTGAAGGCTGTGGAAACGGCCGCCGCGAGGATGAAAGTGGCTTAGACGATGGAAAATCTCGTTAGGCCGCGCAGCCTTGCAGAGCTTATGAAAACGCTGTCCGCCGCGCCGAAACACGCGCTGGTGGCAGGCGGCACCGACTGGGTCGTGAAGAATCACGGCCAGGTCGGCGCAGATCTGGTAATCATTGATCTGGCACCCGTGCGGGAGCTTTACGGCATCTCCATCGGCGGCGGCACGCTGCGCATAGGCGCTATGGAGACGATGACTGCCATAAATTCAGACGAAAATGTTAAAAAATATGCGGCGGCCCTTTGCGACGCCGCTTCCGTGATGGGTTCGCTGCAGATCAGAAACCGCGCTACTCTGGGCGGCAATCTGGCCAACGCCTCCGCCGCGGCAGACACGCCCTCGACGCTGGCGGCCCTTGGCGCGCACGTAAAGATCCTCTCGCCGCGCGGCGAGAGGATCATAACAATCGAAGAGGCTCTGGGCGCCAAGCCGAACACCAGCGCTCTGGCGGCGGATGAAGTGATCGCCGCGTTTGAGATCCCGGTCGCTGAAAAACGCGTCTCAGCTTTCAAAAAGATCGGCAGCCGCAGCGAGGTAAGCATCGCGCGGCTCAATATGGCGGTTTCGGCGCGGTCCGAAGGTGGACTTTTCTGCGGCGCCCGCGTTTACGTGGGCACACTTGGCTCCGCGGCCAGACGCTGCGCCGCCGCCGAAGGAGCTCTGGGCCTGCCGGCTGCAGAACGGTCGGCGGCGCTCAGAGAAGCGCTCGCGGAGTTCGCGGAAAAGTCGATACCAGGTCGTTCAACTCTGCCATACAAGCGCTCCGCCATTCAGGCACTGGGGCTTGACGTGCTGGCGCTGCTTGCAGCCAGGGCGGCGGGAGGGACAAACTGATGGACCATAACTATAAATACATCGGCAAGCGCATTCCCAAGTTCGACGCCCGCGATAAGGTTACGGGCCGCTACCTTTGCCTTGCCGACGAAAAATATTTCGACTGCCTCTATGGCGTACTGCTGCTGAGCCCTTATGCGAATGCGAAGGTCGTCTCGATCGACGCCTCCGCAGCTCTGGCTCTGCCTGGCGTTAAAGTTCTCACTTATAAAGACGCGCCAGACGCGAAATATAACAGCGGCGAATGGTATCCGGGCCAGAACGATTTCCGCGACGAAACCTTGCTCACCGGCCACGCGCGCTACGTTGGCGACCGTATCGCCCTTGTGCTGGCCGCAAGCGAGGCCGAGGCGCGCGAGGCGCTGAAGCTCGTCAAAGTTGAATACGAACAGATGCCGGCCGTCGTTGACCTTAAAACGGCAGCGGATAACGCCGCTCTGCTGCACGAGGACGGCATGAAGGCATTTCCCGGCAAACTTGGCTTCGGCGATATAGACGCGGCCTTTGCGAAGGCCGCTTACATAGAAACGGACACGATCTACACGCCCAAGGTCCACCACGCGGCTATCGAAACGCACTGCGTGCTGGCCCTGCCAAAACCGGGCGGCGTCATTGAGATACATACGCCCAGCCAGGTCGTCTTCGGCGTTCAGCATGCGGCAGCGCTGGTGCTGCCTCTGCCGCTTTCAAAAATTCATGTGGTCAAGGCTAACATGGGCGGCACCTTCGGCGGCAAACAGGAATCCTGTTTTGAACCGCTCTGCGCCTGGGCCGCCTGGAAACTCCGGCGTCCCGTCTTCATCAACACGAACAGGGAAGAGACGATCCTCGGCACCAAGACGCGCGCGGCCGTGCTCGGCACTGTTGCGACGGCGCTGGACGAAAACGGCTTCATTCTGGGCCGCAGATTCGACATTACGCTCGACGCCGGCGCCTACCTGACCGGCGGCAAGAAGGTCATGATGGCGATGGGCAAAAAGGCCTCGCGTCTCTACCGCATGGCGGCGATGCTCTACGAGGGCCGCACGGTTCGCACCTCGACTACGCCATGCGGCGCCTGCCGCGGCTACGGGTCGCCGCAGATACACACGATCACCGAGGTCCACACGGATCTGCTCTGTCGCAGGCGCGACTGGGATCCGGTGGAATTCCGGCTCAAAAACCTCATGCGCGAGTTCGACGACGATCCGGCCGGAGCCTCCAACATCGGCAAGGCGCGCGTGGTTGAATGCCTTGAGCGCGGCGCCGCGGCCTTTGGCTGGAACGAGAGAAAGACGCCGGTCACAAGCTCGGACGGACGCTTCGTCACAGCGGCTGGTTTCGCCTGCTGCACGCACGGCAACGGCTACTATAAAACGATCTATCACGACTACACGCAGATGTCGCTGCGCATCCTGGAAGACGGCTCCGCGATCCTGCGCACGCCGCTCCATGAACTCGGCAGCGGCACCACCACGGAAATGGCGCAGATCGTGGCCGAAGTGACCGGCATTGAAATGGACAAGATCACCGTTACGGAGGGGGATACCTTCACGAGCGGCTACGACACAGGCTGCCAGGCCAGCCGCGTCATCTATGTCTGCGGCGAATGCGCGCGGCTCGCGGCCGAGGCCGCGGCCAGGAAGCTCTGCGAAGAGGCTTCAAAGCTCTATGACGCGGACGCGGTCCTTGCGGACGGCAGGCTTCATGTGAATGGCAAAGAGATCGAAATCGGCGAAGCGGTGACGCAGATCATGCTCCAGAATCGCGTCTCCATCGATGTGGGCGTGGCCTACGCGCCCGAGAAAAATCCGGCCTCCTTCGCGGTCCATTTCGCGGAGGTGCGCATCGACAAGCTCACGGGGCTTGTGAAGGTCGTCAAATATCTGGCGGTCCACGACCTCGGACAGGCCATCAACAGGAGCTTTGTGGAGGGCCAGATATACGGCGGCGTGCAGATGGGCATCGGCATGGCTCTGCTGGAAGACCTGCCCTACGACAAAGATGGCAGGCCGGCCGTGAGAAACTTCGACAAGTATCACATGATAAACGCGCCCGACATGCCGGAGGTGGAAACGCTTCTCATCGAGGACGAGGAACCTGGCGGTCCCTTCGGCGCCAAGAGCGTAGGCGAGATCGTCACGGTACCGGTGGCGGCGGCCGTGGTCAACGCGGTCAACCGCGGGCTAGGCACATCTTTGACGCAGCTGCCGCTGACGCCGGCCAGGATCGCGGCGGCCGCGCAGGAATAGTTGATATGAGGTTGGCAAACCTCTTGTCATAGAAGTAAAATCAGCTTTTTAATCAAGGAGGAATCATTATGGGCAACGAAAAAGGAACGGATATGAAAAAAGCCATGCGCTGGGAAGTCTTCACTCCGGCGTACATCGTCATCGCCCTGGCGGCGATCGTCGGCATCGTCAACAAAGACGCGCTGACAAAGACCTGCAACACGCTTTTCTTCTGGTCGCTGGACAGCTTCGGCTGGCTCTTCCAGCTCACCATCATGGCGAGCTTTGTGCTGGTCGTGGTCGCTATGTTCTCCAAACTTGGCAAAATGAGGATCGGCGGCAAAGACGCCAAGCCTAAGTTCAGCTTCTGGACCTGGTTCGCCATGACCCTGACCGGCGGCATCGCGACCGGCATCGTAACCTGGAGCGTCAACGAACCGGTAATTTACTACGGCAGCGTCTGGGGCGAACTCGCAGGTCTCGGCATCAAACCCGGCACGCCGCAGGCTGCCATCTTTGCAATGGCAAGATGCTACTACAACTGGACCTTCATCCCCTACGCCATCTACGCTATGTGCGGGCTGCTGGTAGCCTATATTTACTACCATAAGAAGGACAGCCTCACGGTAACCGCCACGCTGAAGCCACTCTTTGGCCCCAAGGTCGCTTCTCCGGCCTGTTCTGCGGTTATCGACACGCTCTCGATGCTTGCCATCACCATCGGACTTGCCACCGGCCTCACGATGTGCATCACGCTCGTGATGTCCGGACTCCAGAGCGGTTATGGCGTCAACAACAGCCTCACGCTCTACATCGTCATCGGTGCTCTGATTATCTTCTGCTTCACCTGCTCCTCATATGTGGGACTCGACAAAGGACTTAAAATCGTCGGCAACCTCAACGCCTGGTTCTACTACGCGCTGCTCGCGCTGCTCCTCATCACCGGTCCGACCCTCTACATTTGCCGCATCGGCACAGCCGGACTGGCAGACTGGCTGCATAACCTGTGGCTGTGGGGACTCGACCCCATCGACATCGGCTGCCCGGCCCTCACCCGTTCCTGGACGCTGTTTGACTTTGCCTTCTGGGTCGGCTATGCGCCTGTGACCGGCATCTTCCTCGCGATGCTCTCCTACGGCAGAACAGTTCGCGAATACATGGTCGTCAACTGGATCCTGCCCTCCGTCTTCGGTATTATCTGGTTCGCCATCTGGGGCGGCAGCGCGCTGCACATGCAGATCAGCGGCGGCGCTGACCTCGTCGGCGCCATCAACAGCGGCGGCGCCATCATGGCCCTCTGGGAATTCCTCAAGCACCTGCCCTTCGGTCTTGGTGTGATCGTAGTGCCGATCAACATCATCGTGATCCTCGCGTCCTTCATCACGAATGCCGACGCCACCCTTACCACGATCGGCTCCATGTGCGTGCGCGACGTGCCCATTGGCACCGAGCCTCCTGCAAAGATCAAGCTGCTCTGGGGCGTCTCGGTGGGCATCATCGCCATCGTCATGGCGGCCTTTGGCGGCGGCGCCCAGGGAGTCGACGGAGTCAAGGCCCTGGCTGCCATAGCCGGCAGCGTGGTGCTCTTCATCTTCGCCATCCAGGTGGTTGCCTTCGTCAAGGTCTTCTTCCTGGATGAGATCGACACTCTGGACCAAAATACAGATCAGCAGCAGTAAAGACAACAGGCGAGGGGCCGTTTGGCCCCTCGCTTTAAAGAATCAAAATAAACTGGAGATGTAAATATGAAGAAAATTGTCCTCACAGGAAATGATTTAACGATCGATGAAGTGTGGGAAGTGGCTGTAAACGGCGCTAAAGTGGAGATCGCTCCCGAAGCCGACGCCAGACTCGAGGAGTCGCGGAAAATCGTTTACGAACTGGTGGACAAAAATTTCCCGGTCTACGGCTTTAACACTGGCGTGGGCTGGAATAAAGACCACAAAATAGACAAGTCGCATTTCGAAAAATTTAACAAGAGCATGATCTTCTCTCACAGCATGGGCATCAAGCCGGAGGCCACGGAGGCCGAGGTGAGGGCCATCATGCTCGTGCGCCTCAACACGCTGCTCTGCGGCCATACCGGCATCCAGCCGGCCGTGGCGCACCACTATGCAGTGATGCTCAACGAAGGCATCAGCCCCGTAATGTACGAGAGAGGTTCGGTCGGCGAGGCCGACATCGGACTGCTGAGCCACATCGGCCTTGCGATGATTGGCGAGGGCGAAGTCAACTACAAGGGCGAGAGAATGTCCTCGCTTGCGGCCCACAAAAAGGCCGGCGTGGAACTGGTGACGCTCGGCCCCAAGGATTCGCTCGCGATCATCGACACGAACGCCTTCGGAGCTGGCGAAGCGGCGCTGGTCCTCAAGGACGTCAAGGACCTGATCAAGATCTCCGACCTCGTCTACGCCGTGTCGCTCGAAGGTTTTGACGGCAACACCTCGCCGCTCGACGAAGAGATCATGTCTATCCGCAAACTGCCGGGGCAGGAAGCCAGCGCGGCCGAGATTAGAAAATATATAGAAGGAAGCTACATCTACGACCCGGATCCGCAGAAAGCTGTGCAGGACCCGATCTGCTTCCGCAGCGGAGCCCACATCAACGGGGCTTTGAGAGACGCGGCAGAATTCGCGGAGAAGTTCCTCAATATCCAGATGAACAGCTCCGACGACAACCCCTGCGTGCTGCTGGGCCGCCGCACCATCCTCTCCACCTCCAACTACGAGGTGCCCACGCTCGCGATGGCTTACGAGATGCTGGGGCTGGCGCTCAGCCACCTCTCGCGCATGTCCTGCTACAGGATGATCAAGCTCGATACGCCAGCTTTCACGCACCTTTCGAGGTTCCTGTGCCACGACAGCGACAACGGCGAGTCCCACTGCTTCGGCGCCTTCCAGAAGGCCTTCACCTCTCTGGACACCCGCATCAGGCACCTGTCCAACCCGCTCACGACGGACTTCATGCCGCTCGCGGGTGACATTGAAGATCACGCTAGCAACCTGCCGCTGGTGACGCAGAAGCTCGCGCAGATGTCCGACGACCTCAAGTATGTCTACGGCATGGAGCTGATCCACGCCTGCCAGGCCATCGATCTGAGGATGAGGACGAACAAGAAGCTCAAGCTTGGCAAGGCAACCCAAAAGATCTGGAAGGAATTCAGAAAAGGCATCAAGCTCTATGAGAGCGAACGCCCGCTGGCGCCGGATATCCAGAAGGCGTACGAGTTCGTTAAGGAACTAGGAAATCTAATCTAAATCGACGTCTTGCAAAAAGACGCGCAGGAGGAACATAACATGAAAGTTGTGCTTACCGGCAACGATCTGACGGTCGACAAACTCTGGGACATCGCAGCGAACAACGCGGAGGTGGAGATCAGCTTCGACGCCAATCAGCGGCTGGAAGCGTCGCGCAAACTCGTCTACGAGCTGGTTGATGCCGACGTACCAGTTTATGGCTTCAACACCGGCGTGGGCTGGAACAAGGACCACAAGATCGCCAAGGATTTCTTCGGCGACTTCAATAAAAAGCTCATTTACTCGCACTCGCTCGGCATCGCGCCGGAGGCCTCCGAGCGCGAGGTGCGCGCCATGATGGCCGTACGCCTCAACTGCCTGCTGGGCGGTTTCACCGGCATCCAGCCTTCCATCGCGCGCCGCTACGCGGAGCTGCTCAACGCTGGTATCCACCCGGTGGTGCCGGAACGCGGCTCCATCGGCGAAGGCGACATCACCACTCTGTCTCATATCGGTCTCGCGATGATCGGCGAAGGTTTTGTCAACTACAAGGGCAAGCGCATGACCTCGAAAGAGGCGCACAAGCTCGCGGGGCTCGAACCGGTCGTGCTGGGACCCAAGGACGGTCTTGCGATCGTGAGCTCCAACGCCTTTGCGGCCGGCGAAGGAGCCATCGTGCTCAAGGAACTCAGAGACCTGGCCGACCTCGGCGACATCGTTTACGGTGCTTCGCTCGAAGCTCTGGACGGCAACGTTTCGCCGCTCAACCCGTCAAGCATGGCGGCCCGCAGGCTGGAGGGACAGGCAAAGAGCGCGGCCAACGTAAGGAACTGCATCAAGGGCAGCTACATCTACGACGCAGATCCGGAAAAACCCGTACAGGATCCGCTCTGTTTCCGCGGCGGAGCCTATGTGAACGGCAGCCTCAGAGACGCGCTCGACTACACGGAGAAGTACCTCAACGTGCAGATGAACAGCACCGATGACAACCCCTGCGTGCTGATCGACGAACGACGCATGATCTCCTGCTCCAACTTTGAAGTCACTACTCTGGCAACTGCCTTTGAGCTGCTGGCCATCGTGATGGTCCACATCTCGCACATGTCCTGCTACCGCACCATCAAGCTGGCGGACCCTGCTTTCACGCGCCTCGCCCGCTTCCTGAGCCCGGATGGCGGCGAATCGCACTGCTTCGGTGCTTTCCAGAAGGACTTTGTTTCGCTCGACGCGGAGATCCGCCTGCTCTCGAACCCATGTTCGGCCGACTTCATGGCCGTGGCCGGCGACATCGAGGACCACGCCAACAACACGCCCATCGCCGTTCAGAAGCTGCGCAAGATCGTCGACAACATGCGCTACATTTACGGCATGGAGCTGATCCACGCCTGTCAGGCCATCGACCTCCGCAAACGCAAGGCTGACATCAAGCTGGGACAGGGCACGGAGATCGTTTTTAAGGAGTTCCGCAAATACGTCAAGCTCTATGAGAACGACCGCCCCATTTCGCCTGACATCCAGAAGGCCTACGAGTTCATCAAAGACGGCACGCTGCTCACTAAGGTACGCGACCGGCTGTTCTGATCCCTGCCAACAGGAAGACGAACAGAAGCGCTCCCCGCCGTTAGGGCAGGGAGCGCTTCTGTTTATGTCCTGCGTGCGCTTTAGTACCTCGACTGCGCCACTTCTATCTTCGACGTTTCAAAGCCATCCGTGATCGTGACATTAGCCGTTCTCGCGGCGCCGCTTGGAATATTTGGCGGATGGATTGAGCTGCGCGCTTTCATGCACAAGGTATCAGTCGCTGTCGCCTGATTTTCGGAAGGTGCTGATTGAGGTCAATGGTGAGAGCGCTGCGGTACGCCTCTCGTTTTCAACTCTGATTATCTGAAAAAGCGCACGCGCAGCTTTGCCGAAAACACTTATCCGCGGGACGCAAACCAGCTCTTCATGGTGTCCAGGATCTGCACGAGTTCGCCTTCTTGAATTATATATGGCACCATTGCGTACATGTAATTTATGAACGGACGGCTGAAAACTCCGCGGTCGCAGGCGTATTGTTTGAATCCGCGCAGAGTCTGCTGGTCGAAGACCTCTATGCATACACAGCCTCCCATGATCCGTACCTCTTTCACGCGCGGGTCGGAAAAACCCTTCATTTCGCGCCTGGTGATTGCCTCTATCTTTTTTATCTTTTCCATATAATTCTCATTTTCGAACAGCTCTATTGATTTAAGAGCCACGCTGCAGGCAAGGGCATTTCCCATGAAAGTGGGGCCGTGCATCAGCGCCATCGACGGATCGTCGCCGTAAAAGCCGTCAAAGACCCTTTTGTTGGCGATGGTGGCTGCGTGCCCGATATAGCCGCCTGTCAGAGCTTTGCCGAGGCACAGGATATCGGGCAGTACAAGGTCTGCGACAAAACGATTGCCGGTGCGTCCGAAGCCGGTCGCGATCTCATCGAAAATCAAAAGCGCGTCGTGCTTGTCACAAAGCTCCCTTGCACGCTTCAGGAAAGAGACGTCGTACATTCTCATGCCGCCGGCGCCTTGCAACAGCGGTTCGACGATAAAGCAGGAGATCTCGCCCCCGTGTTCGGCGAACGCGCGTTCCAGGTCCGTAAGCTCGGTGGAAATGTGGATAACGCCCCGTTTTTCGCCGAAGGCAAAATGATATTCGCTGTCGTCGCCGACCTCCATCGTTTTAAATGTGTCGCCGTGATAAGCGTGCTGCAGTGCGAGAATGGTCCGTCGGCTGCTGCCCCTGTTGACGTTGAACTGCAGGGCCATTTTCAGCGCCACTTCGACCGCAACGCTGCCGGAATCGGAGAAAAAACAGTAGTCCAGATCGCCTGGCAGCCACGAGGACAATTTATCGGCCAATCTTAGCGCCGGCTCGTGCGTAAGGCCGCCAAGCATGACATGGGCAAAGTGGTCAAGCTGGCTGCGTACCGCCGCGTCCAGCACCGGATGGCGATATCCGTGGATGACGCTCCACCAGGAGGAGATGGAGTCTATCAGCCTGCGTCCGTCTTCAGTGTAGAGGCAGACGCCGCTGGCGTCGACGATTTTAAGCGGAGGAGCCATGGTCTTCATCTGTTCGTAAGGGTACCAAATCATCTCTTCGTCTCCTCTATTCGTACAGGGCCATGAGGCTGTCCGCGTTGAGCGGAAATTCGGCGGCTCCGTCTTCCACACAGGCTATTACTTCCACGCCGGACAGCAGCCTGCACATGGCGAGATTGTCTTCTTCCATCACGCTGCAAGGATGAAAATGGTTGAGGATTATTCCCTTGACGGGAATGTGTCTGGAACGCAGGTAGGATACGGTGAGCACGGTTGAGTTGATCGTTCCCAGGCCCGCGTCTGCCACGATCAGGCAGGACATGTCGAGTTCCCTGATGATGTCTTCAAGCAGCAGGACTTTTGTGCCTGTGCGGGCGATGGGACATATGATGCCGCCGCTGCCCTCCATTGTGATATAGTCGTACTTGCGCGCAATATCTTCAAAACCATTTATGACTACGTCCATCTGCACCTGGCGGCCTTCGATTGCCGCCGCAAGATGCGGCGAAAAGGCTCTTTCATACACGTAAGGGCACATGCTTTCAAGCGGCTGCTCAAGACCGGCCGTCTCTTTCACATGTTGCGCGTCTCCTGGCGCGAGGGTCCCGTCAGAACGCCGTCTGTTGCCGCTCACAGCCGCCTTGTAGTAGGCAGCCTTGACGCCGGCCCCGCGCAGCTTCTTCACGATCAGGGCCGTTACATATGTTTTGCCGATGTCTGTGCCGGTGCCGGTGACGAATATTTTTCTGCTCATTCTTTTAATATCTCCTGTCATAGACGGAATTATGCCGCTGCGGTCAGCGACCAACGATTGCGCTCCGCGCGGGGATCAGCCTCTTTGCAATGACGGCCGCCACGACGCACAGCACTGCGTCTCCCGGGACCGCCAGAATAAAACAGTAGAGGAACAGCGGCCATAGACCGATGCCTCTGCCTGTATAGAACGTGGAGATCAGCCAGTAATACAGCATGCCGAAAGCATAGACGATGCAGAGGCCGGTGAAATTCGCAGCCAGCAGCCGCCTCATGGTCGGATGCGGATCCCTGTTCGCGATCACGCCGGTCGCCAGCGCGCCGGCGCTAAAACCGAGCAGATACCCGAAGGTTGGCTGAAGAACATAGGCAGGTCCTCCTCCTCCGGCAAAGACCGGCGCGCCCAGCAGGCCGATCAGAATGTACACGAGCACGCTTATCGCTCCAAGTCTGCCACCCAGCAGCAGCCCCGCCAGCATGGTAAAAAGGAACTGAAGCGTAAAAGGCACGACCGGCACGGGAATGCGAATAAAGGCGCCGACAGAGGCCAGCGCTGCGAACAGAGATATAAGCACGAAGTTGCGGAGTTTGTTCAATGTAAACCTCCTAATTTGTTGCGGTTGACATATATTACATTGTGCCTGCAGCTATGTCAACCTGCTGTTATGAGGCGGTTAACAGCAACTGTGAATATTAAAGCTTCTGAAATAAAGAACGACAATTCCTCAGCCGATATTTGCCGTTCTCTGCTGAGACACGACATACGCTTTGTTAATGTTAGTTCCGTATCCGTTTTGATGCCAAAATACATTGGCACTCGCTGAAAATCCCGCAAAAATTTATGCGGCGGCGAAGGACCACCGCAAGGATTTGTTAGGCATTTCTTCACTTTTATATAAAGACGAGGAGCGATATTCATGAAACGTCAGAATCCTGTCTGCCAGACCTATCTTAAAATACTCGAGCGCTAGCTGGTGCCGACCATGTGCTGCACGGAGCCGATCGCCATTGCTCTCTGCGCCGCCAAAGCCCGTGTGGTTTTGGACGCGCTGCCCGATTACATCAAGGTAGAGGCCAGCGGCAACATCATTAAGAACGTTAAGAGCGTTAAGAGCGTGGTGGTGCCAAATACCGGCAGCGATGCGCGGCGGACGTCTGGGCGCGATGCTGAAGCTGTTGTCGCTGTCCGTGTCTCTGTCTCTCTGTGAACTTCGTAGATCCACCAGCCGACTACATGGCCGTGGCCGGCGACATCGGGGGCCACGCCAACAACACGCCCATTGTCGTTCAGAAGCAGCGCAAGATCGTCGACAACATGCGCTACATCTGCGGCATGGTGCTGATCCACGCTTACCAGGCCATCGACCTGCGCAAACGTAAGGCTGGCATCAAACTGGGCCAGGGCACGGAGACAGTCTGGAGTGAGTCCCGCAAGAAAATGGCCCTCTATGAGAACGACCGCCCCATCTTGCCGGACATCCAGAAAGCCTACGAGTTCATCAAGGACGGCACGCTGCTCACCAAGGTGCGCGACCGGCTGTTCTGATCCCTGCCAACAGGAAGACGAACAGAAGCGCTCCCCGCCGTTGAGGCAGTGGGCGCTTCTGTTTACGTCCCGCGTGCGCTTTTAGTACCTTGACTGAACCACTTCTATCTTCGCCGTTTCAAAGCCGTCCGTGATCGTGATATTAGCCGTTCTGGCGGCGTCGCTTTCGTTTTTGTCCACCTCTATGAGTATCTGTACGCGGTTGTCCTTTGTGCCGGCGCCGGCGGTCTTGTTGATGCGGCACCAGCCGCTGTCGCTGGCGGCGGTCCAGGTCTTTTCAGAGAGGATGCCAAGCGTGTCGTGTCCCGCCTCAGCGCTGAAATCAAAGGCGGCCTTGTCGGCGGCGATGCGCGGCGGACGCCTGAGCGCGATGCTGAAGCTGTTATCGTTGTTCGTATCCCTGTCTTCTCTTGCGGCCGGGTAGATCCACCAGCCGACTCCAAAGGCTCCGCGCGTGTGGCCTTCCGTCCAGCGGAAGGTGCCATTGATTTGCTGTCCCACGTTCTGCATTTTGTCGCGGTAAGCGGAAGACACCTTCCAGATCCACTGCTGATGGGGCTGGAGCAGGGTGCGGGATGTCAGCACCGCATCGTCGAGGTGCCGGAAATACCAGTTCTTGCTTCCGTCGGCGGGACGCCTGAAGGAATAGAGCCATTGTGTGTTGGCCGTCATGGAGCTGCCGGACTGGTTCTCTATATTGTAGTCGTAGATGGTGACCGTTTCAGATGTTGAAAACGTCGCACCGGCTGAAATACTGGCGGCAGGTTTGCCGCCGCTGACACCGACAGAGCCGCCCACGTTCCAGGAAAATCCGGTCGTCTTTGTCTGGGAAGCGTTGATGTTCTCAGGCGCGCTGTCAACGGTGCTCACGCTGTCGATGCCGGAACTGCCGTCATCCATCCACTGGTTCATCGTATAGCCGGATATGTAGCCTGCGACTACGTCATATTGGGCGGTTTTGTAATTGTGCCCGGCCCATTGCTGGTTGGTCAGGTGCTGCTTGGAATATTTGGCGGAGGGATTGAGCTGCGCGCTTTCCTGCACAAGGTACCAGTCGCTGCCGTCCGCAAAGGAGTGGCAGGCATAGATGACATGAGTCAGGATGAACCTGCGTCCATCTTTTGAGTAATCGTTTTGAACTACGTGCGCCTGAGCAAGTTTGGTCAAATCGCTGTCACTGGCGTTTGCACTGTCGATCTGTCTGCCAAGTCCGTCCAGACCATTTGCCCAGGCCAGAAAGTTCTCCACCCTCAGGCGCTGTTGGGATGCCTCTACTTCCGCGTCGCTGCTGATCGCAGTCCCTGACGCCGGCACGCCGGTGCGGATCTTTTCGCTGCTGCTCTCTTCCTCTGCAAAGGTGCCGCTAACGTCAACCGATGCGGCCGCGATCTGGTTGTTGTCGCTGCGCGTGATGTAGGTGAAGATGTCCTTGCCCCTGCGGGCCGTCGCGTAGATTTCTACGTTTTGGTCTTTGTCCGCGCTGCTGAGGTCGAAATCCGGCTCTTCGCCAAGAGCCGCCAGCAGTTGGTTGACCTCGTTCTCGTTCGCGTGTTCAAGGGCAACCACGGAACCGTTTTCAAAAGCTGTTTTTAGCTGTGCCGCCGCGATTTCCGCGGAATTGACGCCGTCCGCGTAGGAGAGCATCACGATGTCTCTGGAGCCTGAGGCTGAGAGCGGCAGCAGTTCCGCCTGTTCGGCCAGATACGAGGCCATTTCGCCGTGCAGGGCGCCGCCCAGGTAGACAGCAGTCCTGCTGCTGTGGTCGGAACTGCCGCCGCAGCCTCCGGCACATATAATGAGCGCGAATAAAACAGCAAAGACCGCCAAAGTGGAATATGTTCGCCGCATGTTGTTCTATATCCTCCCTTTGTCGCATGGATTGATTCAAAGCGCCCGACAGCCGCAGTACGCCGCGTCTGTGAGCCGCCTTATGGCTCATAAACTTATTTTAACTAAGAAATTTGTTTTAATGACAAATTAATAATCTTTTTGCAACTTTTATTTGACTATAAACTAATATTATTCTACCAGAGCCATGCAGATAACGCAAGAAAATTCACGTTTGACGGCGCAGCGGCGTCAGCTCTGAAGCTCTCTTGAATCCGCCACGCAGAGCCTGATGCTGCCCCTGGCGCGCATGCAGCAGGTGAAGCCGTAATCTGGCAACGCGGCCAGACCTGCGAGGATCTGGAACATAGCAGGATTTTTATACCAGGCATCGGGCGGGATCACTTTGAACGAGCCTTCGCCGCTCCACATCCCGGTCGGGTGAAATTCCTGCGGGTAGAGGATGGGGCCGCTTGCGGCGGCGCCGCCTTTGTCGGCGTGCGGAATGAAGCGGTAGCCGAAATTGTTGACGAGCGGACAGTTTTGCGCGGCTTTGAGCTGCGCGTCCGAAGCCGCGCCGGTTTCGTGAAAATCC
>Ga0163159_1001865_pt1 | contig 18781 bp, 11 predicted proteins | sample BioMet9_FD_108702 | JGI IMG/M metagenome (GOLD analysis project Ga0163159, IMG submission 108702) | Microbial communities from bioreactor (seeded with sewage sludge) at Lawrence Berkeley National Lab, California, USA - Biofuel... | ecosystem: Engineered > Bioreactor > Anaerobic > Unclassified ... | reverse complement strand
TGTCCAACGGCTATCCGAAGGACCATCCGCTGGGAGCCAAGCTGTATGATCCCCAGAAGCCTTACGCAAACAGGGATCCGAGGTTCTACAGCATGATCTTCTACAACGGAGCGACCGCGAACCGCGCCAATAACGTCAAGACCCCGATGTACACCTTCGAATGCTGGGGAAATCCTGACGAACTGGGAAACATGGGTAAAGACGCCGCAGGACAGTCGAGGGCGACGAGGACGAATCTTTATGTCAAGAAGTACATCTACATGGGGTTCAACCCCAGTGATGCCAGCATCAAGAGGATGCCCCATTCACGCTTTTACATCCGCTGGGCCCACATGGTCCTCGCCTTTGCCGAGGCTGCGAACGAGATCGGCGGACCGGACTATGCCGTTGACGGTTTGACCGCAAAGCAGGCCATGAAGTATCTGCGCACCCGCAAGACATACGACGGCGCCTCCCTATACGACAAGAGCGATCCGTATCTGGACGAGGCGGCAGCCCGGGGCAAAAGCAGCTTCAGGGAGTTCATCCATAACGAACGGAGAATTGAGACGGCGTTTGAAGGGATGCGTTACTACGATCTCCGGCGCTGGTCGACGGCAGCCGATTTCAGTTCATTGAATCAGCCCGTTCACCGTCCGACGGTTGTCAAGAATCCGGACGGGTCGTTCACGTACGGAACCGAAGTCGTGGAGAACAGAGTCTTCACTTCACCCTATACGCCGTTCCCTTACACGGATATTCTCAGGATGAACAAGGTCGAGCAGAATGTCGGATGGGATAATTGGCAATAATGTATAATGATAAATTATAGGAATATGAAAAATATAAGAATAATCGCATATGTGCTGCTGATTGCGTGCATGGCATCCTGTTATCCCGACTATGTGAAGGATTACGACTACGACGCGACATATTTTGCCAATCAGGTGGATACCCGTTCGTTTGTCGTCGGAGAAGGAATGAAGATAGAGGTCGGGACAGTTCTGTCGGGTGTGATTGACAACAGTAAAAACAGAGTCGTTAACTTTAAGATCGACGATTCGCTTGTCTCCGGTAATATGCTGGCCCTGATGCAGGGCGGATTGGGCTACATGCAGGAGGCGACGGACGGAGTGACGAGACTTCTGCCGATACCGTCCGATTACTATACGATCAGCAACAATTCCCGGATTGTCATTTCCAAAGGCAAGCATACCGGAACGGTTGTCATCCGTCCTGATTCCGCACGTTTTCTGGCTGATGCGCTGACTTTGAGGGCCAATTATGTGCTGCCGCTGTATATAGAGTCGGCCGACGTCGACACGATTCTGGAAAGCAAACGCTTCACCGTTATAGGACTCCATTACGAATGCATGCTTTTCGGCAATTATTATCATGGAGGTGTGACGGTGAAAAACGATGCGAGCGGAAAGGAACTGGGCACTGTGAAATACGCTACAACCATTCCTCAGGCCGATGCCCTGGTCTGGGCACTGACAACTGTTGCGCCGTTCTCGGTCGAAACCAGCCAGATTTCGGACGGGACCCTGAAGGGGGGAATCAGGCTGACGCTGGATTACGAAACAGGGAAAGTGACCGTAGGAAAGGCTTCCGGTTCGACAATAAATGTTGAAGCGGACGGCGAATGCTACTATAACAAGCCTAAACTGTTGCAGGACAGAAAAATCTTCCTGGCCTACAAGTACACGAATGCCGACGGCTCAATTTCTCATGTCCGCGACACCCTGACGTTCAGAAACAGAATCCGTGACGGCGTTAATGAATGGCAGGATGAGGATCCCTCCCATTATTAACAGTTTGAATTATTTGAAGAAAAGAATATCCGGGCAAAAACTGTCCGGATACTCTTTTTTACTTATCTTAGAAGTTTAATCAACAATGGTGATTTGACACATTCGGGATCTGACTATTCTAATAACACGGGTTCTCTCATTTGCGCCGCGAAAGCAATAGGAGCTTCTATCACTGATCGAACTAGCTTGTTGACAATCATGTCTTTTTCAAAAGAACACAATGCCGAAGTAAAAATTACCAGTTCTGGAAATGGATGACGATTACGGCTGCATGTCTTCCTGGTTTGCGTTGACTGTCAGAAGTCTATACCAGATTTGTCCCAGACAAATGACTTATCAGTTCTTTTCCCCAATTTTCAATAAAGTGACTCTTCAATTGTCAAACAGAAAGACTTTCAAGAATGAAGCCCGCAACTATGACAACATCTCTTATTGCATCCAATCAGCCACGCTAGATGGAAAAACTTATAAAAAAACTTCAATCCAATATCGAGACATCATGAACAGAGGAAAACTCGTCTATAACATGAGCAATCAGCCGGAAGCCGAATGAAAGGCTCAAAAATAATGTAATAATATAATTAAAGACCTGCCAATTCATTTCTCATAATATTTTAAGTTCATGGAAGGTGTCTGATAATATTTTTTTGCTGTTTATAACAAAAATAAATCCAAAATGATTTTCTATTATAGAATATCAATTACCTTTGCAGCAATTTACTAGGGATAAAATGAAAACGAAAGGGCTACGTAATTCATTTATGTATGCAGCAATAGCTGTTCTATTACTATTACTTTCATTGTTTATTATCAATGAAAGTAAATATCATTCACTTCATCATTTAATTAATGATCACGGGATTCCATTCATATCTTTATGTATAAGTGGATTTCTCTTTTTTGGATTATTGATCTCCAACTGTTTGCTTTCAAAACATGATTTGTCAAAACAGAACGCGATATTACATAATCTACGCAAAAAAATCGGATGCATAACTGCGACAGACGATATCATCATTATGCAATATGATGTCACAAACCAACTTTTTGTACGTTGGGATGAAGTTCATGGAGTTGAATATCGTCATTTCTCTCTAGAAAGATATTGGACTTTTGTCCATCCAAATGACTTACCTATAGCCCAAAAACTAATCGAATACATGAATACCCAGCAGACGGAAATTTATGTCTGTGAATATAGATATCTCTTTCCTAGTGCTGCAAATTATTCTTGGCAACTGAATGAAATATTCCCTTTTGAATATGATAAGCTTGGAAAACCAATCAGTTATCTAGGTGTTTGTCATAAGAACGATAAAATGCATGAGATGCAAGATCAAATCAGGCATTTTCACGAACAAACCAATTATGTTACCACTTTATGTGGTATGGGATTTGGTATTTACAGTAGAAAAAACAACTCTTTTCATGGAGCAGATGAAAAGGGAGATCTTACTCCTTTCTTTGTAACTATAGACAACTTCATTGAAAAAATGCATCCAGACGACAGAGAATGTTTTCTTTCAATCGCTGATGAAATGAATAAAGGTCAGACAAAACATCTTCATGCTGAATATCGTTCAAAACTCTTTAGCAATTCAAAGGATTACAACTGGTATACAGCCGACTTTGTCGCTTCTAAAGACAACAATGACTCAGATTTATATATCTGTCTTTTCCGAAGGAATGACGAATGGCATTTGCTACATGATAATCTTGAACGTTTTCGCAAAAGGGTATCATTCACATCTTTATCAAATGGACTAGGTTTCGTTCAATATGATGTTGCGACCGACACTTTCAATAAACTTGATGACAAAGGCGAGCTTTCCGATCACAACATACAAATGGATCATTGGCTTAAATCCATTCATCCAGACGATATGCATATTGCAACAGAAATGCTAGAGGTACTTCGAAGACATAAAGTCGAACAATACAATGCCGAATATCGTTACAATTTTCCAGACAAGTATAATTGGTTCTCGGTAAATATAACAGCCTACACGCATGACGATAATCACAACATAAGCAGTTATATGTGCCTTACGCGAATGAACAACGTTTGGCATGAGATGCACGATGAACTTAAAAGCTATAAGAACAAAGTTTCGCTTGTAACATCTCTTAGCGGCATCATTTTTGCTGAATTTGATACAAGAACTAATATCCTCCATTGTCTAAATGACGAAGGGAACTTCAAGGATTTTAATATGAATCTAGAAGAATACTACAGCTATATACATCCAGAAGATCGTTCGAAAGGTGAAGAAGTAATCGAAATTATGAGGAAACATAGAAAAGAGCATTTTCACACTGAATATCGGTTCACGCATCCTTGGGAAAAAGACTACATTTGGTATTCGGTGGATATTGCCGCTACTGAATATGATTCAAACTATAATATTACAGGCTATACATGGCTGAACCGAAACAACGATGCCTGGCATAAAGCCATTGACGAGATGTTGGAACTCAGAGGCAAAGTTGAACTGGCAAAAATGCAGAGTAAGTTTCTGTCGAACATCAATCATGAGATTCGTACACCGCTGAATGCTATTGTTGGTTTTTCTAGCATCATCTGCGACGAAGAATCACAGGAAGAACGAATCAAATACAAAAATGTCATAGACAAAAACAACCAAAAGCTACTCCATATAGTCGATGACGTACTTTTACTATCAAAAATTGAAGGCGGAGATATTGTTTTCAAACTTTCAGATGTCAATTTGCCTGATTTATTTCGAAATTTGACTGATGAAATCCGGTCAACAATTGATTCAGATGTCCAACTGATCTGTAACGACAAACCTCTTTCAGCTACCGTTGATGTCACCTATCTCAAAAATGTGACTTCTGCCCTACTCAACAACGCAATCAAATTCACTCGCAAAGGAACAATCACACTCGACTATGCTGCAAAAGACAACGGTTTGTATGTCTCTGTGACCGATACCGGTATCGGCATCGACAAGGAAGAACAGGAAAGAATCTTCGAACGTTTCGAAAAAATCGACTCTTTCAAAGATGGTACAGGCATCGGTTTACCTATCTGTAAAGCAATTATTACAAAAGCTAATGGAAAAATCGGATTAAAATCTGAACCAGGCAAAGGTTCGACCTTCTGGTTTTGGGTTCCTCGACAAACATTCTAAAAAATCTTGGATATATAGATTAAAACATATATCTTTGTCTAACAAGAAGTAGATGAACTGACTTCTATATATAGCTAACCTTTAAGATTAAGTGTCGTGAAAATAAAGAGTATATTATTCACTCTATTTGTTGGTTTAATGGTTTGCCCTAAGCCAATTGAGGCTTATAAACAAACAAAACTCGGAATAGTTGTCCCTATAACCCATCATATTAATGGCGGACCAGTTTTGGTAAGAATTCAAGTGCTTGGTGAAAATTTGATTCATGTTTCAGCAACTTCTGAGGACCAGTTCATCGACCGTCAGAGTCTGATCATTCTCAACCCATCAAAAACAATCCCTGCACAAGTGCATCAAACTAAAGACACTGTAATCGTTTCAACATCAAAGATAAAAGTATATTTACTAACTTCCACAGGTGAGATCTGGTTCAATGACAAACAAGGCAGAACTATCTTGAAAGAAAAAAACGGCGGCGGAAAAACTTTCCAACCGATAACTATTGATGGAACACACGGATACACAATCAAACAAGTTTTTATGTCACCCAACGATGAAGCATTCTTCGGATTAGGTCAACATCAATCTGACGAGTTCAATTACAAAGGGAAAAACGAACAACTATTTCAATACAATACAAAGGTTTCAATTCCATTCATTGTTTCAAACAAGAACTACGGCTTTCTTCTTGACAGCTACTCGATATGCCGATTCGGCTCTGCAGATGATTATGCACAATTGAACCATCTGTTCAAATTATATAACAAGAAAGGTGAAGAAGGATCTTTGACAGGAACTTATGTGTCAGGGACAGGGAAGACACTTATCAGAGAAGAAGATTCCATTTATTATGAAGACATGAAAACCATCCAGAATCTACCTCATAATTTTGCACTTAAAGGTGCAAAGATCAGATATGAAGGCGAATTACAGCCATCGTCTAGTGGCGAATACAAATTCACACTATACTATGCAGGTTATACAAAAGTGTACATAGACAATCAATTGGTCGTTCCTGAACGCTGGCGTACATCCTGGAATCCGAATAGTTTCAAATTCTCCGTTAATATGACTTTGGGCAGACGTGTGCCAATTCGCATCGAATGGAAGCCTGACGGTGGTGTTTCTTATTGTGGTCTGCGCGCTTTGGCTCCTGTCAATCCGATAAAGCAAAACGAACAATCATGGTGGAGCGAAATGACACAACAATTGGACTACTATTTCATCGCTGGCAACAATATAGATGAGGTCATCAGCGGTTATAGAACATTGACAGGCAAAGCGCAAGTCATGCCAAAATGGGCAATGGGCTTTTGGCAGAGTCGTGAACGTTACAGAACTTCGAATGAAATCGTCAGTACACTTAAAGAATTCCGCATCAGGAAGATTCCAATAGACAATATCGTCCTCGACTGGAATTATTGGCCAGAACCACAATGGGGAAGCCATGATTTTGACAAATCGCGTTTTCCAAATCCTAAAGCCATGATTGATTCGATACATGCCCTCAACGGACATATTATGATTTCTGTTTGGCCTAAATTCTATGTCGGAACAGAACACTTCAACGAATTCGACAAGAACGGGTGGATGTATCGTCAATCAGTGAAAGACAGCTTGCGTGATTGGATTGGCAAAGGATATCATTATTCGTTCTACGATGCTTATTCTCCAGACGCACGAAAACTCTTCTGGAAACAAATGTACAACAAACTCTATTCGTTAGGAATAGATGCGTGGTGGATGGATGCCAGCGAACCAAACATCCGCGATTGCACGGACATGGATTACAGGAAAGCTTTATGCGGCCCGACGGCATTAGGCTCGTCTACAGAGTTTTTCAATGCTTATGCCTTAATGAATGCAGAAGCTATTTATGATGGACAACGCGGTGTGAACAAAAACAAGCGGGTATTCCTGCTTACTCGCTCGGGGTTTGCAGGCTTGCAGCGTTATTCAACTGCTACTTGGAGCGGCGATATAGCATCACGTTGGGAAGATTTGAAGGCTCAGATTTCTGCAGGATTAAATTTCACCATCTGCGGGATTCCTTATTGGACTATGGATATCGGAGGTTTCTGCGTAGAAAATCGTTATGTCGCCGCTCAACAAAAATGGGATAAAAACAAAGTAGAAAATGCCGACCTGAAAGAATGGCGCGAACTGAACACGCGCTGGTATCAATTCGGCGCTTTTGCTCCTTTATACAGAGCACACGGACAATTTCCACTGCGTGAAATATGGAATATCGCTCCCGAAAATCATCCTGCTTACAAGAGTATAGAGTTTTACATTAAACTACGCTATAGACTGATGCCTTATATCTATTCTTTGGCAGGACAAGTTTATTTCCGCGATTATACAATCATGCGTCCGCTTGTGATGGATTTTGAAAACGATAAGGAAGTAAATAAAATCGGTGACCAATTCATGTTCGGTCCTGCTTTTATGGTTTCACCTATCTATACTTACCAGGCGCGAACACGGGAAATGTATTTCCCGAAAGCAAGCGGATGGTACGATTTCTATTCTGGAACATTCATAAGCGGAAGCAAAAAAGCGGTTGTTGAAGCTCCTTATGAACGCATCCCTCTTTATGTACGTGCTGGTTCTATTATTCCTTTCGGTCCTGAAATACAATATTCCGACGAAAAGCCTGCTGAAAACATTCATCTTTATATTTATAAAGGTGACAGAGGCTCATTCACACTATATGAAGATGAGAATATAAACTACAATTATGAACAAGGAAATTATTCCACTATTCCTTTTGTCTATAACGACAAAAACAATACGCTGACAATCGGCTCCCGCAAAGGAACTTTCAAAGGGATGTTGAAAACACGCATATTCACAATTGTCACTGTAGATAAAAATCATCCTAAAGCCTTCGAGGCCAATACTTCAGGAAAAATAATCAAATATGTTGGAAATAAGATAGTCATCGCTTTGTGATTAAAACTAATAAAAGACATATCTTCGCATTATAATCAGTACTCACAAACTATTCACTTCATCATGAAAAAATATTTTTTATCATCCTTCCTGTTCCTCTCCCTGTCACTAACGGCAGGCAACATCAATAGAATTGAACCTGCGTTTTGGTATGTCGGAATGAACAAACCTCAACTTCAACTCATGGTTTATGGCGATGAAATATCCAAAGTGGATGTAAAAATCAACTATCCTGGAGTATCCATCGATAGCCTTGTTCACCTCGACAGCCCCAATTACTTGTTTATTTATCTAAATCTGAATAAAGATGCAAAGCCAGGAACGATGAAGCTCACATTCAAGTCCGCAGTTAAAAGTTTTACATACAATTATGAGCTGAGAGTACGAAATAAGGCAGGAAACGAACGGAAGGGGTTTGACATGTCAGATGTGATTTATCTAATCATGCCAGACCGTTTCTCAAACGGGAATCCTCAAAATGATGTTATCAAAGGAATGCCTGAAAACGTTGTGAATCGCTCTGACCCGAACGGACGCCACGGAGGTGATTTGGCTGGTATACAAAATCATCTGGATTACCTCAATAACCTTGGAATAACAGCAATATGGCTCACTCCGGTCCTTGAAAACAATATGGACAGAGTCTCATATCACGGCTATTCAATCACTGATTTTTATAACATCGATCGGCGATTGGGAACTAACGACGAGTATCTCCAATTGGTCGAAAAAGCACACGAACACGGAATAAAAGTCATTATGGACATGGTTTTCAATCATTGCGGTTCAAATCACCCATGGCTTAAAGATATGCCATCAAAAGACTGGTTCAATTATCCTGATTATAAGAATAATTTCGTCAGGACGAATTATCAAATCGAGCCTGACGTCGATCCCTATGCTTCCAAATACGATAAAGACTTGATGAACAACGGTTGGTTTGACACCACCATGCCTGACCTCAACCAGCGGAATCCGCATCTATACAGATATTTGGTTCAGTTCAGCAAATGGTGGATTGAATATGCTGGTATCGACGGCATTCGTATGGATACACATTCTTATGCTGATTTTGACGCAATGAGTAACTGGCAAAAAGAATTGAACGACGAATATCCCAACTTCAACACTGTCGGAGAAGTCCTTTGCCCAGAACCGGCACTCACCGCTTGGTGGCAAAAAGATTCCAAACTTGCTGCACCTCTAAATAGCAATCTCAAAACTGTGATGGATTTTAGTTTCGAATATAAAATTAACCAAGGGAAAAACGAATTGACAACTCGCCAGAATACAGGATTGGACCGTATATACAACAGTTTTATGTATGATTATCTATATCCTGACACAAAGAATATCATGGCGCTGATTGAAAATCACGACACTGACCGCTTCCTGGGAGATGGAGAAGACTTGTCAAAACTCAAACAGGCCATCGCTTTACTGCTCACAACGCATCGCATTCCTCAACTCTACTATGGTACAGAAGTACTTTTGAACGGACGAAGAACAACATCTGACGGATTTGTCCGTAAAGATTTCCCGGGAGGTTGGAAAGAGGACAAAGTAGACGAATTCACAGTTTTGGGACGAAGTGAAAAGCAAAACGAATGTTTCGATTTTCATCGCAGGTTGTTACAATGGCGCAAAGGCAATGAAGTTATCAGCAAAGGCACTATGATTCAATTTCTGCCTGAAAATGGCATATATGCCTTTGTAAGACAATATAACGGCAGAACAGTCTTTGTCGCACTTAATGGTACTGACAATGAGTCATCCGTCGACATGAATATTTACAAAGAAGTACTCAACGGCAAGACTTCTGGTTGTGATGTAATAACAAACAGAAATATTGACTTGTCTAACAAACTGATAATGTCGCCAAGGCAATCACTCATCATCGAACTATAAACTTTGAGGAAGAAAAAATATTAGGTATCTTTTTTAAATGTGAACTTAACGAAAAAAGGTATTTTCTATCAAATTCGATTATCCTATATAGTATTTCTATTGATAAAAATTTTTATCAATATGAAAAAGTTTATCTCAAAAATTTTTGATTAGAAAAGACTGAAAATATATTTTGATAAATATATCAACCATAAAAATAATTTGATTATCTTTGTATGTTCATAAGCCTTTCAGTTGAAAAGTACCAATAACAAATATTAAATCGATATATAATAAGTAAATTCTATGTTTAAATCAATTATACACTTTGCCATAAGGAAAAAGGTTTTTGTCGGACTGACAGTTCTTTTCCTTCTCATAGGCGGCATCTATGCGATGATGACTCTTCCAATAGATGCAGTTCCTGACATCACCAATAATCAAGTACAAGTTGTCACCGTTTCGCCGACTCTTGCTCCACAGGAAGTGGAGCAACTGATTACAATGCCCATTGAGATTGCCATGCGCAATATCATGAATGTAAAAGAAATACGTTCCGTCAGCCGCTTTGGCCTATCCGTCGTAACAGTCGTTTTCAAAGAGAGTGTACCGATACTCGATGCGAGGCAATTGATTAATGAACAGATCCAAACTATTTCAAGTGAAATTCCTTCGGAATTAGGGCAACCTCAATTAATGCCAATTACAACTGGCTTGGGTGAGATATATCAGTATATTCTCAAAGTCGACCCTGCCTACAAGAACAAGTACAATGCAATGGAACTCCGAACCATTCAAGATTGGATTGTAAAACGTCAGCTTTCTGGTATACCAGGCATTGTGGAAATCAATAGTTTCGGTGGTTATCTGAAACAATATGAAGTGGCCGTAGATCCTGATGTCCTCTTTTCTTTAAATGTGACTATCGGAGAAGTATTTGAAGCTCTTAGCAAGAACAACCAAAATACTGGTGGCAGTTACATTGAGAAAACATCTCATGCATACTATATCCGTTCTGAAGGTATGATTACCAATATCAACGATATCGGAAAGATTGTAATAGCCAGCAGAAACGGCATTCCAATTCACATCAGCGATGTAGCGACAGTTAAGTTTGGCGCGCCTAAACGATTCGGGGCTATGACAATGGATGGAAAAGGCGAATGTGTAGGTGGCATAGCAATGATGCTTAAAGGTGCTAATGCAAACATTGTCACCAAAGAATTGAGCACTCGCGTTGATAAAGTGCAAAAGATGCTGCCTGCGGGTGTCCATATCGAGCCATATCTTAATCGTTCGGAATTAGTCAATCGCAATATATCAACTGTTATACATAACCTTATTGAAGGTGCACTCATTGTCTTTCTGGTACTGATTCTCTTCCTCGGAGATATTCGTGCGGGTGCTATTGTGGCTTCCGTTATTCCTCTGGCAATGTTGTTCGCATTCATTCTGATGCGTCTGTTTGGCGTCACAGCCAATCTGATGAGCCTAGGTGCTATTGACTTTGGTATTGTTGTCGATGGCTCCATTGTCATCTTGGAAGGAATAATGGCGCATATTTATACAAAAAAACGACAAGGGCAAACACTTACATCTGAACAAATGGATGAAGAAGTCGAGAAAGGTGCTTCAACAGTTGTTCGTTCAGCTACTTTTGCCGTGCTGATTATCCTCATTGTTTTCTTCCCGATTCTGACATTAACTGGTATAGAAGGCAAATACTTCACCCCTATGGCGAAAACACTTGTGTTCTGTATTATAGGTGCACTCTTATTGTCGTTGACTTATGTTCCCATGATGGGTTCACTGTTCCTAAAAAAACGCATTTCAAACAAGCTGACACCAGCCGATAGATTCTTCACATGGTTGAATAAGGTCTATCAGAAAGCCTTAAAATATTGCATTAAAATGAAATGGGCAACAGTGACAATAGCTTTTGGCGCTTTGGTCGCTTCGCTCCTATTATTCACCAAACTTGGTGCCGAATTCATACCGACACTCGACGAAGGCGATTTTGCAATGCAGATGACTCTCCCTGCAGGGAGTTCGTTGACTGAGAGCATACGGCTTACGAACGAAGCCGAACGTATTTTGACTACCAAATTCCATGAAGTTAAACATGTTGTTGCCAAGATAGGAACGGCGGAAGTGCCCACAGACCCGATGGCTGTAGAAGATGCCGATATAATGATAATTATGAAACCGTTTAAGGAATGGACAAATGCTCGAAGTCGCGCAGAGATGGTTGAAAAGATGAAAAAGGCTCTCGAACCTTTGGCCAACAAAGCTGAAATCAACTTCTCACAACCGATTCAACTCCGTTTTAATGAGTTGATGACAGGTTCTAAAGCAGATATTGCAGTTAAACTTTATGGTGAAGACACTCGCGAACTGGCAGCAAAAGCCAAAGAAGTTGCAAAACTGATTAAAGAAAAAGTGCCTGGAGCATCTGATGTCATCGTCGAACAGACAATGGGACTTCCTCAACTAGTTGTCAAGTACGACCGCAGTATGATTGCCCACTTCGGCGTCAACATAGAAGAATTAAACACGATCATCCGAACAGCATATGCCGGCGAAGTTAGCGGCGTAGTTTTTGAAAATGAAAGACGCTTTGACTTGGTTGTCCGACTTGATCAAAAGAAAGTGTCTGACTTTAACTTGAGTAAACTGTTCGTCCGTACTGCCGACGGTTCCCGTATCCCTGTGACAGAAGTCGCAAGCGTTGAACTAGTAAACGGGCCTTTGCAAATCAATCGTGACGAAACAAAACGACGTATCGCTATTGGGGTCAACGTGCGCAATGTCGATGTACAGCAGGTCGTTTCCAATATTCAAAATGTATTGGATAAAAATGTCAAATTAAAACCGGGTTATTATTTTGAATATGGTGGACAATTTGAGAATCTGCAGAATGCAATCCACACTTTGCTTATCGTTATTCCGGTTGCATTGATGCTTATTTTATTGATTCTATTCTTTGCATTTAAAAACATCACATACACCCTAATGGTATTCTCGACTATTCCTCTCTCGCTCATCGGAGGTATTCTCGCACTTTGGCTCAGAGGGTTGCCTTTCAGTATTTCAGCTGGAGTCGGATTTATCGCTCTCTTTGGTGTCGCTGTACTCAACGGACTTCTCATGATCAATCGATTCAACAATATAAGAAAACAAAAAATGTTTCATTTATCAACAAACAAAATAATCAAGGAAGGAACACCTCAGCTTTTACGTCCTATTTGCTTAACAGGTTTTGTTGCATCATTGGGTTTTGTACCAATGGCAATAGCCACTTCTGCAGGTGCTGAAGTTCAACGTCCGCTAGCTACAGTTGTAATCGGTGGACTAATCATATCCACAATACTTACTCTACTTGTTTTACCAGTCCTATATAATATTGTGCATTCCTTCTTCGCTTGGGCTCGCCCAGGAAAACGTTTTCACATTCCATTTTTTGTATGGCCGATACTTCTACTCTGTCTACCTGCATTTGCACATGCACAACAACAAATTTCACTTGATGAAGCATTGGCTATAGCCAAACAAAATAATCCTCGTCTGAAGACAGCCGAACTAGCTATCCGACAAGCTCAAGCAACCAAAGGTGAAATAGTGGAAGCTGCTCCTACATCTTTTACCTATCAATGGGGACAAATCAACAGTGATAATAAAAATGACAAACAGTTTGCAATTGAACAAAGTTTTGGCTCTCTATTGACGCCTTTTTATAAAAATGCCTTGGTTAAAACAAAAGTCCAAACCAACACGTACTATCGCCAGATGGTTGAAAAAGAGGTTGTCGCAGAAGTCAAACGCGCTTGGGCATATTATCAATATGCCTACAATCTCAGTGCTCTTTATCGAGACCAAGATCTCATGTCAACAGATCTACAGAAAATTGCTGACGTTCAATACAAACAGGGAGAAATTACACTCTTGGAAAAAAACATGTTAGCTACAGTCGCTTCCGAACTGCACAACAAACTTTTCCAAGCTAAAGAAGATGAAAAGATAGCAACTGCTCGTTTTCGCTGGGCATGCTTTGCAGAAAATGCAATCATTCCAAATGACACGACATTATCGCTTCTTTCTATTCCAATTGATAATCGAAATCTTTCAGAAGCGCATGTTGGCTACTTCAATAGTCTGACTACCGAGAAAAAAGAAATGGTAAAAATCGAAAGCAGCAGATTCTTCCCTGAAATCAATTTAGGCTACACCCGACAAAATATCCTGCCATTAAAGAATCTAAATGCCTGGACAATCGGAGCCTCATTTCCACTCTGTTTCTGGCCGCAAAAAAGTCGCATCAAACAAGCTAAAATTGCAGCTCTATCTGCAGAGATTGAGGCTAATGCAAACATTACACAATTAACAAACAAAGTCACAGAATTGCAATCGTCGCTCCGACGCTATAATGAAAGTCTCAATTATTACAAAACTTCTGCTCTCAAGGAGGCTGACGAACTGATTAAGAATGCACGTTTACAATTGCAACAACATGAGACTAGCATGTCTGACTTTATCCTTTCTGTTTCAACTGCACGAGATATTCGTCGTGGATTCATTGAAACTGTTTATCAATACAACATTGCAGCTTTAGAATATGAACTATATAAATGAATTTAATATGAAAAAGATATTTTATCCTCTACTCCTCATTGCTCTCTTTGCTTGTAACTCCGGACAAAAACAACCGGTAACAGAGACAGCAACTGCAGTTCCCGACTCGACTGCAGCAGATACGACAACAATAGCAGGAGATGACGCTCAAGCAATTAGTGATTCACAGGTAGACGGCATGACAGCTGCTACTTCTAAACCAAACGAAGTAATCTTGAACGGAACAATTACACTTCCGCCACAGAAGAATGCTACAGTTTCACTAACAATGGGTGGAATTGTAAAACATACATCTCTTCTTTCAGGACAGTTCATTCAAAGAGGCGCTATTGTTGCAACTATCGAGAATCCCGATTTCATCACACTTCAACAGACATATCTTGAGAGTCATGCACAAACGGAATTTCTGCGGACAGAATATGAACGACAAAAAGCTCTTGCGGCTAATGAGGCTGCTTCCCAAAAGAAATTACAACAAAGCAAGGCCGACTATCTGGCTATGCAGAGCAAATTGCAATCAGCTGCCGCTCAATTATCTTTGCTTGGGGTAACTCCAAATTCATTGCTGAAGAATGGCATACAACAAATGCTCATTGTCAGAGCACCTATTAGTGGTTATGTAGCTAACATCACCATGAATATTGGCAAATACATGCACTCAGGTGATCCTTTATGTGATATCATTGACAAGAGTGGAGTAATGCTTTGTCTTACAACGTATGAGAAAGACATTCCCAGAATCAAAGCAGGCGACGGTCTTGTGTTTCATGTAAATGGAATGGGAGACCAAGAATTTAGCGCCGTTGTTGTTTCAATCGGACAAAACGTAAGCCAAACAAACCGCTCAGTAGAGATTTATGCCCGCATCACTAAAAACAATCCAGATTTTAGACCGGGATTGTATGTGACAGCTAGATTTCTAAAAAATAAATGACACAGATTATTCTAATTACTGGTGGCACTCGTTCAGGCAAAAGTTCCTATGCAGAAAAACTTGCCCTTTCACTATCCCCTAATCCAATATATTTAGCTACAGCACGTATCTGGGACGAAGAATTTCGTCAACGTGTGATCAAACATCAGGAACGCCGTGGAAAAGAATGGATAAATGTTGAGGAAAACAAACAGTTGAGTCAACATGATGTTAATCGAAAAGTTGTTCTGATCGATTGTGTTACCCTTTGGTGTACAAATTATTTTTACGACATGCAAACAGACACGGACTCAATTTTGAAAGCATTAAAAAATGAATTTGATAAATTTACAACTCAAGATGCAACGTTCATTTTTGTAACAAATGAAATAGGTTCGGGGGCGATTTGCGAAAATGATTTACAACGACGATTTACTGATTTGCAAGGTTGGATGAATCAGTATATTGCTGAACGGGCAGAAAAAGTTATTCTAATGGTTTCAGGAATTCCTGTCGTGATAAAAAAATCTTCAAATGAGAAGCTTCAATATTGAAAAACCTAATGAGCAGATTAAATCTGCACTTCAGTCAAAAATCGACAATTTAACCAAGCCTAAAGGGTCTTTGGGAACACTTGAAGAGCTTGCATTACAAGTTGGTCAGGTTCAACAAACACTCACTCCTGCCCTCAATGCTCCTTACAATATTCTCTTTGCCGCTGATCATGGCATTGTGGAAGAAGGCGTCAGCAAATCTCCGAAAGAAATCACATGGCAACAATTAAGTAACATTTTGCATGGCGGTGGTGGAATTAATTTTCTCTGCCGTCAAAACGGTTTCAAACTTATAATTGTTGATGCCGGTGTAGATTATGATTTGCCTTATGAGAAAGGTATTTTTAATGCCAGTGTCGGACGAGGAACAAAAAGTTTTCTAAATGGCCCGGCTATGACATCCCATGAAGCGGACTTATGCATCCAACGTGGAGCGTACATTGTAAAACATGTGCATGACGAAGGTTGTAATGTGATCAGTTTCGGAGAAATGGGCATAGGGAACACATCTCCATCGTCAGTTTGGATGCATTATCTGACAGAAATCCCTTTAGAGCAATGCGTTGGTGCAGGAAGTGGACTTGACAACGAAGGAATCAATCATAAATACAAAATTCTAAAACAATCAATAGATAATTATAAAGGCTCGAATAGAACAGAAGATATTATGGCTTGGTTTGGTGGATATGAGATGGTTATGGCCGTTGGAGCCATGCTGAGTGCCGCAGAGCAAAAGATGATTATTCTAGTAGATGGTTTCATCATGTCCAATTGTATGCTGGTTGCTTCACATCTTTATCCGGAAATCCTTTCTTATGCAGTTTTCGGTCATCAAGGTGATGAATTAGGCCACAAATTACTGCTCAATGCGATGCATGCCCATCCACTGCTTAATTTAGGTCTAAGATTAGGCGAAGGAACAGGTGCTGTCTGCGCATATCCAATTCTTCTCTCTGCTGTGAATATGATAAATGAAATGGATAACTTCCAACATGCGTCAATAACCAAATATTTTTGATGAACAAAATTCTAGCTTCACTCATATTTTTCACACGACTGCCTTTTGGAAAGTTCGTAATAGTTCCGTCGGAGACATTTCGAAAAGCAGTCGACTGTTGGCCATTTGTTGGGTGGCTAACAGGTGCAACAATGGCTGGAACTCTTTGGCTTGCCTCTCATTGTCTACCAATGATGGTTGCTGTTATAATGGCATTCTTGCTTCGTATCTTAATTACTGGTGCAATGCATGAAGATGGATTGGCTGACTTCTGCGACGGATTTGGTGGAGGGACTTCCCGTGAACGAATTCTTACCATCATGAAAGATTCCCATATTGGAACTTACGGGGTGCTAGGACTGATTATCTATTCTGCCATTTGGTGTTCACTTGTTAGTGCTTTACCAATCAATTTGGCTTGCTCGGTTCTTATAAGTGGTGATGCATGGTGCAAATTCACTTCCTCTCAAATCATCAATGTTCTGCCTTACGCACGCAACCAAGAGGAATCGAAAGCCAGAGTCGTTTATGAGAAGATGGACAAACTATCTCTTTTATTGGCTTTAGTTGCAGGCATCCTACCGCTAGTATTATTTATTAAACCCCTTTATTGGTCGGCTACATTGGCTCCTATCATAGTAACAATTTTGATGATTCTACTGATGCGTCGTCGTATCAACGGCTACACTGGCGACTGCTGTGGTGCCTCATTTCTTATCTGTGAATTAAGTTATTTGTTGACAATCTATTCCATCTTCTATTTATTGCCTTGACAAACCTATTGACACGAATCATGCCACTCTTGATCGGCTGGCTTCTTGACAAGACTTTTGGAGATCCACCAAGTTTGCCTCATCCGATTGTTGGATTTGGCAAACTAATTGCATCTTGCGAAAAAAGATGGAACAAAGGAAAGAATCGAAGATTGAAGGGTGGCTCAGTTGCTATTGGATTAATCGCCTCAGTTTATATGCTGACATTCTTTCTCCTGCATTATCTGAATGCTTTCTCATCGTGGGTAGGAATGATTGTTTCTGTAATTCTTATTTTTTATTGTTTAGCTGGAACGACACTTATTCGCGAAGTTCGGATGGTGTTCCTTGCTGCTGACAAATCTTTGGAGGAAGGACAAAAACAAGTCGCACGCATTGTCGGAAGAGACACAACTCAACTTACAGAACAAGAAGTAAGACTTGCCGCATTAGAAACTTTAGCAGAAAACCTAAGCGATGGAGTTATTGCACCAATGTTTTGGTATCTTATTCTTGGCGTCCCAGGAATGTTAGCATATAAGATGGTTAACACTCTCGACTCAATGATTGGCTATAAGACAGAAAAATATCGTTTATTCGGATGCGTTGCTGCGCATATAGACGATGTTGCAAATTATATTCCCGCCCGTTTGACATCCGTATTGATGATTCTAGTAAGCGGCAAACCTTCACTCCTTGCTTTCATTCATAAATACGGCAAAGCTCACGCAAGTCCAAACGCTGGATATCCAGAGGCCGCTCTTGCAGGTATTTTGAACTGTCGATTTGGAGGAGCACATACATATTTCGGAGAAATAATAAACAAACCTTATATCGGAGACAATACCCGACAACTTACATCAGCAGACATGAAGACTGCATTCAGTATCAATCAAGGTTCAGAATTAATCATGGTTCTATTAACTATCCTTGTAAGGTCTTTTATTCTATAGTGATTACTGGAATATTAGTTTTGCTTTCCATAGATTCACGTAAGAATATTATTTATCTTTGCATCAAAGAAGAAAAGATAGATTGCACCTTTGTAAAACAAGTAAACTTTTTACACTAAGTTCGAGCTTGCACTATCTTTACTGATAGTAAGAATATAAGAATTCAATCATGTTTATAAACACAATACTTATG
>Ga0163159_1001856_pt1 | contig 18845 bp, 21 predicted proteins | sample BioMet9_FD_108702 | JGI IMG/M metagenome (GOLD analysis project Ga0163159, IMG submission 108702) | Microbial communities from bioreactor (seeded with sewage sludge) at Lawrence Berkeley National Lab, California, USA - Biofuel... | ecosystem: Engineered > Bioreactor > Anaerobic > Unclassified ... | reverse complement strand
TCCACTATCAGCAGGTCTTCATCCTCGTAAAGAACCGAAACCGTATATGGAACCGGCACAACCTTGTCCGAACCCCAGGGATCATCCGGGATGCGGACACGCAGAATCTCACCGGGAAGGAGACAGCTGTCCGTTGTAATCCGGTACCGGGTTCCGCCTTCCGGCCCGGTGAGTACCGATGTAATTCCGTCTTCCGTAAACTTAAGACGGCTGATTTCGCGCGAAGTAAGGTGAATACGGCGCTTCATGATTAGCCCCGCCTTTCCTCCGAATGCCTGTTCATCTTCATTTTTTACCTGATAACAGATAATCTTATCCATTTTCCTGCCATTTCTGTCAAATGACGCTGACCAGCGAAAGCAGAATGTTGCCTGGTACCGATACGACTGCTGCCGCAATAAACATGATTAATCCATATACTCTTTAAAACTGGACGGATTCAAAACGGCTGCGGATACTGTTGCTGCTTATAATAAACATTGAAAAAGCCAGGATGTTGACGATGCCCCAGATATTCACATACTCCACAAGGCCGGCCGTCAAGGCATCCGGAAGCAGATTCGCGCCTACCATAATATTCTACACAGCACCAAAAAATGCACCCGGAATCATGTCCAGTGTCCTGACCTCATGGATGGAAGCAACGTACAGCATTACCAGCACCCATATGATCGTCGCAAAAAGAGCAATGAAGCATTTGAAGTAAATCCCGTAGCAGTCCCGGACAATCTCAACATTTGTAAGGATTTCCGTCGTAATGAGCGAGCCATTCTGATCCTTGACGGAATCCAGTGCCGGATCGTCCTGTGTATTGCTGTATGCAATCGGCACCATGGCAACCGCGTGCTTTGTGATTTTATATCCTGAAACATCCAGACTCTGATTAATATCACTGTTTTCTGTGTCCGGTGTCAGGATAACCTCATCGCACCGCATATTCGCTCCAGAAATATCGAAAGCTGATTCATGTCCAGATTATCGTTTCCGTCCCACCGGAACCATACAACCATCACAATATCGTACGAATTATCCTTGATATTGATTGATTTCATGTTTTCCAGAAATGTCCCCGCTGTGACAACAGGTGTGTCGTGTTCTTTTCCGATTTCCTGCACCGTATCTTTCAAATCCGAATTCAGCGACATGGCCGTATCCCATTCCGCCTTCTGCTTTACATCGCTGCTGTAAAATAACCGCACGCAGCCGCAAGAAATACCGCACAGCCGCCGATATACAGCACAAGACTGATAATAAGACGCTGTCTTTCCCATTCTTCATTCTTTAAAATTAACTTCATTTAAAGCCCTTCTTTGTGGAAACATACTGAAAGCCGCACTTAAGATCATATATCATGTTTCCTGTAAAAACAAGCTTCGATGATTATTGCTGACGCTTCTGTGATAAAATACAAGTATAATAATAAGCGAGGGGAGAAGCGATATCAATGAAAAAAGAAAAGAAACGCCGGATTCTTTTGTCCGTAATCCTTATTTCCGCTGCTGCCGTTCTCCTGATACTTCTCGTATTTCTGCCTGCGCAGCGGAAGGGAAAAACTGTTTCCGCGGTGCCCTCCGGATCCACTTCCGCCGCGGTCTCATCCGCAGCTTCCTCAGAAAGTCCGGCAGCTTCCGCTGTGCCCGATTCTTCTTCCGCCGCTGACACTTCCTCCGGCAGCGGCTCTGACGCTTCTTCCGACCGTTCTGTTGGCGGGAAATCATACCACACGTGCTGGGTCGCAGGCGGTCAGGGCGTTTTCCCGTTTGCTCTGCCGAAACCGGTGACTCTGGAAAGCGGAACTGCAGCATCGAAAACGATGGATATCGACAGCGATGAACAGCTGGAACAAATCATTCTCACGCTGGACGGTACACCGGAACCGGATGAAACGGGAAACAGCAGCGGTGATTTTTACGGAACGCAGCTTTATCAGTTTTCCGTAGGAATCGCAGTAAATGAAAAAAGCGGAGCGGCATGGAATACATCGTCAGAAATTACATTTCCTGTTTCATGGTTCGACATGGACAACGCACGTGTCGATTTTTTCGTAAGCAGTGACAATCGAATCTATATCGAAGAGTACATCGATGAGAATTTTATCGAAGACGGCTGCCGGTGGCGCCTGCAGGCATACAGCTATAGCGGCGGAGCGCTTAAGCAAATTCTGCTTGACCGCGACAGTCCGGAATATGGTACGGTTCTTGCATGCGGCAATGACGGCTGTTTCAGCTCACTTGGCGATATGAATGCTTTAAAGGCTTATTCTGATGAGAATTACAAGGATTTTGAACAGGCCGCGGGAAAAAGCGAAGGCTTCTACGACAAGCTTGCGGACTGCGGATTTACACTTACCGGTATTACAAGAGAAAACGGCATCATGGACCAGGATAATTCCGCCGTAAAGCTCGCGCGTATCGAAGCCGTCGCCAGCTTCAGCAGTGAAGAACGTGATACGTTCTACGCGCAGGACAACAATCCGGATTTCGCCGGAACCACATTCGGAGATATTGAGATAAAAATTGAAAATTACTAAATAACGGCAGATGCTGTGATTCTGTCGTGCATCAAAGACATTCCGCCAGAAAATCCGTAATATAGCCTGCGTATTCCTTCGTTCGTTTAAATATGTCGAAATGTCCCGCGTTCTTCACAAAGATCAGCTTTGCCCGCGGAATACTGGACCGGATCCACTCGGAATGCTCCTGCCTGATCAGATCCCGCTTGCCTGTAAGAAGCAGCACCGGCATCGTGATCCTCGCAAGATCGTCGGCTGTTATTCTGGGGTGTCCCGTCAGAAGTCCGATCTGCATTTTTCGGTTCAGGATTCTATCATGGCTGTTCTGCGAACGCATCAGCCATTCCAGTACCGTGAAGAAAGCATATTCCAGATCAAAGAAAACCAGCACCGGTGTTTTCAGGCCCGATGGATTCATATTGCCGCTGATCGCGATGACTGCCTGGATCCGCTGCGGGTTCTCGGCAGCGGCAGCAAGCGCGGCATTCGCTCCGTCGCTGAATCCCAGAAGTACCGCATTTCCTGTTTCTTCCGCATCCATAAGCGCAAAAATATCGCCGCAGAACTGGCGGAAGTCCAGTTCCCGAAGCTTCGCGCGGAGTATTGATTTTCCGTGACCCCGGCTGTCCATACAGATCACCCGGTACGATTCTGACAAAAGTCCCGCAAGCTCATCAAAAACATGGAGATTTTCTCCGTTTCCGTGCAGCATGACGATCGGGTCACCTGCACCGGAAACGACATAATGCAGCGTTACATCATTTCTTTTCAGATACCGCTCTTCCGTCATCTTTCATCCGTCCCTTTCGACGCAGGAAATAATGAAGCCCATCCGGCAGTGCTCTGGATACGTGACCGCCGCAGTACCGGCGGAACGCGTCGACATAATCCCCGAAACCCTTCGTATCAAGGACATTCACAGCGGAATACCCCATCGAGACGGTCATTCGCTTCGGAAAACATACGATATATACACTCTTCCACTCTGTCGGCGCGTACTTTGCCTTCGCGGTGTAAAGCGGCTTAAAGCCGTATATCTGGTTCATCTTCTCATAATTATACCGTTCCAGCCATTCGAAAAAGCTTTTGCGGTCACCCTCGTTTGTATGCACAAGGGGAGCAACCCCGAGACTTCCGTATTTGACACCTTCCGCCTTCATTGTCTCGTACGCGTCATGGAAGATCAGTTCCATAACACCGTGCGTACAGCCGGGCCGGCGGCGCATAATGTCTACAATATAGCCGTCCTTGCACAGATAGGGATTAAACACCATGAACCCCTGAATGATGCCGTCCTTGTCCCGCGCGTAGAAATACCGCTTGTCATCCGGGAAGTCAAAGCCCACCGTACCAAGCGCGAATTTCAGCAGACTCGTATGCTTGCCGTCGAGCCAGGCGTTCGTGATTTCCATGAACTCCGCTTCGGTCTTTTCGTTCCGGACCTCTGAAGGCTTGTACTCATGCACGGTCAGCCCGTCATTCCTCGCCTGATGAAACGACGCGCGGACCTTTGCCGCCTTTCCGCCGCTCATCGTATAAGACGCAAGCTCAAAGACAGCCTCTTCTCCGCTTTTATACGATCCGAAGCCCTTTTCCTCATATATGTTCCGGTGCTCTTCAATCGTAAATAAAAAAATCAGCCGGCAATGGTTTTTCTTCGTGTAAGCACGCAGTTCCGAGAGAAAAACGCCCAGCTCCTTTTCGGCACATATGGGATCCCCGCAGATCACCATATCCCTTCCGGACATCGCATATGCAGCCACGCCTTCCACCTTCGTCGAAAAGTACCAGCTTTTGTCTTTTTCCAGGGCGAGATACGAAAGCGAATTCACGGCGTATTTCCGCAGAAGGGACAATACCTTCTCCCTGTCCCGTATGTAATTGTCTGATTCCGCTATATCGACGTCTGCCGCTTTCAGTGACTTCCGCACAGCTTTTCCCCCTTTGTTCCTTGATGCCTTAATCATACCACACGATCCGTTTCCTGCAACATGCGAATCCGCCAAAAAAACTCCGGCTCCCCGCAGGCCCGCATAAAGAGCGCTTTCAGAAGCCGAAGTCTTTTATTTTATATTGTTTTGTCGAGAATCAGTTTTGCCGCGCCATAAATACCGGCGTCGTTTCCGAGCGCCGCAAGCCGGAATATCAGCTCCTTGTCCGGCTGGAAGGCCCGTTCCCGGTAGTATTTCCCGATATAGTCCAGTACGATCTGCCCTGCTTTTGATACACCGCCGCCGATCACACAGATTTCCGGATCCGCAATAGCCGCGGCATCGGCGATGGCGGTCGCGAGATACCGGAAGGAAATATTCGCGGACTGGATGCATAACGCATCTCCTGCCTTTACGCCGTCCATGACTGCCTTTGCCGTTACCGTGCCGTTTCTTAAGGATGACGGCGCGTCGGATGCTTCCAGAAGCTTCCTGGCCACACGCACCATGCCGGTCGCCGAGGAATACTGTTCCAGACAGCCGTGATTTCCGCAGCCGCACGTATCCGTTTCCTCTTCATTCATATGCAGATGTCCGATCTCTCCGGCGGCGCCGTGCGCTCCTGACAGGATCCGTCCGTCGACGATTACACCGCAGCCGACACCCGTTCCGATTGTAACCATCAGAATGTTCTGAAAGCCATTCCCGGCCCCGCGCCACATTTCCCCAAGCGCGGCCGCGTTCGCGTCATTGGCGGCTGCGACAGGCAGCCCCGTCATCTCCGAGAGCTCCCGCTTTGCCTCCTTATACGTCCAGCCGAGATTCGGTGTCATACGGATAATTCCGTCCTCTTTTACAGGCGCCGGGACGTCCATGCCGATTCCCGCAATATCTGTCCTTTTAATGCCGGACTGTCTCACCTTCTGTTCGAGGGAGGCTTTAATATCCGGAAGAATCATGATCCCCTCATGCTCCGTCCGTGTCGGAATCTCCCACTTGTCGAGAAGCGTTCCGTCCGTCTGAAACAGACCTGTCTTGATTGTCGTACCGCCGACATCGACACCGAAGCAATACTTCATCACACATTCTCTCCTCAGTCAGAAATTACTTCTTCCGTTTCTTTATCAAAATAGTGCGACTTTTCCATATTGAACGCCAGCTTTACACTGCTGCCCGCGCGTGCCGTCGTGCGCGGATTGACACGTGCCGTCATCTGGTCTCCGGCGAAGTCAAAGTAGAGAAGCACTTCCGATCCAAGAAGCTCGAAGACACGGATTTCCGTGGAAATCACCGCGTCCGCATACTGATTCAGGAAGACCTCCTCATCGTGAATATCCTCCGGCCGTATGCCCATCACGATTGTCTTTCCGTCATAGCCGCCCTCGATAATCCTGTCTGCCTTGGACGGCGGCACAGTCAAGGCAGACCCGCCGACCGAAAGTGTTACTTCTTTTCCTTTTACATGAACCTCCGCGTCCATAAAGTTCATCTGCGGCGATCCGATAAAGCCGGCTACAAACTGATTGCAGGGATGGTCATAAAGCGCCTGCGGCGTATCGATCTGCTGAATGACGCCGTCCTTCATGACGACGATCCGGGTGCCGAGCGTCATGGCCTCCGTCTGGTCATGCGTTACATAGATGATCGTCGCGCCGAGCCTCTGGTGCAGCTTCGAAATCTCGGTACGCATCTGGACACGCAGCTTCGCGTCCAGATTCGAAAGCGGCTCGTCCATCAGAAAGACCTTCGGATTCCGCACAATCGCACGGCCCATCGCGACACGCTGCCGCTGCCCTCCGGAAAGTGCCTTCGGCTTGCGGTCCAGAAGATCTTCAAGATCCAGGATCTTCGCCGTTTCCTCTACCTTTGTCCTGATTTCCTCCTTCGAGACCTTGCGGAGCTTCAGTCCGAACGCCATATTGTCAAACACTGTCATGTGCGGGTAAAGCGCGTAGTTCTGAAAAACCATCGCGATGTCCCTGTCCTTCGGTTCGACGTCATTCATAACCTTTCCGTCGATCTTTAAGGTACCTTCGGTAATATCCTCCAGACCGGCTATCATACGGAGCGTCGTTGATTTTCCGCAGCCTGACGGACCGACAAAAATAATAAATTCCTTGTCTTCCACTTCCAGATTGAAATCCTTGACGGCCTTGACGCCGTTCGGATATGTTTTATTAATATGTTCCAATGAGAGCGAAGCCATTGTATTTCCTCCTTTATATCGATTCGCCGATGATCAGTTCCCCTTCAAACAAGGTATGGCGCTTCGGCGTATCGGGATGTTCAATCTGTTCAAACAGCGCATTCACCGTTTCATGAGCCATTGCTTCATTCGGCTGTTTCATTGTTGTGAGTCTCGGGATCATATAGCCGCCTGTCGAGATTCCGTCAAAGCCTGCCACTGCCTTGTCCTCCGGAATCCGCAGACCGATATCGCACAGCGCGCGCATCGCGCCGATCGCTATTGTATCAGAAATCGCATAAACACAGTCAAAGCTTGTACCGGCATCATAGATCCGCCGGATGCAGTCATAGCCGTTCTTATACGAATACGTATCTTCCACGTTCTCCGGCCGCAGAATGAGTGCCGGATCCAGCCCGATATGCTTTCCTTTCAATGCTTCACAGTACCCGACAAACCGGAGCGATCCGATCGACTGGTCCTGCTCGCCGGCACATATTATCGCAATCCGCTTCTTGCCCTTGCTGATCAGATATTCGACCATCCGCTTGCTTTCAGAAGCATCATTGACAGAAACATACGCGTAACGCCTATGATTGACACTGTCTGTCACCCCGACCGTGCTGAATACAAACGGCACGCCGATTCTGTCCAGTCTGTCCTCCGCGCGGGAAAAAATACCGCCCAGAAAGATGATGCCATTGAGCCGCTTCTCCCGTTCCAGCAGCATGGCCGCCTCGGCTTCATCCTGATGCTCATCCACATGCTGCAGAAGCATCGAGTAGCCGCGGTCATTCAGGTCACTTTCGAAGATACGGATCATATCCGAAAAGAATGGGTTTGTTATACCCTTGGCCAGCACGGCGATCGTTCTGCCGTCCGAGATCTTCAGACTTCTGGCGGCGTTGTTCGGAATGTATCCATATTCCTCGATCGCTGCCTTGATCCGGTTCCGCGTTTCCTCGTTGATGTCAGGATGGTCATTGATGGCGCGGGAAACAGTTGACACGCTGCAATGACAGATCTTTGCAATTTCTTTAATCGTTACGCTTTCCAAGTTATCCCCGCCTCACTGTTCGTCCGCTTTCTGTCGTAACCGCCAATATTTCATTCCATACATTATCACAAAAAATGGTGTTTGTAAATCGCCAGCGCCAGTTCCCGCCGCACGTCGCGGGCACATTGATGCGTGCCTCGCTGCCGAGCCTTTTATAGTCGTGAAGCGGTATGACCGCCGTGTCCGCCGCCGAATTCATCGTCACACGGATAAACGTATATACATAGTCCTCCGCAATCACTTCCGGCACCGTCTTCTTAAGATAGTCCGCCGCGTACGCCTGATCCTGCTCCGTGAGCTCCGTAAACCAGCTTTTAATCGTCTGATTGTCATGCGTCCCCGTGTACGCGACCGCATTCCGTCTCCACGTATCCGGCAGATCCTTCGCGTCATCACGCGAATCAAAGGAAAACTCCAGCACCTTCATTCCGGGAAATCCGGAATCCTTCACAAGCTTTTCAACAGAAGGTGTAAGAAATCCGAGATCCTCCGCGATCACCGGCATATCGCCGACCGCCTGCTTCAGGGCATTTAAAAGCTCCATGCCCGGGCCTTTTTTCCACATGCCGATCCTGGCCGAAGTGCTGTCGTACGGAATCGCGTAGTACTCATCAATACCGCGGAAATGATCGATCCGTACAACATCGTACAGGCGGAAGCAGTGGCGCAGCCTGCAGATCCACCACTGAAAACCGGTTTTCTCGTGATAATCCCAGTCATACAGCGGATTGCCCCAGAGCTGTCCGTCCGCGGCAAAGGGATCCGGCGGACAGCCGGCCACAGCCAGAGGCTTCCCGTCCGCGGCAAACTGAAACAGCCGTTTATCCGCCATGACATCCGCGGAATCCATCGCCACATATATCGGAAGGTCCCCGATGATGCGGATACCAAGACTGTTCACATATTTTTTCAGGGCAAACCATTGTTTGAAAAATTCATACTGCACAAAGCAATAGAACGATTCGCCGCGGCCGTCCTTTTTGTTCATATACCGCGTGTAGTCTAAAAGCCACGGTTCCTCTTTTTCCAGAAAGCTCTTATATTCCGCCCCCGGCCGGAACCGGCTGAAGGCTTTTTCCAGAAGCGGATACCGGTTCTTGTACAGAAGTCCGTAGTCAATGTAATTGGGAGCACTGCCCCATTCAAACGCCGAAATATCTTCTTCTGTCAGAAGTTCTTCCTGCTTCAGCATATCAGGATCGATAAAGTACGGATTCCCGGCGTATGTCGAAAAGCTCTGATACGGCGAATCCCCGTAGCCAGTCGGCCCGATCGGCAGAATCTGCCAGAATGCCTGTCCGGCCTTTTTCAGATGATCCGCGAATTCGTACGCTTCCTTTCCAAAGGTTCCGATCCCGTACGGCGACGGCAGGGAAAACACCGGCAGAAGAATGCCGGCCCTTCTGTCATTCTGAGTCATCATGGATCATCCCTTCACAGCGCCTGCCACAACGCCTTCAATGATGTATTTCTGGCAGAAAAGATAGAACAGGATGATCGGTACAATCGCAAGAACCAGCACCCCCATCATGGCGCCCATATCGATCGAGCCGTATCCGCCGCGCAGATACTGGACCGCGATGGAAATCGTCTTAAACTTCTTGATGTCCAGAATCAGGTACGGTAAAAGGTAATCGTTCCAGATCCACATCGTTTCCAGGATTGCAATCGTGATCGCGGTCGGTTTCAGGATCGGAAAGACAACCAGGAAAAAGGTCTGAAGCGGTGAGCAGCCGTCGATCATCGCGGCTTCCTCAATCTCCAGCGGTATCGATTTGATGAATCCTGAAAACATGAAGATCGAGAGTCCAGCGCCAAAGCCGAGGTAGATGATAATCAGGCCCCACGGTGTATTCAGCCGCAGCTGGTTCGCAATTTTCGAAAGCGGGAACATGACCATCTGGAACGGTACGATCATGGAAAAAAGACAGAGATAGTAAATCGTCTTCGTTACCTTATTGTGCACCCTTCCGAGATACCAGGCGCACATGGATGTACAGAGTATGATGACCGCCACGGAGCAGACCGTAATAAACAAGGTCCACCCGAATGCCTGCAGAAAGCCTGTCTTCGCGATACCGCTGACATAGTTTTCAAGTCCGATATACATCTTGCCGAACGGCAGAGAAAATGGCGCCTTGCTGATATACGCTTTCTTTTTGAAGGAATTGATCACAACAAGGTAGATCGGATACAGCCACGCGACAGAAAGGATGCCGAAAATAATCGTGAACTTTAAATTCTTTTTGCTTTTTGTTTTCATGCCTGTATCTCCTTTCTGCTCGTCAGGCGGTTCTGGACAATCGCAATGATCGCGACAAGGATAAAGAAGATGACTGCTTTCGCCTGTCCCGCGCCTTCCCATCCGGTCCTGCCGTAGAAGGTATTGAAGATGTTAAGAGCCAGCATTTCGGATGTGCCGGACGGTTCGCCGTTTGTCAGCGCCAGGTTCTGATCGAACAGCTTAAAGCCGTTTGTAAGTGTCAGAAACGTGCAGATCGTGATGCTTGGCATGACCATGGGAATCGTGATGTTTTTCAAAATCTGCTTACTGCTGGCGCCGTCGATCTTGGCCGCTTCGATCAGCTCACCCGGAATATTCTGGATGCCGGCGATATAGATGATCATCATATAGCCGATCTGCTGCCAGAGCATCAGGATCACAAGTCCGACAAAACCGTAAACCGAAGAATACGTAAGCGTCCGCTTGAAGATCTGAAGGACGCCGTTTAAGAGCAGATTCCAGATGTATCCAAGGATGATGCCGCCGATCAGATTCGGCATAAAAAACACTGTCCGGAAAAGGTTGGTTCCTTTGAACTTTTTGGTCAGCGCAAGCGCAGCAGCAAACGCGAACAAATTGATCAGGATCACCGTAACGACAGTGAAAAGTGTACTAAAGCGGAACGCATGTCCAAATGTATCGTCCGCCATAATCTTTATGTAATTTTCCAGGCCTACCCACTTTGCGTCATTGATCGTCGTGAAATCACAGAACGAAAGCCAGATGCCTTCTGCGAATGGCGCGATAAAGCCGATGATAAAGGCAAGCAGTGTGGGGAGGACAAAAACCGGAAAATACCGTTTTATTGCTTTTTCCATATGATTGGCCCCTTACAGGATACGGACAGGAGATGGTCAGTATCATGACGCATCTCCTGTCCGAAGATGACTTTTTTACAATAATTACTTGTTGTTGGCTGCCTTATACTCGGTTGCCCAGTTGTCTATGAAAGCAGTCTTGACTGCATCCCACTGGCCTGTGCCCTGCGCGTATTCCAGCATTGCCGATCCAAGATCATTCTTCCACTGCTCGGAAGGCATCGTCGTAAAGTTCCATGAAACAGGTGTCTTGGAAGCGTTGTATTTCTGTGCGAATACAACGAGCGGATTCTGCGGCAGATAGTCACTGAACGTTGAGAACGGTGTTACAAAGCCCATATCAGAAGACAGGGATTCTCTTCCTTCATCCGACTCCACAACCCATTTCAGGAATGCAAGCGTCGCGTCCTGGTCTTCCTTGGAAGCCTTGGAGTTTACACACCAGTAGTTCTCGGAGCCTGTGCAGAGACCCTGCTTCTCCTCGCCCTTTGCTCCGATGTAGATCGGGAGCATGCCAAGATCATCGTCTGCTACATCATTTCCTTTGATGTCACTATAAGCCCATGTACCATTCTGATAGAAAACAGCCTCGCCGGTCGCGAATTCGGAAGCCGCATCGTCGCCGGTCTTGCCGGAAAGAAGTGTGCGGTCTGTCGTAGAATCGTTCAGATACAGATCAAAGATATTCTTAAAGCCGTCGAGGTATGTGCCCTTGATTGCCTCTGTTGAGGAAATGCCGGCATCCTTGTATTCATAGTAGATCGGAAGGTTCGCAAGATGTGTCTTGAATCTCCAGTCGGATGAAGAATCAAAGCCGGCTGATGTGAAAGCACCTTCGATACCAAGTGCGTCCTTCTTTGACTGGATGTCATCCGCGACTTCCTTGAGCTTTGCAAAGGATGTGATTTCATCCGCGGATTTAACCTTGGCTCCGTCCATAGCACAGTATTTCTTGATCAGTGCGTTATTATAGATAATACCGTATGTCTCGATAACATACGCGATACCCTTTACCGCGCCGGTGCTGTCTTTCAGTTCAAAATCCTTCGAAGAAAGATCCTTGTCGATATCCGAACTGGAAAGATCCATGCAGTAGTCATTCCATGTTGCCAGTCCGACAGGACCGTTTACCTGGAAAAGTGTCGGTGCTTCCGATTTTGCCATTTCCGACTTCAGTGTTGCTTCATACGTTCCGGAAGCTGCCGTCGTAACGGTAACCTGAACACCTGTCTCCTCTGTGTACTTCTTCGCGAGAGCCGTCCACTGGTCAGCCTGCTCCGGTTTAAAGTTCAAGTAATATACTTTGCCTGAAGACGATGATGCCGTCGAAGATGATGTACTGCCTGTGCTTGATTTTGATGATGATCCGCAGCCCTGCAGCATTCCCATAACCATTGCCGCCGAAAGTGCAAGAACGATCACCCGTTTCATTCTTTTCATATTTTCCTCCTTCTTCCGGGAACGTCTATGATTTTTTTGGTAACGTTTCCGGTAACGTTTCCGATTTCGTTTATTATATTACTCCGGAAACGTTACCGGTGCAAGACTTTTTTACAAATTCATCGACTTGGCCAATTTGTTAACGATGTTTTTATGCAAACTGCACAAATCTGCAGAGCATTTTCTCATTCCATATCCTTTTGCCAAACCTTTCAAATGTACGGCTTTTACATTGACTTAGGCACGATCCAGTGATATAATATAGACCATTAAGTCTATTATTAAGGAAAGGATTTATCATGAAGCAGGCACTGAAAACAGAAAAGACAAAAGAGAAAATACTGGCTGCAGCGATGGCGGAATTTGGAAGAAACGGATACCGGGGTTCGTCTCTGAATACGATCTGCGGCTCCGGAATTCCGAAAGGACTGCTGTATCACAACTACGCAAATAAAGACGCGCTGTACCTGGCCTGTGTCAGCTTCAGCTTCCATGAACTGACCGGATATTTAAAAAAAGAAACTGCCGGTACGGACCTGAAGCAATACGCAAAAGCACGGCTGATGTTTTTCAAAAGCCATGAAGACGAAGCCAGAATCTTCTTTGAAGCGATTCTGCAGCCACCTGACGCCCTTCGTGAGGAAATATCAGCAATACGCGCTGAATTTGATGAATTTAATGAGACATTCTGCCGGGCTGTATTCCGTACCGTCCGACTGCGGAACGGCATTACAGAGAATGACGCGATACACTATTTCCGTCTGACACAGGATATGTTCAACTGTTACTTCAGCTCACCCTCGCTCTGCGGTTTATCATTCACGGACACCCTCGACGCACATGAAAAGGGTCTTGTGCAGATGCTCGATTTCATGCTCTACGGTATCGCGGAAAGAAAGGATTCGAAATGATTGTCCTGCTGCTTCGCTGGATCGCAGCGATTCTCCTCGCTGCTGCTGCCGGAAAACTGATTTCAAAGCTAAAGCTTCCTTCGATTCTGGGCTGGCTGATTGCCGGAATGTTTCTCGGTCCCTACGCCATCCGTCTGCTGCCGGATGAACTGATCGGCGCATTGTGGTATGAAAATATCATTCACATACTGGAATGCGCTGTCGGCCTGATGATTGGAACAGAACTGGTCTGGAAACAGATAAAAGAATACGGAAAGGCCCTTATTATCACAACACTGACACAGTCCCTCGGGACATTCGCGGTCGTATCCGCGTCCTTCTGTGCTGTTTTCGCGATCACTCACATTCCGCTGTACCTCGCTTTCCTGTTCGGCGGAATCGCACTCGCGACAGCCCGGCCCCGGCGCTTTCCATCGTAAGAGAATTCCGTACCGACGGGCCTGTCACGAAAACCCTGATTCCAATGGCGGCACTCGATGATATGGTTGGTGTCGCCGTTTTTTTTACGGCGATTGCGATCGTCGCACGAAGTCTCTCATCCTCATCGATGCCTGTCTGGATGATTCCCGTTATAATCCTCCTGCCGCTTGTCATCGGCGCCGCCGCAGGTATACCGGCCGGCCTGCTGCTCAAAAAGGAACGCGGCAGCATCGCGACGCTTGTAATACTGATCATCATGATTCTCGCGACCTCCGCGGTCGGATTTATTTTCAATTCGTACGTGATGCCTGCTCCCGTCCTCAATTTCATGCTGATGGGCATGGCCTTTTCCGCAGCATTCGCAAATATCGTATCCCAAAAACGCCTGAAAGAGATTGTCTGTGCCTTCAATCCGCTTCTCGGCGTTTCCATGATCATTGTTATTCTGAACCTTGGTGCGCCGCTCGATTATCGCGCAGTCCTCGGTGCCGGGCTCTTCACCCTGATTTATATTGCATCGCGCGCCTGCGGCAAATATTTCGGTGCGCGCTTCGGCGCGAAGGCCACCGGACTGCCGGAAACCGTGCAGAAATACCTTGGTCTCACGCTTCTGCCGCATTCCGGTGTATCGCTCGTATTCACCGGAATCGCCGTATCCACACTTGCTTCCGCAGCACCGGAGTGCGCACGCATCATTCAGGGTACAATCGCCGCCGCTGCGGTCATCAATGAAATCATCGCTGTAATTGCAGCCAGAAAAGGCTTCAAATGGGCCGGTGAGCTGTATAAGGCATAAGGGAAATGACTGCCATGATTCACACACGGAAAATACAGTTCGATCGGATACTATAACTTTACAGAAACACTCACAAAACCTTTACATTCATCATTTAAAATGAAAGCAGAAAGGGGGAATTCACTTGGAGGAAACAATTCAGAAATCATTAAAAGATGTACTTGACATGGAATCGCTCTCAGGCAACGAAGCGCTGTTTCTGGAAATGTCGGGCGCTTCAGGCTCCGAGAAAGAAATCGCAGACGCATGGATTATGTCAATGTACCGGCATGGTGTTTTCCTGCCGGAATGCTTTCGCCGGCAGATCATGGACATCATCCGGAAAAACAGAAGCAGAGCCGCTTAAGCCCTGTTCCGGATAATATAATTATTCAAGGCAGATAAAATGAAAACAGACAAAAATCAGAACAACATCAGCAGAACCCGGGGTATTGGTATTCTATCAATAATTTTTATTACATCCTTTCTGAGCTGTGAAATACTCTTCTGCTGCTGGCTTATATACTAGCATTCCTACTTTAAAAACTTATCGATATTCATCGGATCCACAAATCCTTCTCCGTACACCTCATTCGTATCCGTAATAATAATAAACGCGTTCGGGTCCGCGATATACGCGGTTCTGCGGATCGTATACGCCTCGGCGGACGAGCAGGCACAGTACAGGATCTCCCGTTCTTCTCCCGTGTACGTGCCGATGCCCTTGCACATCGTAGAACCGCGAGCCGATACCTCCGCAAGCTGATCGACGACCTTCTTCCCGTAGTCCGTTATGATGATGACCAGCTTGCCGGTGCCTATGCCGTACAGGATCCGGTCAATCACGAACGACATAACCATGGAAGCGATCAGTCCGTACAGTACCGAATCAACGGATCCGTATACGAAACCACCCAGCAGAATAATCACGATATCCATAATCATCGCGACAACGCTTACCGACAGATGCGGCCTGGCCGTCTTGATGGACATGGTCATGAAGTCCGTTCCGCCGGACGAAGAGCCGCGCGAATAAAAAAGCGCCTGCCCGATTCCTAAGAATACCCCGAAAAACGTAGCTGCCAGAAATGCGCTCCCTCTGTACATCGGGATATACGGCGACAGGATGTCGATCATGCTGTTGCAGATCGCTATCGTCAGGATGGATTTTGACAGAAAGACCTTGCCTACCATGCGATAGCTTATGATGATCAGCGGAATATTCAGTACAATGGTCGTCAGGCCGATCGGAAAATGCCACAGATAATTTATAAGCAGTGCCAGGCCGGACAGACCGCCCGGCGCGAATTTAGCGTTCTGCGCGAAGATGCAGATTCCGCCCGCGTAAAAAAAGCCTCCCGCGATATAGAATAAAACATCCGTTACAGTCGGCAAGTACTTTCTTATCTTCTTCTGTTCAGCCATAGGACTCCCTCACAATCGATTCAGGAATAGTCGAAAATATCATTTGAAACCGGCGTATAAAATAATTTCTGAATGCTTTTCATGTCATCTGTCCGGGCAAGTATCCACATCAGCTTCGCACAGACCGCTTCCGTCGTCATATCAAACGCTTCCAGTATCCGCGGACATTGATATGCCCGGTATCCCACCTGATATACCCGGATGTCGCTTCCTTCATTCTGGACCTGCGTCGTCAGCACAACCGTCTTTCCGTTCCTCACGCCATCCTCAATTACAGAAAGCAGGTCGTTGCCCGCGTAGTCCGGCAGTCCGCCGACACCAAACGCTTCGATAATCAGGGCATCGTTCTGCTCCAGCATATAGCTGACCAGACTGCATCTCGTACCGGGAATCAGTTTTAAAAGTGCCACCCTGCTGTCAAGCCTGTCATAAAATACAGGCTTATCAAGGTAACCGTTTTCAATATAAGGAAACAGCCTGCCATCCCGAAGCACGCCTAAATACGGGTAATTGATGGAGGAAAACGCTTCGTAGCTCTTGGAATTCGTCTTGCAGGCACGTGTCCCCTGTATTACCTTACCGTTAAATACAACCATTACGCCATGCAGCGTATCCGAAGACGCACAGATCACCGCATCGGTCAGATTGATCTTCGAATCGGTCGAATCAAAGCTGATCGGCTTCTGCGCTCCCGTCAGAATAACCGGCTTCTGCGCGCCCTGCACGAGATACGAAAGCGCTGCTGCCGTATATGCCATGGTATCCGTTCCGTGACAGATCACAAACCCATCGTACCGGTCGTACTGCTCACGAAGCAGAATCGCAAGCTGTACCCAGTGCTCCGGACATATATTCGTCGAATCCATGCTGAACGGCTGGACGCATTCCACGTGGCATATTTCTCTTACCGACGGTACAAAATTCAAAAGCTGCTCCGTCGTCAGCACCGGTGTCAGTCCCTCGCCCATATTGCCGGAGGCAATCGTACCGCCGGTTCCAATAATCAGTATCTTCTTCATATACACCCACCTCCGCAAAGCAGAGCTGTTCCGCTTATCGATATACCGAAATTTCCACCAGATTTCCATCCGGATCATACACATACACACTGTCCATAACGCCCACGGCGCCATGCCGTTCAATGACGCCCTCGACTATCGCACAGCCCTTCTTCTCCAGCTCTTCTTTTATTTCATAGATGTTTCCATCCGCAATCAGGCAGAAATCCTGACTTCCCGCTTCAGCGTTCCTGGCGCAGGGCTTGAATTCACCGGCATACATATGAATGTTGATCTTCTGATTCCCAAATTTCAGCACATGACGGCCATGGACCGATTCATGCTCCATCTCCAGCATGTCAACGTAGAAATGAATACACTGTTCCGGATGGTCTGTTGTAATCACCATATGATCAATGTTCTTTAATTTCATTATACATTGCGCTTTCTATATTATGCAGAAATAATATATTTTGTTTTCAAATCATTATGCCAGCTGAATTCGATATAACCTTCCTTCTGCAAACGTCCCACTACAATACCTGGATCGATTTCAATCTGTTTTGCAAAGCTTTCGATATCGCTCTTTCCAAAGCAGCTTCTTGCGGTAAACTGATTAAACTGCTCATTTGGAATAAGCTGATCTTTTGCAAATTCATTTGCCTGACACTCATCTTCTTCTGAAGTGCCGTCCTGATAAATATGTCCAAGAAGAATATGTCCAAACTCATGAAAAAGGCTGAACCAGAATTTATCAGCATCTTTCCCGCGAACAGTCATACCGATTACAATCTTGTTCTTATCACAAAAAGTAGCACCATGTAAAAATGAACCGCCGATATGCGGCAAAAAAACAATGGCAATACCGCAATCTGCCAACGCGTCAACCAGTTTCTGGCAAAACACCTTCGGCTTCATAGTTGTCATCTTCCTGATCCGGGGCAGATATTCTGTCAAATGTTCAAGGTTTACGGGAGATACATTACGATTTCGCGCCTCCAGCTTAGCCTTCTGAGCCCATGCAATCAATGCATAATCTGCTTTTTCTGTGACTGCCTGCCTCCTGCAGGCAATTCCCGGAATTAATTTTCTGTCTTCAAGACGGCTAAGTTCCACAACCTCAAAAAACTTTCTCAGCGCAGTAATTTTCGCATTGGTTTGTCTTTCAGACGGAACCCATCCGTTATCAGCCATTTCCTTGTAAGGAAATTTCTTAATTATCCGGGCATCCTTATCCATACTGTTCTCAGCTTCAGCCTTTACAAGTTTGTCCCGATAAATTGCCTCCAGATTGTTCCAGAACTTTGCGGGCAGTCCAAGAACCATCTCAAGACGATTCGCTGTATCAAATGTCAACTGAACTTCTCCATTAATCAAATGACTTATATGCTTCTCTGACATGCCCATACGGGAAGCAAATTCCTTCTGACTCATACCACGGTTCTCAAGCTGTTCTTTTATCGTAGAACCGGGTGGAGTAGCAATGTAGCTTCGACTCCTCATCATCCTGTTTCCTCCTTAAATGGTGAATACTATTGTCAATGATAGTCCACAATCTCAATAATATTCACTGCCTGAATCCCGCTTTCCATCTTTTCAAAAACCAGTCGATATGGATGTATTAAATCGACCGCATACTGGTTCCTTCTGTTTTGATGAAGTGAATGACACCGTCCGATCTTAAACTGGATCATTTCCTCGACCGATTCGGCCGCCTGAATTTCATCGATTCGCTGATGAATTTTATCTGCCATCGCCTGACCGTGTTTTCTGGCCGCGGCAGAAGCATTGGTGCATACTTTTTCAATGCTTCTGTTTGCGTATCCGATTTCCAATGAATCACCTCACATAAGTATTTACCTTTCAGGTTAATTTTATTATGTCAGATTTTTCCATATTTGTCAATATGCAATTTACCTTTAAGGTAAATTTATCACGCAAAAAGGGACATCCCGAAACCGAATCCGGATGTCCCTGCCGACAGATATCATCTGTCCGCGGATTTTCTGCAGTCCGTCAGTTAAGTACGCACAAAAGTGCTTTCATAGGTGATCCCCGATAAACAATCAACCTTGCGAAATAACTGAAT
>Ga0163159_1001855_pt1 | contig 18851 bp, 14 predicted proteins | sample BioMet9_FD_108702 | JGI IMG/M metagenome (GOLD analysis project Ga0163159, IMG submission 108702) | Microbial communities from bioreactor (seeded with sewage sludge) at Lawrence Berkeley National Lab, California, USA - Biofuel... | ecosystem: Engineered > Bioreactor > Anaerobic > Unclassified ... | reverse complement strand
TTTACCAAGCCATGTTGCGCTGCTATCTCTCGTACCTCTTTTTTTGTTAAACCACCTAAAGGAAAAAGCGTGTGAGCCATTTGCTCCTGGGTAAGCATATACAACACATAGCTTTGATCTTTGGTCGCATCTATGCCTTTTTTCAACACATAAAGTCCTTGTTCCCTATCAAATTCAATACGGGCATAATGTCCGGTAGCCACATAGTTAAGCTGACATTTTTGAGCTACTTCCCACAAGTGCCGGAATTTCATGAATCTATTGCAATCAATGCAAGGATTAGGCGTACCACCCTGTTCATAGATACGAACGAATTTGGCGATAACCTCTTTCTTGAAAGCTACAGTATAATCCAACACTTTATAAGGAATGTGTAATTTAAAAGCAACATCTGCTGCATCGTCAATATCCTTGGCTGAGCAGCAGGTATGATATTGGCATACACCAATATCTTCATTACGGTAAAGTCGCATGGTGGCCCCCTCACATGTAAAGCCCTGCTTCTGAAGCAGCAACGCCGTCACTGAACTATCTACACCACCACTCATGGCCACCAAAACACTTTTCTCAGACATTATTTCTCCTTCGCTCCAACAATTTCCAGCCTCTCATAATTCATAGTTATTTACTATACATTCTAGACGTAAAAGCAGAACTTTGTCAAGGCAGAGAATATTTTTCGTCAATACCGAATACGGTTCATTAATAATGAAAATTTATTGACAACCCTATTTTGTAGATGTATCATTAGTATAGTAGTAAAAATCACTTGTGGAATTATCTAATTATAAGGAGGACTAGTTATGCTTAATGATAAAATTATGAAGACCATGGACGGTAATGAAGCGTGCGCAACAGTAGCTTATCACTTTACCGATGTTTCTACTATATATCCTATTACCCCATCTTCACCAATGTCAGAAAAAGTTGATGAATGGTCAGCAGCCGGTCGCAAAAATATGTTTGGTCAGACTGTAAAGTTGGTAGAAATGCAATCTGAAGCTGGTGCTTCAGGTGCTTTGCATGGTGCCGCTGAAGCCGGCGCTATGGCTACTACTTTTACATCTTCGCAAGGTCTTTTATTAATGATTCCCAATCTTTATATTATGACTGGACATAGGATGCCTGTTGTTCTTCACGTAGCAGCACGTTCTGTAGCTCAACATGCCAATAATATTTTTGGTGATCACCAAGATGTAATGAGCTGCCGCCCCACTGGTGCTATTATGATGTGTACTAGTAGTGTTCAAGAAGTTATGGATTTAGCTGCAATTGCCCATTTAGTAACGGTCAAAGCCCGCATTCCTTTTATTCATTTTTTTGATGGTTTCCGTACTTCTCATGAAATTCAAAAAATTGAAATGATTGATTTGGATAAGGTTGGCGCTCTTATGGATTGCAAAGCTTTAGAAGAATACCATCAAATTGCAATGAATCCGGAGCATCCTCTACATCGAACCACTGTTCAAGGCCCAGATGTTTACTATCAAACCTTGGAAGCAAACAACTCTATATATAACGAAGTTCCCATTATGGTTGAAAATTATATGGAAGATATTAATAAAATTACTGGCCGCGATTATCATATCTTTAACTACTATGGAGCTCAAGATGCTGACAGAATTATTGTGATGATGGGTTCAGCATGTGATGCTACCAAAGAAGTGGTAGATTATCTCATGTCCAAGGGCGAAAAGGTAGGTTTATTGCAAATTCATTTATTTCGTCCTTTTAATATGCAATATTTTCTTCAATCAATTCCTTTGACTGTGAAGAAGATTACAGCCATGGACCGCTCCAGAGAAGCCGGCGCTATCGCAGGTGCTGTTTATCTGGATGTTTGTGCTGCCTTTACCAATAAAGCTAATGCACCTGCCATTTACGGTGGTCGTTATGGCCTGGCTTCCAAAGATGTTACTCCCGCTCAAATTAAAGCTGTTTTCGATAACATGGCAGCAGCAGAGCCCAAAAGCCTCTTCACTATTGGTGTAGAAGATGATGTCACTCACCTGTCTCTGGCCGTAAAAGAACCCTTGGTTACTGAATCTGCCGGTACTGTTTCCTGCAAGTTCTGGGGATTAGGTAGCGATGGTACTGTTGGCGCTAACAAAAACTCTGCTAAAATTATCGGTGATCACGCTGGTATGTATACTCAAGCATATTTTGAATATGATTCTAAGAAATCTTATGGTATCACAAAATCTCACTTACGTTTCAGCAAAACGCCCATACGCTCTACATATCTTATTAAAGCAGCCGATTTCTTAGCTTGCCATTCTCAATCTTATGTAAATCGTTACGATATGATTCACGAAATAAAAGATGGTGGCATTTTCCTGTTAAATACTTCCTGGAATGAAAAAGAATTAGACGAAAAATTGCCTGCTACCATGAAAAAATATATTGCTCAACATAACATCCAATTCTATACAGTTGATGCTGTTGGTATTGCTCAAAAGATTGGTTTAGGCAATCACACCAATTTAATTCTGCAAGCTGCTTTCTTTAAACTAGCAAGTGTCATGCCTGTAAATGATGCTGTAAAATATATGAAAGAAGCTGCAAAAAAAACTTATGGCAAAAAAGGTGAAAAAGTTGTCAATATGAACCTAGCTGCGATTGATGCTGGTATTGACAGTTCTATTAAAGTAGATGTCCCTGCCGCTTGGTCTACAGCAGAAGACCATACCGATACTCGTCAGGATTTACCTGCTGTAGTAAAAAACATCATCATTCCTTGCAACAGACAACGTGGTGATGATTTACCAGTTTCTGCTTTTATGAAGCACCAAGATGGAACATATCCTCTTGGTACCTCTCGATATGATAAGCGCGGTATAGCCGTTGCTTTGCCAACATGGAATCCTACCAAATGCTTACAATGCAATGAATGTACATTTGTTTGTCCTCATGCAGCAATTCGTCCTTATCTGATTAACGATGAAGAATCTAAAAAAGCCCCTCAAGGCTTTACTATGGTAGATGCTAAAGGTGCTAAAGGTTTAAAGTATAGAATTCAAGTTTCTACCTTGGACTGCACAGGTTGTGGCAGTTGTGCTGCTTCTTGTTTAGCTAAAGATAAGGCTCTGACCATGCAACCTATTGATGATACCATGTTCGACGAAACCAATTGGAACTATGCACTTACCCTTTCTGAGAAACCAGAAGCTTTCAAGCGCAATACTTTAAAAGGTAGTCAATTCCATCAGCCAATGATAGAATTCTCCGGTGCTTGTGCAGGTTGTGGTGAAACACCTTATGCAAAACTTATTACTCAACTTTATGGTGAAAAAACCTATTGGGTTAACGGCGTAGGTTGCTCTCTTGTTTGGGGCGGTGCTTTTCCCACCTCTTCCTTCACTAAGAACAAAGAGGGTCGTGGTCCTTCCTATTATGGTACATTATTTGAAGATACTGCAGAAAATGGCCTAGGAATGGCTTTGGCTGTTAATCAACGTCGTGCCAATGTGAAAATGCGTTGTGAGGAGTTATTAGCTTCAAAGCCAGGTACAGAAATTGAAACTGCCATCAACACTTGGCTTGCTTCTTTTGATGATTTAGACAAGAACGATGCTGATACTCGCGCTTTAGTTACCGCCTTAGAAAAATCTCAATTAACCGGTGCAGCTAAAGAAATAGCCACAGAAGTTTTATTACACAAAGATCAACTGGCTAAAAAAGTGATTTGGCTCTTTGGAGGTGACGGGTGGGCTTACGATATTGGTTACGGCGGTTTAGACCATGTTATTGCTTCCGGTCAAGACATTAATATCATTGTCGCAGATACTGAAGTTTATTCTAATACCGGCGGGCAATCTTCCAAAGCTACTCCAATTGGTGCTTCCGCTCAATTCGCCGATAGCGGCAAACGGACACCTAAAAAAGATTTAGGACGCTTAATGATGACTTATCCCAATACTTACGTTGCTTCCGTTGCTATGGGTGCTAATCCTGCGCAACTTGTCAATGCCGTAACCGAAGCTGTTGCTCATAAAGGTCCTTCTATCATCGTTGCTTATGCACCTTGCATTAACCACGGTATTAAAGCCGGGATGTCTAAAGTGCAGGCAGAAATGAAAAAAGCTGTTGACTGCGGCTTATGGCCTCTTTATCGTTATAATCCCGATAGAGTAGAAGCTCCTTTTTCTTTGGATTATAAACAACCTAGCATTCCTGTGGAAGAATTCTTTAACGGCGAAGTACGTTATGCCAGCTTAAAGTTGAAATTTCCTGAAACTGCTACGAAATTATTCGCTGAAGCTCAACGCGAGGCAGATGACCGTTACAGAACCTACACTAAACTTGCAGAAATGTATAACGAGAAATAGCCCCACTATTTCATAAACAAAAGCTCGCTTTTTCTTAAGAAAAAGCGAGCTTTTTGTTTATGAAAATAGAGGTAACAATTTATTTTTTGCTAGTGTCCAAGATAGAATAACGGCCATAAGGTACGAAGGCAATCTTTGCATCCGCGCCTTGCTTTTCTATAGCAGCTGCGTAAGCTTCGTCTACGGTTTCATAGACATCTAGGCCAATAGCTCTAGCCTCAGCAATATTCTCTTTTCTTGTTACGATATACATATTAGCATGCATCATGGCAGTATAAATCTTGTACCAGATGCAACCTGCCCATAATCCGTTCTTCTTATCATAGAATGATTTTAACACTTTCACATGGTTAGCTGCAGATACAGGCATATACGGTTTCAAAGCATCCATTAGAGCAAAGCCTGTCCAAGAACCATACCCAGGACATGGTGTTGTGAAAATAATGCTACCACCCTCTTTAACAATAGGCCAGCAGTTCATACCTACCCAACCAGTATGGAAAAATAAGTGGTCGGTAGGAGCAGAAGAGCCGGTAACAACAATGTCTGCCTTATTTTTCTTGAAAGCTGCGGCAGGAAATCTGTAAACCTTATCATAAGCTTTAATAGCTTCCTTGTGAGCCGCTTCAAATGTACCAGCATTAATATAGGTTACGTTAAATTGATTGTCTACAATCATGTTAATACCCATGGTAAGTCCGACAATTTTAGCAGCTTCATACTTATCCATTTGCATAGCACACTTATTATTGCCAGGTACGCAATCTGGAGCTAAGGACATAATATGGTTAAACTCAATGGTATCATCACTGGAAACAGCAGGAATAACCATACCAGAACCACCATATCCCCACAAGGTTGCTTGAGTAGAAGAAATCGTCAGAATAATATCTGCTTCAGCAACGACTTTATATACAGATACAGCGATACCTTGTTTAGTAATACCTTTGTAAACATAATTTTCCGGATGAGTTACATCGTTGCAATAAATGCCCACACCAGATTCAGCAATTTTCTTGCCAAGTTTTATTTTAATTTCTTCCGGGTTCAGGGCAGGTATTTTACCGCAACCAATCACAATACTAGCCTCAGCACCTGCTTTTTTAATACGATCAAGTAAAACTTCCAGAACATCAGGAACGGGCGCTTGACGAAATTGGTTTTCCGTAATAATCGTAACCTTTTTAGCACCTTTAAGAATTTCAGTAATAGGCTTTCCTGCTACAGGGTGGTCAATTGCTTTTATCGTTGCCTTTGTAATATCGGCAATAGGCTTTCCTTCATTAGGAATAAAAGAAGCTACCAAATTCTTTTTGGGTATTTCCAAATGCAGATATTTACCCCTGTCTTCCGCAGTATCATAAGGAATGCTCAAAACAACTTTATCCTTACCAGCTGTTTTTACCAATTGATTTTTTGTCATACAATCACCCCTTTTATTATTTTTTAATATTATTATAACAAAGTTAGCCACTTGCTTCTAACTTTATTTTTTTATGATGTTTTCCCTATTATAGCTTGTCATAAATTGGGCACCTTGAGCTGTAATCTTAATAGTATCCGTAATACGAGGACCGCCCATGCCAGGCTTATACAAAGTCGGCAGAAGCAAATCCACCACCATATTTTCTTTCAAAATCACATTGCTTCCCTTGGCAATAATTGGATAAAACTCTGATTGGCGAATACCTACACCATAACCAATATGATCTAACTTCCAATAAGGAGCAAACGGTGTAGAAGCAACATAAGCAGTAGTAACATCAAAAACTTGTCCACAGGTGACACCAGGTTTTATACTCTCCATTGCTACCTTTTGGGCTTGCCGTAAGCAAGCATAAATATCTAAACACGTTTGAGGAGCATTACCCAAAAATATAGTGCGGCACATTTTGGCCACATAACCGTTTAAAGAAGCCCCTAAATGTATAACAACCGGTTCATTGTCTTTTATTCTGGCACTACTGGCATAAGGATGCATAAGCATCTGCCGCTCGTGGCACAAGACCTGCATTCGGAAGGGAGAACCTTGCGAACCTGCTTTTGCCATGGCATATTCTGCTTCTGCCAAAACCTCTGTCTCTGTAACTCCCGGATGAACAAACTGTACAGCGGCCTCCATGCCTTTATCCAAAAAACCGGCAACTTTCTGCATTAGGTCTAATTCTTCCTGGCATTTGATAGAACGTAGCTTATAGCACTCTACGGCTATATCTCCTACCGTAAAATCAGGCACAGTTGCCAATAACAACTGATAATCCTTTAAAGAAATAAAGTATCTGGTAAAACCTACTTTAGGATGCTCATAACCTTGCTTCTTTAACCATTGGGCAGCCTTTAAGCTGTGGGATTCTTGAGGAAACGGATAAGGTGTCACCTTGTCTATACCGCTAGTTTCTTTCATATGAACCCCATCCCAAGCCAGACAAAACAATTCCGGTTCTCCGGTAACAGGAATGCACAGAACTCCGCCTTCTAAATCGTCAACCCCGGCAAAATAAATTAAATTCTCTCGATCATATATCAATGCCGCATCCAAGTCTTTTTCTTTTAGTACAGCTTGAAGTTTAGCAATTCTTTCTTTAATGTTTTTTTTCACGCCTTTTCCCCCTTTTTAGCAACAATACCCGAAGTACAATATGAAGTTGTACTTCGGGTATCAGAATACAGAAATTTATAAAATTTTTATTTATGCTTTTTCTGCTTCGTCTGCTTCAAGCTTCATCGTTGTAAAATCACCTTTTTCGACAATAAAGGAAACAACAACACCGATTACCAAAGACCAAAAAGCAGAACCGATATCCAGAAGTGTAATGTTGGACATACCAACAACCAAAGCCGCAAATGCGCCAACTTTAAAATGACCGGTCTTGAAAGCATCTCCAAGAGCACCGATTAATACGTTGATCATGGCCAAGCCAGCCAGTACACTTACCAAGCTGCCGGGAATTAGTTTTACGAAGCCGATAGCATAAGAAGCAAACAGGCCAAATGCTGCGAAAGTCAAACCGTTTACTACAGAAGCAACATAACGGCCATCTTTCTCACCAGCTACGTCAGAAGAACAAATAGCAGTCATAGGACCGGCAATATTAGCATTGTGGGCACCAAACATACCGGAAACGATACCACCGATACCAGAAGCAACAGTCATGCCATTAGCAGGAACTTTATAGCCTTGAGCCTTTAAAACGCCCATGGCCTGTGCATTTTCTGCACCCATAACCAACACTGCCAACGGCAATGCACAGGACAAAAACAGAGAAGCATTAAAGGCAGGCATTACCACTCGCGGTGCAATAAAGGTCATAGCACCAGTATTGGTAGCAAATGCGCCTGTAGCAAATGCTACTACAACACCGGCAATCAAAGCCGCCAACACGCCAGGGAATTTCTTAATAATTCTTGGTATGAGCAAGAATGCTAATACTGCAGCGCCACACACTACCGGAGCTGATTTAGTGCTAAGAACAATATTGGTTCCAAACTTTAACATACAACCCGCAACCATAGCCATAACTATTTCAACAGGAAGACGTTTCATAATCTTGCCTATTAACCCGCTGACACCAACCAGTAAGACGAGCACACCGGCAATAACGAATGCTCCTGCAGCTTCATTAAAGGTATAACCTTTCAATGCTGCGCCCATCAAGGTAGAACCAGGAATGGAATAAGCACCGGAAATAGGAACCTTGTAGTATGTAGCTAAAATAGCACCAAGCAAACCACCGAATACATAAATACCGAAAACCCAGGAAACAGTATCAGCCATAGTGAAACCTGCAGACTCGGCAGCCTTAATAACAATCAGGCAAGGACCCGTGCAACCGAAAATCGTAGAAACGATACCAGCACCAATAGTACCACCGTTTAACCATTTGCCTAAATCTTTGAGCCCGGAAGCAAACCCAGGACCTTTTTCAAATAAAACCATATGCACTCCCCTCTTTCAATTAAAATTACTTCACTTCTTACCTTGATTAATTTTTCTTTTTTAGTTAATCATCTCTTTTCTTTAACCATATTGTTCAAATTATATTCCGTAGCATTTTTTGGTGATTTATGTTGTACTTACAACAATTTATCTCTTTATCAACTCTTTTTAGGGTAAAGTAAGGGTGCATACCTATGCACAAGTATGTATATATTACCCAAAATCATTCGATTGATTTCTTACTTGCTAAAGCATGCACCCTATACAAATTGTATTGTTAATGTTGAATATTCACATATCCTCTCTTGTTTATACCCTATATCCTTTATTTCTTTTGTAATTTATCCAACACGGAAATATCCACGCCCCGTTGTTTAAACCACTTAGGCATTAGGACAGTATCTACTTCCTTGCTTACTTCCGGAGCCTTAGCAATCAAAAGATCTGCCAAGGATTCAGAGCAGTTCAAACCACCCATAGCACCGTCGAATATAATGACTTTATCAGTACCTGTTACTTTGTAAGCAAAGTCCATAGCACTTTCCGTTGTCTTAGCAATTACGGCATGGCTCATATATTCAATGTTCATAGGCTCTACATCAAACATAGCTGCTTGTTCACTTCCAACCACTACAGTAGGAATGTGATCAGAGAAGAATGCAGATGGATAACCAGTCCAAGAATAGTTGTGAACGCACATCTTAATAGCCGGATTTAGCGGCGGAATATCCTTCAAAATAGGAGATCCGTCTTTCTTGTAGAAAGCTTCGGTATACCATGTGTATGGAGGAAGCGGTGTACCTTCCATATCATAAAGGTCACGGTTAGCTCCGGTGAAGTTAGCATAAATAACGCCGGCACAGAATACGTAAGGAACTGGGCACGGGAAATCCAAAACAGCGATGCATTTATCAATCTTGCCAAACAAGGTCATTACTTTGCCGTACAGTTGGCAACCGATAAATGTTGCTCTTTGGTTAACTGCATACAGATCGTTATCAGCATCTACGCCAATAACACCATGAGGACCTACATTCAAAAAGGAAGCAAAAGCAAATTTGCTTTGTACAAACTTGGATTCGAAAATAGCACGAGCTGTAAAATTAGCTGCTCTGGGGCCCAAATTTTGATGATAAGTAGATCTGGTTTCAATACGAGCATAAGACATACCGAAGGGTTTAACAGCCTTATCTACTTGGCGATGGAAATGAACTTCACGAACGTCAGTATGATGGCAGTGCACAATCCAGTCAGCATCATATACCGCTTTAATACCATAAAGGGTACCAATTTCAGTTTCAATAGGAATACCTTCATCTACAGGTGCTACGCCTCTGGTCTTGCCAGGTCCGAAATATTTATCCAACTCATAACGTTTGATATATTCTTCGGTTTCCCTAAAGCGCATGCCTACGCCAGCACGTAGTCTAACATCTTTGCAACCTGTTTTTTCCATAATAGCATCGCGAGTTGCTTTTAAAAGAATTGCATAAGGTTGTCCACCTAACAAAGTGAAACCATGGTGGGAAGCCAAGATGTTAACGCTTTGATTCGGTTTAATAAAGCTCATGTCAACCTTATCTAATTCTTGTCTAGCTACTTTATATAATGTATCAAGAGCACCTTCCGGGCCAGGATAAATGGTGGGAGGAAGTTCCGGGAACAGCTCTGTTAATTTCAAAGAGCACATACCTGGCATTTCGGCTACACGTTTTTTTACCAAGGAAGGATCAATGCCGTATTGAGACGGTTTAGCAGCAATCGGCATAATTGGTGCATGCTTAAGATTGTTATTTGTCATTTTAATCATCCTTTCTTCTCGGTATTAGTAGCCGCAATTTCTTCTAACAGCTTACGGTCTTCATTAAAATAAAAACCATTGCTGTTGTATTTTTTCTTCACATCTTCCGGCAAAGTCCAAGCTGTAGGTGTCTTTCCATACCATTGCCAGCCGTCGGCCAGAGGTGGTTTGGGAGTGATACCTGCTGCCTCTAAGAGACGCAAGATGGTTTGAATGCACTCAATAGTGCAACCTGTACGGATACCTGTACGGGAAGAAATCTTTTCTGGTGTATCACAACCATCCAAAATAGCTGCAGCGACTTCTTCAGCACGTACGCCTACGCAATAGCACAAAACTTGCTCGGGATTAAAATGAGCCTTAGCGCACAATGCATTAATTTTTTCTCTATCAAACTTACTAACATCCACGCCAACAACAAACGGTTTTTCTCTCTTTACCATTGTAATAGCATGGAACGGACATCTGTCTGCACAGTTTGCACAACCACGACAAGCTTCGTCATTGGTTTGTGCCTTTTTATCTACAACATGAATTGCTAAAACCGGGCAAACCTTCTCGCAGACCCTACACCCACGGCAGATGTTGGGATCTACTTTTGCCATAATTGTTACTCGTTTCATAAAATTTCCCCCTTTTTTCCCTTTTAAGTATCCTAAAACGGTATTCCGTTTTTAGATGAATTTAACTCCTACAGTGCCCAGTCCATAAAAATGTGCCATAAAGCTGTCTCCTGCTTGAGCTGGTTGAGCTGCTGTCAAAGCACCTGCCAAGATAATGCTTCCTTCTTTTAATTCAATGTTATAAGTGGCAAGTGAATTAGCTAACCAAGCTACTGCGGCAGCCGGATTGCCCCATACTTCTGCGGTGGTGCCGGTATTTACCATGACACCATTTTTTTCAAAAACCATACCTGTTAAGCGCATATCTACCTGCTCAATAGGAGTCATGCCGCTGCCCACCACTAATCTGGCAGAAGAACCATTATCGGCAATTGTATCAACCAACTTTATTTTCCAATCCTTAATTCTAGAATCTACTATTTCCAAAGCAGGTACTACATAGCTTGTTGCTTCATAAACATCTGCAATAGTAACTGCCGGACCACGCAAAGTCTTTCTTAAGCAAAATGCCAATTCACCCTCAACCTTAGGCTGAATAAGCTCTGCTGTATGGCAAGGTTGTCCTTCCAGAAGAAGCATGTTATCCATTAAATGGCCATAATCAGGAACATCTACACCTAACAGCTTTTGCATCCCCACGCTGGTAAGTCCGATTTTCATACCGATTACTTTCTCGCCATTAGCAACACGCTTGGCAATATTTTTTAGCTGAATGGCATAAGCATTGTCAACAGTCATGTCAGGATTCTCCTGACTTAACATTCCAATTTGCTTACGCGCCTTTTCCGCTTCACACAAAACATCAGCTGCTTTTTGTAAATCCATAGATTTTCCTCCTCTTTGAAAAAAATTCTATAATCACCTATTGCTGTTGTGAACTATGTTGTTCATTATGATGCCGGCTGCTCTTACGCCATTTCTCACCTAATATTCCGGCAAGAGTATCAGCTATTTTTTCTTTCTTTTGACCAGTTAGAAGCATTCTGATTAATGTAGGAGTGGTCATCTCTACCTCATCATGAGGCCCTGGTAAGGAAACCAAGAAAGATAAACCCACCTGCCCAACTCCGATACGTACACCATCTTTAACATGACGGCCTTGCCCTTTGGTATATTTAACTATATACGGAGTAGCTGCTCTTTCATCGACACGCAAAATACTTTCCACAGAATGATCCTTGTCTTCAGCGCCCACGCCTCCCGAAGTAATTATGAGGCCAAAGCCTCTGGATACAGCATCAGAAAGAGTTTCTGCCATAGTATCCTCGTCATCAGGAATGACCGGTCCAATTGTGACCTTATAACCCTTTTCTTCCAATAATTTTTTAATATAAGGCGTATTTGTATCTTTAATTAGCCCTTGCTCCAACTCAAAACCTGTTGGAAAAACTATGGCACGACGCATAACCTTTTGCACAATTTCGCTACGCATATCTTCTACACGTTGCAAAACCTCCTCTTGATTATCCGGTTGGGCACAAATCAAGCCTAAAATTCCATTAGAATGCACATAGGTCTCCGGAGTCAGATGCACACCCGGTACTTCGCCAAGGGCTTTCAGGAGCTCTTGTTCCTTGCCCATAATATTTTCTTGCTTTACTTCTTTTTCCACTATATCAAAGGTAATATGATGGGGTCTTACGTCAACTACCATAACATTGTCCGGTTGTAATCCTAGCACCTTAGCTACTACATGAGCCAAGTTAGTTAGATTAACATTATCTAATGTTAATTCACTGACCCATAGCTCTGTCTTCTCTAGAAGGTTCAGACTCATTTATTTTGTCTCCTCTACAACATCTAATTTCATATCTAGCAAACCTGCATCTACGATGTCCTTACCAATACACAATTTATCAATTCCTAATTTAATCATTGCAGAAATATCTGCAATATGTACATTCCCAGCAAAAGCCACCTTAACTTGCTGACGACAATGTCTTGCCTCTAATTCTTGAAGACATTCCTGTGCATCTTTAACTCTTCCTGTATCTACCATCAAGATATTGGCTCCGCCTTGTATAGCCTGACGCGTTTCCTCTGCTATAGAAGCAAGCTCGCCACGAAGCTGTACTATTTTTTGTGTGTCCTGTATTGCAGAAGCAGCTCGTAGCGCTTCTGCCACAGAACCCAGCATCCGTACAAAATTTTTATCTATGTAGAGCATAGGCGGTTCACAAATACGGAACTGTGCTCCTCCCGTTATTACAGCTCTTCTGACTTGCATTTTTAAACAAGGTGGCATTTTTTTCCAGGAACCTGAAATAATCTCCACCTTGCCAGCTGCAACAGTTACAGCCAGACGGGCTGCCGTAGCAATCCCAGAGGCCTTGGCTAAAGTACCAATTATCTTTTCCTCTGCTTCTGCAATTTCCTTAGGATACGCAATCAAAGCAGCAAAGGGAATGCCCGTCTTTAGAGCATCGCCTTCCTTATATGTACTTTGCCAGATAACGCCAAGTTCAGCAGCTGCTTTCATGGCATCGTCAACGCCGGACAAGATACCATCTCTCTCCGGTGTTAATACAGCACGATATTTACGCTCGCTAATAGTTGCAAACAGCGTATCCCTAATGTCTGTCATTTCTGTATCCCCCTGATAAAGCACAAAACCCCTCATGGCCTTTTTATCAGCCTACCCTTTATATCCTAACCGTGCTGAAATATTGCGTGTGCAGGCCAGCAAGTTCTCTTTTACCTCGTCTTGGTCAACATCCTTGACCTTATTAAAGGGGAAAGACAGGCTCACTGCCAGCTCTATATCTCCATCACGTTTAAAAATCGGGGCCGCAATACAGGTCAAACCAGTTTCAATTTCTTCATTATCTATCGCTATTCCTGTATCACGAACCGTCTTTAATTCTTCTAATAGTTTTTTCTCTGTGGTTATTGTATTCTTGGTTAATTTGCGTAAGGGATGATTTAAAACATAGTTCTGTAAATATTCCTTGGGCAGGTATGCTAACATGACCTTACCTACTCCCGTGCAGTACATCGGTGCTCTTCTGCCTACGCTAGAGGAAGAAATCAAGGAATCACTCAAATCGATCTTATCAATGTAGATAACTTCTCCCCTGCTGTGACTTGCGATATGTACAGTCGCTTTATATTTTTTTGCTAAAGGCATACATGCATCCTTGGTCTCATTACGAACATCAATGCGGGACAGTACCAGATTCCCTAATTCAAATAAAGAAATTCCTAATCTATACTTCTTGTGCCTTATTCCCTGTTCCAGATATCCATAATTGACCAGAGTGTTTACAAGACCATATACCGTGCTTTTTCCCAATCCCATTTTTTCTGATATATCAGAAATGCCTAGCTCTGGTTCATCTGCAAAACATTTGATGATATCCAGTGCCCTAGCTACAGATTGTATTTGCACTCCCTCTTTTTTGGTTTCAGGTAACTCATTTCCTACAACGTTGTTATTCTTCATCGTATTCCCACCTTTTCCTATAATGTAAGCGTTGTCGCTTTCTTTTATTGTACCTTACTCCCACTTATTTTGTTAGTATTATGATAACGCTGTATTTTTTACTTGTCAACATTTTTTCAACATTATAGAACTTTATTCGTTATAGACGAATTTTTTCGTATTTTTTTCAAGCTTTTCCTTTTTTTACTAAAACTATAAAAAGAGTCATAAAGACTTGCCTATCTCTAGATAAGCTTATGTCTTCATGACTCCTTTGTATAATATAGCGAGTAACGCCAATACTTTTGACTAATATTAATAAATATGCAACTAACTATCTGAAAACTATATTTCTGGTAAAATAACAACGCACCGGATAACCAGCTTTGTAAGCCGGGGAGAATCTATATGTGTAAACAGCATCAAGGGCGGCTCGGTCTAAAGACGGAATGCCTGATGAACCAATGATGGATGCTGATTCAACGCTTCCATCTTTACTTACAACCATTTGTACTTGTACCGTACCACCCAATTTTCTACTTTGAGCAGCCGGCGGATAAATAGGCGTCGCCCCTCCTAAAAAAAAAGGACTAACATCACTTTGAATAGCATTTATGTCAAAAGCAGATCCTTTATCAGCCTTTATTTCCGCATTGTCACTTTCATTGTCAATTCCGTCCTTATCACCGGACGAATTGCCAAGTGATTTACTGTCCGCCTTTTTCTCCGTAGCTTTTCCTTCGGAAATAACATCATGTATTGAAGGTACTACTTCATTATGTGACATTGCCTTTTCCTCTTCAAAGCTCTTCTTATGCAACTTTGCCAAAGGTTGACTTCCTTCTTTTACAATTTTGTTATTATCTACACTTGTTAAGGTCTCTGTTCTAATCCTATTAGAGCTTCCTTCCAACAAAAATACTTCGTAAATTTTTTCATTATTTGGTACGAAACAAGGCCATGGAGCAAAATTACCCAATAAGGCTAAGCACAATATATGGATAAATATAGCAAAACCCATACCTTTACTTAATCCATAGCTCATAATTTACTCCCATCTACACTTTCAGTTGCTAAGCCTACTCTACTGATGCCTGCTTTAGCAAAAGCATCAAGTACTGTTACAACCTGTTGATAATTAACCTCGCCATCCGCTCTTATAATAACGCTAAACTCCTTATCTCGATCAGCGTTAAGCTTAGCTTGGGACAGAAGATTAGCCAAGCTTGTTTCCGCATTTCCCAAATAATAGCGACCATCCTTTTTTATGGTAACACTAAATTGAACAGAAAAATTCTCTTGTCTTTGAGAAGAAACAGGTAAGTGCACCGACATCGTATGTGATTCAGTCATATACATTGTGCTTAAAATAAAAAAAACCAACAGAAGAAACATCATATCAATCATCGGGCTAATCATTATTTCTGGTGCTTTATTTTGTCTTTTGCGAAGTTTGATCATAACGCTACCCTTCTTTTAATTCTGTCTTGTCTTTTTCATAATTGCTTCCAATAAGGCATTACTCATTTCTTCAATGTTAAGGCTTATGTTTTTTAATCTTCTTGTAAAATAAGTGTGCAAGCAAATAGCTATTATGGAAACGCTCAAGCCAAAAACAGTAGTAATCAAGGCTTCACTAACACCCGCTGTAACCGCTAATGGATTGTCAAATCTATTATTTAAATTATTAAAAGAAGATATCATACCTGTAATAGTTCCCAACAAACCTAATACAGGTGACAATGTAACTATAACACCTAAAGAAGATAAGTTGTTTTCAAATTTGTCTAAAGTTCTTTCTGCTTTTTCTGTTACAAAGCTTTCCAGCAATTCATGTTTTTCATATTTAGACATGACAACAGTAGCTAGTTTGGCAATTTCACCTTGTGTATCGTCAGTTAAATTTTTAGCTTGTTGCCAATCACCCTGTTCTAGTAAATTGCAAAGTTGCTTAGTAAATTGTTTGCCATTATCAAATTTTTTATAAAACAAATATCTTTCGAAGCCGATAGCTATGGCATAGAGGGAACAACAAAGCAAGGGATACATTACTATTCCACCCTTTACAAAATAATCCCAGCCTGCAGCAAATATTTGCATCTCTATTCCTCCTATTATGGTATATTTATAACTTCCATTCTGCCCCTAAGCGCCAAGTTCTTCCAACAATATCATAGGTTTGATTATCATCTATTGTAAACGTTTTATCAAAGATATTATCAATGCCGGCATATATGCGCATTTTTTTATTAACTTCTTTATCTACCACCAAATTCAATGTATTGTAGGTATAACTATTTGCATTGAACAGATAATCAATATACCATTGGCTATATAAAGTAGCCGTGAGTGGATTAACTTCGTTATCTGTCCAGCTAAGTTGTACAGCCCCGGTATGCTTTGCTCTAGCATCCAAGCGATTATCGGTAGCTTTATCAATGGCGCGTAAATATGTATAGTTTGTTTTAATTGACCAATTATTATCAAATTGGTAGGTAGCTTCTCCTTCTATTCCGTCTATTTTCGCAGCATCTATATTTTCATATTTAAATTTTAGGACTCTACCTATCCCAGGTACATATCCGGAATAGAACGTTTTTGCATTAATCAAATCTGAAACATTACTGTGAAAATAATTTAATTTGCCTGAGCCTTTACCTGTTTCTGCCTCAAAACCAAAATCAAAGTTATTGGCTGTTTCTGGTTGTAAATCAGCGTTACCAAGATATTCAACCTGCATGCCACCCATCGCCCTATTCATATTAGCATAAAGTTCAAAAATGGTAGGTGCTCTATAGCCATGTCCATAGTTTATCTTAATTCTAAAATTTTTAGACAGATTATAGGTAATACCTAATTTAGGAGAAGCTTCTCCTCCGAAACTGCTGTGATGGTCATAACGGACAGAGGGTACCAAAAAGAATTTATCTGTTAATTGTATTTCATCTTGCAGATAAGCAGCGTATGTACCGAGTTTTTGAGAAGAATAGCTTTTACTCATTCCTAAATATTCTTCATTCTGAACATTGTCAGCACCTGCGCCTAATCTAGTCCCTCCGGCCCCCAGCCAGTTGTATTCTGCACCATAGGTTAATACATGTTTACCATTTACCTTAACAGTATTCTTACCTTCAAGAGTCCAATTATCATATTTACTATGATCAAAATCCGTCCATTTATCCGTAACGGTACTAAGTTGTTTAGACTCTTTCCCTAACCTGTTATAGTAAGCTCTCACATTATAATTATTTTTCTTATCTGACCCGTAGTAATTTATGCTATAACCTTGGCGATTATTATCATACCAGTCCTTAGTACTTAAGCTATCCTGCGCAAACTGTTCCCTTAAAAAAGAAAGGTTAAATTCTATACCTTTATTTTCAGTAAAATCATATTTCCCATTTATTTCCAAATATCGCTTTGGTCCATACATTCTTGTAGTAGTAGCATCCGTAGTAGCTTTACGTACTTTCGTTAAATTAAAATTTACATCCATATTCAATTTGCCAATATTTCCCAAAGAATAACCACCATAAACACTCTGCTCTCTACTGCCTATTCCAGTACCATAATACCCTCCCTGTGGTTTATTTTTTTTAGTAATGATATTAATAACACCACCCATAGCATCACTTCCATATAAGGAGCTGCCGGCACCACGAATAAGCTCTATACGCTCAACATCTTGTACGTTAATTCTATTTAATTCATGTACATTCATAGTTCCTGCAGAATCTTCTCCTGCCATCCGTTTACCGTCAACTAATACCAAGGTGTGATTAGTACCCATTCCTCTAATAGAAACCTGATTACCTGTCATACCTGTTTCTTGTACATCTATACCGGTAACATTCCTAAGTACCTCTCGCACATTATAAGCACCCAGAGTCTTGATATCTTCAGCAGTAATAACCTGCGTCGACAAAGGTACTTTCTTTTCTTCCAAGGGTGTCCTTGTAGCGGTGACAACCACATCATCTAAGTGATATACATCTAATTTTTCCTGCTCTTTTTCTGTTGCCTCAGCAATATTGAATAGAGCATTAAATATACAAAAAGTTAACAAGATATCTTTCTTTTTAAATATATGTCTCATCATTACCGCCTCTGTTTTAAACTTTTATTTCGTGAATTTTTCGATTAAATATCATAATAATATAAAAAAATAAAAGTACCAAATCAAACATTCTGTTGTTAAGTATATCATTAAGTTTACTTATAGGGAAAATTTCTTTAAACATTTTTTAGGCACTAATAAACCATTAACACTTATACATTTTAACCAATATAAGCAAAAGTAGAGCCCTAGCACAAGGTTAGGACTCTACTTTAATGCGTTAAGAGAAACAGTTGCTTCTTGCTATACTTACTTTAAAAGATTAACAAACAATATGATGATGCCGGTATTGATAATATCTACCAGCAGAGCTCCCACTAGTGGGATAATAACGAAGGCCGAAGGTGCAGGACCAAACCGCTCCGTAATGGCCTTCATATTGGCCAGGGCATTAGGCGTGGCCCCCAACCCAAAACCGCAATTGCCGGCAGCCATAACGGCCGCCTCATAATCCTTGCCCATAATAGGAAAGGTTAAATACATGGCAAAAAGTGCCATCAGCACAACCTGAGACAGCAAAATTACCATTAAGGGCACTGCCAAATAGGTAAGCTGCCACAGTCGCATACCCATTAAAACCAGAGACAAAAAAAGATTTAGTCCCAAAGAGCCCAGTACCGAGGT
>Ga0163159_1001854_pt1 | contig 18863 bp, 20 predicted proteins | sample BioMet9_FD_108702 | JGI IMG/M metagenome (GOLD analysis project Ga0163159, IMG submission 108702) | Microbial communities from bioreactor (seeded with sewage sludge) at Lawrence Berkeley National Lab, California, USA - Biofuel... | ecosystem: Engineered > Bioreactor > Anaerobic > Unclassified ... | reverse complement strand
TGTCGATGCCAATTTGTTTGGCACCGGTAACGTCTACGAAGTGGCGAGCGTAACCGACGCCACACACTTAACGCTGCTCCAAAACTATCAAGGCACAACTGCGACGGGCGCTGCTTATGTCATCAAGTACACCGGGACAAGCGGCACACAGACAAACACAGCATTGCGGCTGGCCCGGTTCATGAATAAGTGGCAAAGCAAATATGACGCAGTGAACGTAGACGATGTGGCAAACGGCATTCCGCAGGCCGACGCAAACGGTAAAATCAGTCTCGGCTGGATACCGTCTGATTACGGGACATGTTCAACAGATGCGGCGACGGCCACTAAAACAGTCTCGATGGCAGGATTTGTGTTGTCGACGGGCGCTCATGTGCGTGTGAAGTTTGCAAACGCGAACAGCGCCAGCGGCCCCGTGCTCAACGTGAACGACACCGGCGCGAAAGCAATTACGTTTAAGGGCTCCACGATAACCGAACTACTCGCGGGTGTTATTTATGATTTTGTCTACGACGGCACAAACTGGGAATTGTCTTATGCGAGAAATGTCGCCAACGGCTACGCCGGTCTAAATGCAAATGGACAGCTAATGCCAGATTATATTGATGAGATTTTCTCTGGCAAATATAGTGGCAGCGTTATTACATCATATCCAACGGAACCCGGAATTTACAGATACGCGGAAAGTGTTCACGCAATTTCTGGGATGCCAGCAGCCTACGGAGTGCTGTTTATTTATGGGATAGGATATTCGACGCATATATTCTGCGATATAGTCAATGATGTGCTTTATACTGGAGCGTTAGACGGCAACATCGTTATGCCTAGTTGGCAAAAAGTAATCAACGCAGGAAACATCGCAAGCAATCTGCCAATCAAAGCCCTTCTTGGTTTTACTACAAAAGTAATGCTCACGGCCTCCGGCACGTGGACTGCACCTGTTACGGGATATTATAAATTTACGCTCAAAGGCGGCGGTGGCGGTGGCGGTTCTTCTGTATCACCGCCAAATGAGGGTGGCGGTGTTGGTGGTGCAAGTGGATGCGAGGTTATCATTTATTTATATCTTGCCGCTGGTACAACTTGCACTTATACGATTGGCGCTGGTGGAGCGTCTAATACTAACGGCGGAATAACAACTTTAAGCGTGAATGGTACATCTTATTCTGCTGCTGGTGGTGTAACTGGCAATGATGCCACAAAGGTTGGGCAAGGTTCTGTACCCGGCAGTAGAGGCACTGTCAACATATCATCCAATTCTTGGGCCCATGGCGGCGCTGGCGGCGGTCCAGGTGGAGGAACTTCAAATGCTTATACAAATCTTGCTGGTGCTGATGCTGGTGCTGGTCTTGCTAATTCTGGCGGCGGCGGTGCTGGCGGTAGTAATGGCGGCACGACAGACTCACAAGCAGGGTCACCGGGTGGTTCTGGTTATATCGAGATTGAGTACAACTCGCTCTCTTAGGAGGATTAGACAATGACTGAGTATATTTTTTACAGCGCAGACGGCAACCCGACCGTATGGCCGACAAATGCAAAGCCTGACGGCTATTATACAGAGGCTGAATATTACGCTGCGCATCCAGACAAAGCGCCGCATGATGCCGATGCCGTGTATGATGCGACCACAAAGGCGTGGGCCGTGCCGTTGACGGTGCTCAAAACGCGCAAGCTGAGCGCGATGGCCGCGGCTCGATATGCCGAGGAAACAGCCGGCGTCACGGTCAGCGGCGCCGAGATTAAAACGGACAGAGAAAGCCAGAGCTTAATTACAGGGGCGGCTTTACAAGCGACGCAAGACGCTAACTATACAACGCCATGGAAGTGCTCCAACGGCTTTATGACGTTGACGGCTGCTCAAATACTCGCTATCGCACAAGCCGTCCGCGCTCATGTCGAGGCTGCATTTGCAAAAGAGGCTACTGTAGACACACAGATCGAAGCCGCCACAACGCAAGCTGAGTTGGACGCAGTGGTCTGGCCTGAGTCGTAGACATGAGCTGGCAAGCTATATCAATGATCATCGTCGCCGTCACCTTTTTGGTGATGGCGATATTTTTATATGGCTGCTGCAAAGTTGCAGCAGAGTCTGACCGTTTAGCAGCCGAGGTGTGGAAGCAGATGCATAACGGCGTTGGTAAGGACAATAAATAGATTACCTGGGATCGTTACAGTTACAAGGCCGTGGCCCGACACCACGGCCCGGCTTTATCAGGACCGCTCTCTTTCGAGGGTGGTCATTTTTATGGAGGTGTAAGAATGCTGACGCCTAAATGGAAGCCGCTGAAAGCGGTTATTGAGCATAAAGATCTGGCCGAAAAGTGGGCCTTGCGAACGCGCGTGCCAGCTGCTTTGATCCTGGCCGTCATCCATCAGGAGAGCGGCGGGCGGTCCGGCGCCGTCAGATCGGAAAAGCTGTATTTGCGTCGGTATGGCACCACGTCGAAGTTTATAAACATTATCAAAGCGACAGGGCTTAAGCCAGAACAGATCGCGACAAGCTACGGCTTAATGCAGTTGATGCTTCCGCTTGCCTGGGGCTATTTGTCATCGGAAGACAAAGGCTCGGGTGCGATTCTCGCGCTGCTTGACCCAGATAAAAATATCCGTTACGGCACAGCTCACCTGGCGGCGCTAATAAGCAACTACATGATACAGGAACTTGACAGCGTGGCAGTGACTCGCGTCGCCGGCGCATATAACGGAGGCGGAGTGCTGTCTCTATATGCGAAAAACGTAGCCGCACTGTGGGGCCAATATGACGCCTGGCTCAAGGAGGCAAAATAATCATGGGCTTTAAATTTATCCGAAATCCAAAGGCCTCCTATACAATCCAGCGCGGCGGGAGCTATGCACCGGAAGGCGTGATCGTCGGCAGCCTCAAAGACGGAAATCCGCAACTGACGCCGCATTTTAAAGCGTCGGAGTTCGCGTGCAGCTGCTGCGGCGTGTATAAGGTGGCCGTCCGCACTCTGGAAGGCCTCGAAAACGTCCGTGTTCGCGCAGGCGTGCCGCTGGAGATCACGACGGCCAATGGCAGCGGATATCGGTGTCTAAAGCATAACGCCGAGATCTGTCGTAAAAATCCGAATGCCTCGCCGCACAGCGTACACATGCTCGGCTACGCGGTCGACGTGCATCCGACCGGCAACCTGACGGTGGCGCGGCTGTTTGCAATCATGGACGCTGAGCCGGTTTTCCACCGTGGCGGCCTGGGGCGGTATCCGACGTTTGTGCACGGCGACTGCTGGTTCAATCGAAGGTGGAGTGGGAAATAAACACACGCGTGCGATTCGTTAGCCAATGCAAACGCACGCATGCGTTTTTATGCGTTTATGCGTGTGATTAAAGAGAGCGGTGATTTTGTGACACATGACGAAATAAATAATTTTTGGGATACTCTCAAAATTATCTTGCCCGTTTTTCTTGCTTATGCGTTGTTTGGCGCCGTGGTCAGTATGTGCCGATTTTTTGAGAGGCATTTTCACAAAGAGCCGTTTCACCTGTCAAAGCTCATTATCGGAAACATTCGTGATGTGGCTTGGACGTTAGCCCTGGCCGCCGGTGCATTATGGTTGTCGCACGGTAATCATTTTTGTTGCTTATTTGCTGTGATTATCGGCAGTCTTAAAGGCTATCGTTGGACGTCTCAAATTATAGATGCGGCAATCTACAAATATTTTGGCATTGACAGACGTAAAAAGAAGGGCGACAAATGAAGACAGTTTTCCAATATCTGAACACTCTCCCGTGGGCTAAGCCGATAGCGATTATCACATCGTTCGTTATCCTCATTACGTTTATTGCATCCTGTAAGTGGCATTGGGACGTGCCGCCAAACTCAATGGAAATGATGAAATGGTTTGGAACGATCGTTGTGCCTGCCGCGATGGCAAAGTCTGGTTATGAACATGCGCATGGCGGCAGTAAAAAGGCTGAGGATGGAGGCCCTGGTGATGGAAATTAAGGCTGTAATCGACGGTGTCAGCAGCTGGGGTGCGGCAAACAAGGGTCGCATTATCCTGACAGTCGTAATCATCCTGGCTGTCGCGGGGTATATGTTCTGGGCGTACACCTCCAACCTCAAACGGCAGATCGCTACGCTGGACGCGCAACTGGCAGCAAGTCAACTGGCGCTTGAGGCGGCCCAGAAGGAAACGGCCGAGAAAAAGGCCGCGCTGGAAGCCCAGGAAGAGGTCTCGTTACAGCTGGCCGATAAACATATCCAGAAAATAAAGGAGGTGGCCAGGAATGCGACCAGGAAGGGGCTGGCTATGCCTAGCTCTGATATTTTGCCTCGCACTAACGCCCTTATCGAGCGCGCGCGCCGCAGCAACGCAGAGTGGCAATAACATCATCACGCCGCTCGACGACCAGCAGCATCTTGTGACCTACGCCGAGAAGCTGGAGGCTATAGTCGGCACCATGAGCGCGGACCTGGCCGAAGATCGTCAGGCGATCCGCGACCTGGTGTTTAAGACTCAGGAATATACTGCGGCAACCGAGAAGGAAAAGGGATTGCTGGCGGAGCAGAATAATATCCTCCGCGAGCAAATCACCGTGCTGAAAAAGCAGGGGACAGCACAAGAAAAAGAGATAAAGGTCTGGAAGTTTGTGTCAATTGGTGCGTTTGTTATCGGCGGCATTATCGGCGCCGTGGCTGCGCACTAGAGAGGAGATGAACATCATGGGCTGCAAGAAACCACCGAAGAAGTAGTTATTATAAGATATGATGTCGCATAAACGGAGAGACCGTCGCTGGTCTCTCCGTTTATTTTTTTGTTATTTAAGCTTGATGACAGGCTTTGTCGGTTTTTTCGTGCCGGTCACGATGGCATCGAGATAGTCTGCGTACCACTGCATGAGCTTTATGCGGTGCGGCCAGTAAACTTCTCTATTATAGGCGCGACGAATAGCGTCGCTGTCTTTATGTGCGAGCTGGGATTCAATGACGTCTTTGTTAATTTCATATCTGTTGGCGATCGTGGAAAAGATGGCGCGAAAGGCGTGCGGATCCATTTCATCTTTGCCGTATCCCATTGACCGCAGCGCCAGACGGATGGCGCCGTCGCTCATGTGGCGGCTTTTATCCCTGACGGATGGAAACAGCCAGCGACTTTCGCCAGTATATGCTTTAAGTTTTTTGAGCACCTCAATAGCTTGTTTTGGCAACGGAATATCGTGCTCTACCTTCGTTTTCATCTTATTACCAGGAATATGCCAGATCTTATTTTCAAGATTGAATTCGGACCACTCGGCGGCGCAGATGTTGCCTGGACGCGCAACTGTGAGCGACAGTAGCTCCATAGCCATGCGCGTCACGCTGCGGCCATATGCGCGCACGTCTCTGATCAGAGCAGCCACGCCGGCGTCGTCTGTAGGGCAGGGGTAATGCGTTTGGACGTGCGGCTCCAAGGCCGGAGCTATGCACGCCGCAGGATTGACGAGCTGGAAGTCCGAGGCTATGGCATATGTATAAATTTGGTTCATAATTTGGCGAAGACGCTTTGATGTGTCAGTCATGTCAACGTCCTGACATTTTGTGCACATGGCGATAATTTGAGACGGCTTCACTTGATCCAGCGCCATAGAACCGAATGTCGGCAGAATATATTTATCGAGCCTCATGCGGATTGATTTCGCGTAAGACGGCGAAACCTTCTTCTTTAATAGAGCAAACCACGCTTCTGCTGTTTCCTCAAATTTACCAGATTCTGCTGCTCCATTTTTTACCTTCTCTTTAAGGGCCGCGTTCTGCGCGCGCGCCTCTTTCAACGGCATCGCGGGCCACGAACCAAGGGCCTTGCGATGCTCCTTTTTGTTTTGCCAATATCGAGCAAACCAATACTTTTGTCCGCCTGGCTTTATGTCCAGAATGAGGCCGCGGCCGTCAGACAGCGAATATGATTTTGTTTTCGGCAATGCAGCGCGTATTTCGGATTCAGTCAGAGACATGTTCCATCCTCCTTTGGGCCGACCGTATTATTTTCTGCTGACCGTATTATAAATTAATACGGATAATAATACGGTTCGATGTTTAAAAACGTCTAAAACGGTTTAAAACGATTTGTTATAAAATATGAAAAACTCCTGTCACAGACAGGAGTTTGCAAATACGTGTTGACTGGTTAAATATGAAATGGTGGGCGATGGGTGGTTCGAACACCCGACTTCCACCGTGTGAAGGTGACACTCTACCACTGAGTTAATCGCCCAAGCATCAACTTGAGGGATTATACTTGCTGAAGAGGATTTTTTCAAGAGGCAGATTATACAGTGCGAAATTTTGCGCGTTGGTGTTAAAATAGCCGCGGCTTTGGAAAACGAATATAAAGGACTGACTTCCTAATGATAGCCTGTACAAAAATGAACGGCAACGGCAACGATTTTCTGGTGATCGACAACATGGATCTCAGATATGATTCGCAGACGATGACGAATTTTGCAGTCAAGCTTTGCCGCCGGCGCGAAGCGATCGGCGCGGACGGCATTCTCGTGGCCGAGCCTTCCAAGCGTCTTGATTTTAAGATGAGGCTGTTCAACCGCGACGGCTCCGAGGGCGAAATGTGCGGCAACGGTTCCCGCTGCCTGGCCCGTTTTGCGTTTGAGAAGGGCATCGTGAAGAGCTCTGCGATGACCTTTGAGACATTGGGCGGAGACATCCGCGCCCATGTGAACGGCCGCTGGGCTGCGATCGACCTCGCGCCGGTGCCAGTGAAGGGCGTGGCTGTGGATGCGCCGGCCTCGGTGGGAGATTATGATTTCCATTATACATTCCTCAACGTCGGCGTGCCGCACGCGGTTATTTTCGAAGAAAAACGCCGTCCCGACGAGGAATACCGTCTTCTTGGCAAAAAAATACGCAACCGCAGGGATCTTTTCCCGGAGGGCGCGAATGTCAATTTCGTAGTGCCGCGCGAAGGCCGCGACGCCGGTCTCGACGTAACTACCTACGAGCGAGGAGTGGAAGATCTGACGCTTTCCTGCGGCACCGGCTCGACTGCCAGCGCAATAGCCGCGATGCTGATCGGAATCACAGGCCCCAAGGTCGACGTTTACAATCCGGGCGGACTCAACCGCGTGTCGCTGGCTTTCGTAAACGCGGACACGGTGCAGCCGGAGCTGGAGGGTGCCATGTGCATGGTGGCAGAGCTGCAGATAAGCGAGGAGGCTCTGAATTAACATTTGCCGTCGTTTTCGCGAAGACAACAGATTTTGTGATATAACTTTTTGCATCGCCGCAATTTGCATTGGAGGAATTTTGTTAATGACAGCCAAGACCAAGCCCTGGTGGCGCGAAACTATAGAAACTGTTTTCTGGGCGCTGATTCTCGCCCTTATTTTAAGAACGTTTGTGATACAGGCCTTCTGGATCCCCAGCGGTTCCATGATCCCTACGCTGGAGATCGGCGACAGAGTGCTGGTGCTCAAGTTCTGGTACGCTCTGCCCAAGGTGGAGCCCAAACGCGGCCAGATCATCGTCTTCAAGTACCCAGTGGACCCGCGCCGCGATTTCGTGAAGCGCGTCATCGGTCTGCCTGGCGACAAGGTTGAGATGAAGAACGGCACCGTTTATATCAATGACAAGGAACTCTTCGAGCCCTATGTCAAGAATACGGACACGTTTAACATGGATTCGCTGGTGGTGCCGGAGAAGAGTTATTTCTGCCTCGGCGACAACAGGCCTAATTCTCAGGACGGCCGTTTCTGGGGCTTCGTGCCGAGAGATTTCATCCGCGGTCCGGCAATTTTCCGCTACTGGCCTCTCAGCCGCATAGGACTGCTCGACTGATGGGCCGAACAGTCTGGTATCCCGGTCATATGGCCAAAGGCAAACGCCAGCTTGAGGCGCTTGCCGCCAACATCGATCTGCTGATAGAGGTTCGGGACGCTCGCGCTCCGAACCTTTCGTCGTCTCCGATGGTAAAGCTTTTCACGCCGAAGATGAAGGTCTGGGTTGTGTTATCGAAGGCCGATCTGGCGGAAGAAAAGGTTACAAAGCAGTGGGCCTCCTATCTGAAGTTGCATGGATTCCCGACCTGGCCGCTCGATCTGCGCAAAAGCGGCGTGAGCCAGCTGAAAAAAGAACTTGCGGCCCAAAAACCGTCCTACCGCGATCTGCGCATTGCGGTCGTAGGCACTCCCAACGTCGGCAAGTCCATGCTTATCAACCAGCTTGTAGGCCGCAGGGCTGCGCTGGTTGGAGGCATTCCAGGTGTTACGAGAGGCGTCTCGTGGTTCAGCGGACAGGGCTTTTTGCTGGTCGATTCGCCCGGCATCCTGGACCCGCACAGCGATCCGCGCGCTCAGAGGATGATCTCGTGGATCGGTTCCTCACGCGGTCAGGTCATCGGCAGCTGGGAGGAACACGCTAAGGACTGCATGTCATTTATGATCCGCGCTGGGCTTTGGCGCGGCGTTAAGGATACCTGGGGGCTGGAGCCGGAAGGAACGCCAGCCGAACTGCTCGAGAAGGTTGGACGCAGACTGGGCAAGCTGATGTCGGGCGGCGTAGTCGATACGGAGAACGCGGGACTGGCGTTCATGGAAGCTTTTGCGACCGGAAAATTCGGCCGCATGAGCCTGGAAAAGCCCGGCGATCCGCCGCTCTGGGAGAAACTCTGACAATGGCTCCGCCGAGGCGCCCCGTCATAGCCGGTACTGACGAAGCCGGACGCGGTCCGCTGGCAGGGCCTGTAGTGGCCGCCGCCGCGATCCTCACGCCGGAGCAGCGCAAGCTGCTCGTCGCCGAAGGGCTGCGGGATTCCAAAAAGTTATCGCCTAAAAAGCGGGAAGCGCTTTTTGTCCGCATCTGCGAACTTGGCGTGGTTTGGAAGGCACAGGCTGCCTCGCCGCGCATGATTGACAGGATCAATATCCTGCAGGCGTCGCTCTGGTGCATGAAACGCTCCGTGCTGCGCCTCGAATTATGGCCGGACCTGGTGCTCGTGGATGGCAACAGACTCATTCCGGATTTTCCCATCAGACAGAAATGCGTAGTGAAGGGCGACGACAAGGTGCCGGCAATCGCCGCCGCCTCGGTTGTGGCCAAGGTATTGCGCGACCGCGTGATGCTGCGGCTGGACAAGATATATCCTCAGTACGGTTTTGCCAAACATAAGGGCTACCCCTGCGCCGCCCACATGAAACAGATCGCCGAGCTGGGCCCTTCGCCGGTCCACCGCCTTTCGTTCGGAGGCGTAAAGGAGTTTCTGCGGTGACGCTGGACCGTGCTCTTGCAAGAAGCGTCAAAAAGAAATACGATAATGAAAAGATCGTTCAGGCCCCCGTACGCACGGATGGCCGCCCAGAACATCTGGTGCTGGGCGAAAAAGGCGAGCAGACAGCCGCAAAGTACCTGTCCGATAGCGGTTATCTGCTTATTGATAAAAACGTCCGCTACAAATGCGGTGAAATTGATCTGGTTGCGCGCGACAAAGACGAGATCGTCTTTGTGGAAGTGCGCACGAGAACCTTGGGCAAGGTGCTGCCTGCGGACAGGAGCGTTGGCCCGAACAAACTCAAAAAGCTGATACTGGCGGCACGCTGCTGGACAGAAGGCTGCCATTACGACGGTTTTTGGCGCGTAGACCTGATTGCCATCACGCTTACCGCCGAAGGACGCACAGAAATAGAACATATCAAGAACATTACGGAGGGGATCCTGTGAATCCTGTTTCCGGCATCACTCTGAAGGGAGTACAGGCCATACCCGTGGAGGTCGAAGTCGAGACCACCGGAGGCCTTTTCCTGATGTCTGTGGTCGGCTTGCCTGATACGGCCGTCAAGGAGGCCAGAGAGCGCGTCCGTGCTGCTCTGCGCAGCGTAGGCATCAATGTCCGTGGCCGCGTGGCAATCAATCTGGCTCCCGCCGATACGCCCAAGGAGGGCGCGCTGCTCGACCTGCCTATGGCTGTGGGGATCGCCTGCTCCCAGGCCGGCGTCACGGTCAAAAAGCCTTCGCTGTTCCTTGGCGAGCTGGCGCTCGACGGTCGCCTGCGCGGTGTTCGCGGCGCCGTTCCTGCCGCTTTTTTGGCCAAAGAGTGCGGCTGGGAGCTGTATATCCCTGAGGCCAACGCGCCGGAAGTCGGTCTGGTGGACGGCGTCAAAGCCTGGCGTGTGGATAACCTGGCAAACCTGCTTGCTCATCTGCGCGGAGAGCTGGAATTGCCGTCTGTGGAAAAAACGGAGATCAGCGATTCGGTGCCTGAAGCAGATCCTGATCTGTGCGATATAAAGGGACAGACTGTGGCAAAACGCGCGCTTGAAATAGCAGCGGCTGGTCACCACAATCTGCTTTTCGTCGGTTCTCCGGGATCCGGCAAGACAATGCTGGCACGGGCCCTGAAGGGCATCATGCCGCCTATGTCTGACGAAGAACTGATGGAGGTCATTCTGCTGCGCTCCACAGCGGGGCTTGAATTTACCACGCTCAGGGAGCGCCCTTTCCGTTCCGTGCACCATACAGCCAGCGCCGTAGCCCTTTGCGGCGGCGGTTCCAATCTGCGCCCGGGCGAGATCAGCCTCGCTTCGCGCGGAGTACTCTTCCTTGACGAATTTCCCGAATTCACGCGCGACGTGCTGGAGGCCATGCGCCAGCCGCTCGAGGACGGCTACATCACCGTCAGCCGCGCGGCCGGCAGCGTCGTTTACCCGGCCAAGGTGCTGATGGTAGCGGCCTGCAACCCATGCCCCTGCGGTTACGCCGGCGATCCGGTGGAGCAGTGTACCTGTTCGCCGACGGCTTTGGCCAGATACAGGCGCCACCTCTCCGGCCCGATCCTGGACCGTATAGACCTGCACGTATCAGTTCCGCGCCTGACGCCGGAGGAACTTGTCTCCATCGAGGGTAAGTGCGGAGAGACCAGCGCGGAGGTCAGAAAACGCGTGGCGGCAGCGCGGGAGCGGCAGCGTGAGCGCTGGAGCCAGTTCGGTTTTCAGTGCAATGCCGAGATACCGGAAAAAGTGCTGCGCCGCTGTGTCCATATCAAACCGGAGGTCAAGGCTTTCATTCTCCAGGCGCTTAATAAGGTGAGACTGTCCGGCCGCGGTCTGACGCGCGTGCTGCGCGTTTCCCGCACCATCGCCGACCTTGAAGGAGCGGAGCGCATAGACGTGCAGCATGTGGCGGAAGCGCTCGGCTACCGCGAAGGCGAAGCGTTGGCATGGATGCAGCGCTGAAGGCTCTGCTGCTGCTCTGCGGCGCTTATCTGGACGCGAGGCCGTTTGTTGCGGCTGAAAAGCTGGGACTGCCTCCGGAGTTGCTGTGGAAGAATGATTCAAAAACCACGCAGCAGCTGCAGCTTAAGGAGACTGCGCTGGAACGCATCAGAGCGCTTGAAGCAAAGAACTGGGCTGAGCGGGAATATGAAGCCTGCATGGAAAAAGACGTTAAACTAATATTTTACGGCTACGATGATTATCCTCAGGCCTTATACGATCTGCCGCAGCCGCCGTCCGTGCTTTACTGGCAAGGCTGCGGGAAACCGCTGTCCGCACGCACGGTTGGCGTTGTTGGCACGCGCAGAAGTTCATCTTACGGCCTCAGAACGGCGGAAACGATCGGAGTCGAATGCTCGCGCTGGCACACGTCCGTCATCAGCGGCGGCGCGCTTGGCATCGACGGCGCGTCGCATAACGGCGCCTGCATGGCCAACGGCAGCACCTTTGCGGTGCTTGGCACCGGCATTGACGTTGTTTTCCCCATGGAGAACGCCAGGCTTTTCGAGGATATCAAAAGGCACGGAGCTTTGATCAGCGAATTCCCACTCGGCGAAAGGGGCGAAGCCTGGCATTTCCCGCGCAGGAACAGGATTGTGGCAGCTTTGTCTCAGAAACTGGTGGTCGTGGAAGCGCCGCTGAAAAGCGGCGCGATGATCACGGCCCGTCTGGCTCTGGACCTGGGACGCGAAGTATGGGCTGTGCCTGGACGCATCTGCGATCGTGTGTCAGAAGGGACGAACCGTCTTATTTTCGACGGCGCTTATCCGTTTATCAGCATGGAGACGTTTTTCGGCAGCCAGCCTGAGCAGGGAAACCTGTTCTCGGACGGTGTCCGCCCGGTTGCTCAGAAAGAGGAGGATTTCCCGCCCGATGAGGCTGCGGTGATGTCTTCGTTGTGGAACAGCGGCGGTAAGACGGTTGACAACCTCGCTCTTGAAGTTAAAATGAGCGCCGCTGACGTTTTAAAAATTATCGCCGTACTGTCGGCCAAGGGAGCAGTGTGTTCTTCTGGCCCCGGCCGGTACAGCGCAAAAGTTTAAAAGAGGTGGACTGAATGTCAGTCAAAAAAGTAGCCGCACCCAAAACAGATAAAGACGCGAAAAAAAAGACGTCTTCTGCGGTAATTAAAAAATCAGCCGCAGCAAGATCTACATCCTCAGCATCAAAAAAAACGGCGTCGAAGAGTCCCGCAGCTAAAACAGCTTCAGCGGCGGAGTCGGGGGCGAAAAAGACAACTACCCGCAAGACGTCGTCGAAATCTGCGGCGGCGTCAGCCAGAAACGCGCAGCAATTTTCCGGCAAGACACTGGTGGTAGTTGAGTCTCCTGCCAAAGCTAAAACGCTTGAGAAGATACTCGGCAGCAAGTACAGAGTTCTGGCCAGCATCGGCCATGTGCGCGATCTGCCCAAGGGCAGGCTTGCCATCGATCTGGAACACGACTTCGAGCCGGAATACATTCAGGTGCGCGGCAAGGCTGACCTCATCCGGGAGCTCAAAGCAGCCTCCGAGGCCAGCAAGACCACGCTGCTGGCGTCGGACCCTGACCGTGAGGGCGAGGCCATAGCCTGGCACCTTGCCACGCTGCTTGGCATTGACAAGGATTCCTCCTGCCGCATACGTATGCACGAAATTACAGCCAACGGCGTTACCAGTGCCGTCTCGTCTCCGGATAAAATTGACCTTGATCTGGTCGACGCGCAGCAGGCGCGTCGCGTACTGGACCGTCTGGTCGGCTACGAACTGAGCCCGCTGCTCTGGTACAAGGTGCAGCGCGGACTTTCTGCCGGCCGCGTGCAGTCCGTGGCACTGCGCATTGTCTGCGAGCGCGAAGAAGAGATAGAAAGGTTCAAACCGGAGGAATACTGGCTCGTAGACGTAAACGCAGCCAGCGGAGACAAGAAGAGAAAGTACGTTCTGCGCGTTGAAAAATTCAACGGCAAGGCACTGACTATCGCCGACGCCAAACAGGCCGCCGCGGTGGAGTCGGCAATCAAGGCCGGGGGCCTGGTCGTCGACGAGTTCAAGACAAAGGAAAATTCGCGCGCGGCGCTGCCGCCGTTCCGCACGAGCACGCTGCAGCAGGAGGCTTCACGCCGCTGCGGTTTCTCGCCTAAGCGGACTATGCGCATCGCCCAGATGCTTTACGAGGGCGTCGATATTCCGGGCCGCGGCCCCACAGGCCTTATCACCTATATGCGCACCGACAGCCTCAGACTTGCGCCGGAGGCTTTGGACGCTTCGCGCAAATATATCGGCGAGGTTTTCGGCGCTCAATACCTGCCCAAGGAGTCAAATTACTTTACGCCCAAGGGTAAAGCGCAGGATGCCCACGAGGCGATCCGCGCCACCGATCCGAACCTCACGCCTCAGTCGATCAAAAAGTTCCTGACGGCGGAGCAGTTCAGGCTTTATGAATTGATATGGAGCCGCTATATCGCCTGCCAGATGGCAGCAGCCAGAATCGCGCGTTCGACGCTGACCTGTTCCAGCGGAGATTATCTGTTGCGGCAGACAGGTATTGTCGTGACCTTCGACGGTTGGGGCAAGGTATATCCGCTAGGCGTCAAGGACAGCGACCTCAAACCGGCCGTGGAAGGAGAGACGCTCAGCGTGCTGAGCGTGGACAAGGAACAGCGCTTTACGCAGCCGCCTTCCCGCTATACGGAGGCCGGACTAGTCAAGGTGCTTGAGGAAAAAGGCATCGGCCGTCCATCGACATACGCCACTATCATCGACACGCTCTCGATCCGCGGTTACGTCGAGCGCGGGGAAGAGGACAAAAAACTGGTGCCGACCAAACTTGGACGCCTTGTGAATGTATTTCTCGTAAAATATTTCTCGAAATTTATCAATGTTGATTTCACGGCGATGATGGAGAAGGAACTGGATCAGATCGGCGCCGGTGATCTTAAGTGGCGCGAGGTTATGAAACAGTTCTGGGAAGGTTTCAAACCTATCCTGGACGACGTTTCGGCACATGCTGAAAGCATGAGGCCGGCGCCTGAGCTGATCGGCGAAAAATGTCCTGAATGCGGCAGCGAACTGGTGCTCAGACGCGGCCGCTTCGGCGAGTTCATCGCCTGTTCGGGTTTTCCGAAGTGCCGTTACACGAGAAAAATAGTCAAAACCACCGGCATCAAATGTCCAAAATGCGGCGAAGGCGAGCTGATCCGCAGACGGGCGACCAAAGGCAAGACCAAGGGGCGCTTCTTCTACGGCTGTTCGAGGTACCCGGAATGCGATTACATCGCCTGGAAAAAACCGGAATCTCCGGGAGCGGAGAAACACCCGGATGCCGAAGCGGAGAACGACGCTGTTGAAACCGACATGTAACACCGTAACCGTGGCAGGGGGCGGCCTGTCAGGGACCGAGGCCGCCTGGCAGCTGGCTGAGCGCGGAGTACCGGTGCGGCTTTATGAAATGAGGCCGCGCAGGCTGACGCCGGCCCACGTCACTGGTCTGCTCGGCGAACTGGTCTGCAGCAACTCCCTCGGCGGCGATCAGCCGACCACGCCGGCCGGGATCCTCAAGGCCGAGCTGCGCGCTATGAAAAGCCTGATCATGGACTGTGCGGACAAAAGCAGTGTGCCGGCGGGCAACGCTCTCGCCGTCGACCGCACGGTTTTTGCCTCGCTGGTTGACGCTGCAGTTTCGCAGCATCCGCTGATCGAGGTTGTGCGTGAAGAAATCACCGAAATACCTGTGGAACCTGTCATCATCGCCACCGGTCCGCTTACGAGTGCTCCGCTGGCCGAAAAACTAAAAGATATCGCCGGCGCAGATTTTCTCTACTTTTATGACGCAGTGGCGCCGGTAGTGACGCTGGATAGCGTCGATCCGGCACTCTCGTTTCGCGGCAACAGATATGGCGGCGCCGGCGACTACATCAACTGTCCCATGAACGAAGAAGAATACAAGGCCTTCTGGCAGGCGCTGGTGGAGGCGGAGACGGCTCCTCTGCGCGATTTCGAGGAAAAGGTCCGCCATTTTGAGGGCTGTCTGCCGGTCGAGGTAATAGCCAAACGCGGCGAGCAGACGCTGCTCTTCGGCCCGCTGCGCCCGGTCGGACTCTCGGAAGAGGGCGAGCAGCATTGCTGCGCTGTGGTGCAGTTGCGGCAGGACAACAGCGACGGCACGCTCTACAATATCGTCGGATTCCAGACCAACCTCAAATGGCCTGAACAGGAACGCGTTTTTCGTATGATACCGGCGCTTCGCCATGCAGAATTTGTGCGCAAGGGCGTCATGCACAGGAACCTTTTCGTCTGCGCGCCTAGGGTGCTGGACGGTTTTCTGCGCCCACAGGGCAGGCGGATGACTTTTCTGGCCGGCCAGATGACTGGAGTAGAGGGATATCTGGAAAGTACGGCCATGGGACTGGCCGCAGGACTGTTTATGTTCTGCGCACTCAATGGCCGCGAAATGCCTGTTTTCCCGCTCGAAACAGCGATCGGTTCTCTGCTGCACTACCTGTCGACGGCGGTGCCCGATTCATTCCAGCCTATGAACGTCAATCTGGGCATCTTTCCCAAGCTGCCGGGCAGGAAGATTTTCAAGCGTCCGGAGAGATGCCGCGCTTATGCGGATCGCTCAGCCGAGGCGGTCAAGGATTTTCTTGCTTCCGAAAAAGATTTGTTCGCTTAGACGGCAGACTTCTGTCTTTAAATTGCAAAATGGACAAATAGTATGCAAATGCTGGCTTCTTGTGAATTTTCTCAAAATTCACTTGAAATTTGTCATTTACATGCTACAATACTCGACATGAACGGAAATATCGTTGAACACGTTGATAAATTTATCGAGTTCATGAAGACGAAAGGACGTTCGCAGAATACTCTGGTAAATTACAGAGTTGACTTGGAGCTTTTTGCTCAGTTCCTTGCAGGTACCGGCATTACGGATGTTAAGGACATTGATTCCGACAGCATCAGGATTTTCTTGAGCAACGTGCTTGGCTACGGTTCGGCAAAAACGACGGCGGCACGGCGGCTTTCTGCAGTGCGCGGCTTCGCCGGATGGCTCTGCAGCAGAGGGATGCTGGCAGCGGACCCCATCGCTGGGCTCAAAGGGCCCAAGCTTCCGGTGTCGATACCGCGGGCTCTGTCTTATGCAGACACAGTCAGGCTCATAGAGGAAGGTCCTGACAAAAACGACCAGAGCTGGCGGCGGGACAGGCTGATACTGGAGATTATGTACGGTTCGGGCTTGCGCGTCTCCGAGGTGATCGGTCTTAACTGGCAGGCGGTGGATTTTCCTTCGCGCATGCTGCGCATTTTTGGAAAAGGCAGCAAGGAGCGCGTGGTCCCGTTTGGCACGCTGGTGGAACAACTGCTACGTGAATGGCACGATATAACGGGGGCCGGAACCGAGGGGCCCGTCTTTTTATCTGAAAAAAAAGGCGGCGAACGTCTGACCGTGAGAACCGTGCACAGAATCGTGCTGCGGGCGGCGCAGAGGACCGGCCTCAGAGGAGTTTCGCCGCATACTTTGAGGCATTGTTTCGCCACCCACATGCTGGAGAACGGAGCGCCGCTGAGAGTGGTGCAGGAGATGCTGGGACACGAAAGCATCGCCACAACGCAGAAGTATCTGTCGATCACGACGGAACAGATAAAGAACAGTTACATGAAGGCACATCCCAGGGCGCTGGAACAGCAGGACGCCGAAAACTGATAAATGAAACCGAGAGGAAGAGGTATTGGAAATGGATACGCCAAAGGAACTTATCGAAGCGAGACCAAAGATCACCAACCAGTCGGCAATGCAGGATCTGCTTGAAAAAACGCGCGTAGTAAGCCGCGTGCTGCAGGCCGGCAAGGAACACGGGGCTCCTGATTATCCAAAGCTTGCAAAGCTCATGTGCGATCTTTCGGCCGCCAATGTCTACATCATCAACAGGGAAGGCAAAATTCTCGGTTCGTCCTGGATCGGCGATTATGACTGCCCGATCATGGCCGACATACTTATAAATGCGGCGATGCCTGACCCCTATGTGGAGAAGATCAACTCCTTCCACGAATCGCAGCTTAACCGCACGGACCACGGGCTCTGCGCCTATGCGGACCAGCCCTGCACCTATTCCAACAAACACACGCTGATAGTGCCGATCAACGGTTCCGGCGAAAGACTCGGAACGCTGATCCTGGCCCGTTTCGGCTGTCAGTTTGACACGAGAGATCTGGTGCTCGCCGAATATCTCTCCACCGTCGTGGGGCTTGAGATCCTCAATGACCGCGGCAAGACGATCGAAGAACGCGGCCGTGAGCGTCTGGTCGTGCAGATGGCCATGAGAGCCCTCTCTTATTCCGAAGTCGAATCGGTCCGCCATATCATCGAAGATCTGGGCGGTCCCGAGGGCGTGGTCGTGGCCAGCAAGGTTGCGGACAGAGTAGGAGTCACCAGAAGCGTCATCGTAAACGCGCTGAGAAAGCTTGGCAGCGCCGGCATCATCGAGAGCAGAAGCCTGGGCATGAAGGGCACTTACATCAAAGTTCTTAGTCCTCTGTTCCTCGAGGAGCTTGGCATCAGCCTTAAACATTAAATAAAAACTGGAGGCGGCATCATGGCGGCGAATATCCTCATAGCTGATGATTCTGTCAATGTGCGTCTGATACTGAAGGACATTCTCCACCGCAACGGCTATGCAGTTGTGGGAGAGACAGGCAGCGGTGCGGAGGCTGTAAGTCTGTTTGACAGACTGGCGCCGGACGCGGTCCTGATCGACCTGTCGATGCCTGACATGGACGGGCTCGAAGCGCTGAAAAAGATCAGGGCGCAGCATGATCGGGCGAAAGTAGTTATGATCAGCGCCATGGGACAGCAGGAACTTGTGATAGACGCGCTGAGAGCAGGCGCCTCCGATTTTATCATCAAGCCCCTGCAGGCAGAACGCGTGCTGGAGGCGTTGGAGAGAACTCTTAAATAGTTTTTTAACAAAATTTTAAGAAGTATGTGGCGAACGCTTGAATATATGATAGAATCGCCTCAATAGGAAACTTAACTTTAAGCGGAGGTTGGAACTGCAGATGTTAGAAAAGGGGTCGGCCGCGCCGTCGGTCAGCGTCGGCGAGGTAGTAAGCGGGACAGTGGAGCATGTCGCGGCATACGGCGCTTTTGTGAGGATCGAATCTGGACAGAAGGCCATGATTCATATATCCGAGCTTTCGCACAGCTACGTCAAGAAAGTTGAGGACGTGCTCACGGTCGGCCAGAAGGTCACAGCCAAGGTCATCAAGATCGACGAAAAGGGCCGCATAGATTTATCGCTCAAAGCAATGCAGCCGAAGGAACCTCCGCGTCCTGTGCATCATGAAGAGGACTTTGAAAAGAAGCTTTCCAACTTCATGAAGTTCAGCGATGAAAAGATCGCCGACCTTAACAGCAAATGCAAAGATCCGCGCGCAGCAAAAAGACGTACTGGCAACAGTCCGGGCTCGGGCGGCAAAAGAAGCTATGAGGGCTAAAAGCGCAAATTCGCCGGAGGAGAAATTTCCTCCGGCTTTTTGGTTCCAGCCGACGCCTGCCGATCTGGCAGCACTGGCTGCGATGCAAAGAGGGCGCCGCTTCGACCCATCGCTGGTTTTTGCCATTGCAGCGCGCTGCTCGCACGGTTTTCCCCAGGTGACGGTATGCGCGCCG
>Ga0163159_1001844_pt1 | contig 18937 bp, 16 predicted proteins | sample BioMet9_FD_108702 | JGI IMG/M metagenome (GOLD analysis project Ga0163159, IMG submission 108702) | Microbial communities from bioreactor (seeded with sewage sludge) at Lawrence Berkeley National Lab, California, USA - Biofuel... | ecosystem: Engineered > Bioreactor > Anaerobic > Unclassified ... | reverse complement strand
TCATCCTTGTCGGCCGGCGTGCGCGGCACGAAGAACAGAATCAGCAGGAAGATCGGCACGGCGATCCAGTAGAACTTGAAGACGGTATCCCAGCTGATGGCCGCCAGAATTCCGCCGGCAGCGGAGTTCACCGCGCCGCATAGCGAGAGCGAGCCGTTGTAGAGACCGACGAGCTTGTCGCGCTTGGCCTTGTCGCCGCGGTAGACCTGCTGAATCAGCGAAGTGGCCAGCCCGAGGATGCCGCCGAACCCGAGTCCCGAGAGCCCGCGCATGACGGCGACGAACGTGATGTCGGGTACGAGCGGCGTGCAAATCGCGCAGACGCCGAAGAGCGCGGTGCACACGAGCAGCAGCGTCTTCTTGTCGAAGCGGCGCATCAGCGGAATGACCGCGAAAGCCGCGAGCATGGCGGTGAGTTGCGAGCCGGTCATGCAGAAGTTCAGGATGTTCATGTCGGCTTCGGGGAACGCTTCCATCGTCCCGATGAACGCCGGATAGTACACAAGATCGGCCATGTAGAGGAACACGGTCAGGAATAGACCGACAAGGCCTATGCCCGATATCTTCGTAATCGTTTTCTTTGTCTTCTCGCTCATTGCATTTCTCCTTCTGTCACGCAGAACCCCATCCGTCGCAGACCCGGGTCGTCCGTCGGATCAGCCCGCCGATCGAACCCGGATCTGTTCGTCGGGTTCGCCTAGCCTACCTGCGCAGCCGCGACCGGCGTACGATGCGCCTGCAGGTAAGCGCGGCCGTAGCGCTTCGCCTCGTCGAGCACGATCTCGCGACGCTGGTTGACCACCGGATCGGAACCGGGCAGATCGACCTCGTAGAACAGGTAGTGCGCCCCGTCAGCCGCGTAGGTATCGATGACGTCGCGGACCGATGCGCGCAGGTCCTCTTCGGAAAGCGAATCATCGTTGAGCAGCTTGATGTTGTCCCAGGCGCCGATGATGTCGAGCTTGCCGTGATAGCGCTCTTGTATCGCCTTCACGTCGTTCATCACTTGGGCAGGCTGCCATGCCTGGGGACCAGTCTCGACGATGTCGTCGATGAACGACTCGCCGTGGCCGCACAGGTGAAAGTCCAGGTAGGTGCGTGGGCTGACGCGCTTCACCGCGTCGAAGAGGCGCTTGTGCAGGGGCTTGAACAGCTCGCGATACGTATCCAGCGAGATGAACGTGTTCATGGCCGATGCCATGTCGTCGGCGAGCACGAAGTGATCCACCTGCACCCGCGAGAACGTTTCCTCGATGATCTTGATGATGAAATCGGTCCACGTGCTCAGATAAGCCGAGACCTCTTCGGGGTCGGTGATGAGCGCCAGAAACGCGTTGGCATGGCCCATCGAGTCCACGAGCTGCAGGAAGGGGCCGAGCAGGAAGAACGACACCGCCTTATCCGGTTCGAGCCACATCTGGTCGATCTCGCAGGCTGCGTCCCAGTCGTACCCTTCGGTTTCGGGGAAGGTGACCACGTCGCGCCACTGGGCGACGTCCTTGAGCAGGATGAACTCCGGGTCGGGCATCGGGCCGTGCTCGTCGATCTTCCACTGAACGCCGAAGCAATCCTTGGGACGGAATGAAGCGGCTGCTTCGGGGCCGTTTTCTTCGAGATAGGCATAGTATTGCCCGGTGGGATCTTCCATGATGGAGGGGCCGAAGTAGCATTCGCAGACATCGATGTCCGGAATCCACTCCGCATCTTCGCCATGGACATAGGCATTGAAGTTCTCTCGCTCGTTCATTATCATTCCTTTCCTCAAAAAGGTTTATCTTTACTACAGTTGGTAATAATAACTAGCTTGATTTATGAGTAGAACGTGCACAGTATCTGTAATACGCGAGCTTTTTCGTATATGATGCACAATGAGCGCGTTAGAAGGGACGGATGCTATGAACCTCAATCTGCAACTCATCGAATCCGAGCTGCCCGAGCTGGACTTCGAGGAGCACCTCGTGGATGGGCCCGCCGAACTCTATGGCGTCTATCCTTTGCCCTATGAAGCGGGGCAGCCTTTCGATCCCGAGCCCATCTACATCGCACGCGCCGGGGACCTTCCGGCGATTCCCGCACTGAGCGGTGCGCGCGCCGCTCTCATCTGCATCGGCATGCCCTCCAGCGGTTATCTTGGATATTCCTTCAACACCTTGGTGCTGCACGAGGAAATCGACCCGAACCGGCTCCTTGCCATGGTGACGCGCATATTCCATCGTTACGATGAATTCGGGCAGTCGATGCAACGGGTCATCGACGAACGGCAGGACCTCGAGGGCATCGGCCAGCTAGCGATGCGATTCATCGGAAACCCCATCTGCCTGACCAGCGCCGACCTCAAGGGGATATTCCACGTGATCGGTTCTCTCGACGGCGTCAGCAGCGAGTTGCTCGAGTCCTATCGCGATGGCTACGGTGGGCATATCCCCATGGAAAAGGGTAGCTATCTGCCCGCCGACGAGATCGATGCGCTCGTATCGGATCCCGATTACTTCAGGACCGTCGACTCGACCGAGCCCGGCATCTATCCCGCGGGACGCTTCGGGTTCAGAGCGCTCTACTATCGAATCTACGTGGATGGCAAATATCGCGCCTGCTGCCTGATCGACGAATTACGCCACCCCTTGGGCGACCGCGACTTCGCGCTCGCCAAAATCATCGGCATCTATCTGAAGAAGGGCCTGCGCTACCAGCTCGCCGACCAACGCGGCGACATGCTCGGCGTCGACGAGGTGATGCAAGGGCTGCTCGCGCACCGGCTGCTCGACGAGCGGCGCATCCTCTCAGCGCTCTACGAACTCGAATGGTCGGCGGATGACACGTTTTTCTGCATGGCAGTCGAGACCAAATCGGTCGACACCACCCCCGATGTGATCTACACGCAGGCGCTCCAGCTCGCTCCCGACCTGCAAACCCAATGCTTCACGAGATTCGATGGGCGGATGGTGTTCGTCTTCGACCTCACGCAGCTCGGGAAGACGCAGGCACAGAAATTCGAGCAGATCCAGCCGATTCTGCGCGACCGGTTGTTCAGCGCCGGTGTCAGCCAGACGTTCACGGACTTCAAGGAGCTCTACTACTTCTACCGGCAGGCACTGAGCGCGCTTGAAATCGGCGGAGCGGCTCATCCGATGCAGTGGTATTTCAAGTACGAGGACTATCGGCTCGACGACTACATCAGACGCTGCAAGGGCAATACGGTCCCATCGGCGCTGATACCGTCTTCGCTGCGCCGGCTTGAGGCTTACGATCGCGAGAAAGGCAGCGAGCTGCTGCCGCTGCTGCGCAGGTATCTGGACAACGCGATGAATGCGGCCGAGACGACGCGGCAAACCTATGTGCACCGTAACACGCTCATCTACCGTCTGGAGAAAATAAGGGAAGTGAGCGGCATCGATCTGACCGACCCCGACGAGCGCCTCGAAGTCATGATCGCCTTCAAGCTGATGGATGCATAGCGTACGCGCGCCGCTGCATATGCGAGCGGAGATGAAGGATACTTCCGCGGGCTTCGATGAGCGGGCTTTCGCTTGATCGGTGCCCCCATGAGCTTCCGCGGTTTCGCGTTCGCCTCAGAGGCTGCGGCTGGCCGCGTTGCGCGCGAGGACGGCATCCATCTTCTCGCGGTACCCTTCCCGATGGCAGCAGCAGTCCAACGGGTTCTTCTTGTGCATGTCGCCCATCATGGCCAGAGCCGCCGTGGGACATCCGCTCAGGCATTCGGGATAGCGGTCGCATGCGGCGCATTCCTCGTTTGCCTGCAAGTACTCCCGGCGGGAGAAGCATGCTTCCTGAACATAGGGACCTGCGGTCAGGAGTTCTTTGAGCGGCTGCCGTTTCACGTTTCCGTAGGAGATACCCATCCTCCTCAGAAGGCCCGTCATCATGAGGCACGGGACAAGCTCGCCATCTGCAGAGATGCCAACCATGCCGCGGACACTGCCGCAGACCGGCCTGCTGTCACGGAAGCCCGCGCGTGCCCCTTTCGCGGCGCGCGAGACCCCCGTCGGGTCGAGGAGCGCTAAGCCCCAGAGCTCCGCCTTCATCCGACAGTCGGTCTTCAGATAGCCATCGGCGAAATCCAGCAGCGCTTCGAAGTACTCTTCCGGCGACAGCAGGTACGCATCCGCCGATGTCCTGAATCGCTGCGGCCGCAACGTGGGCATCACCTGAAGAGCGCCCACGCCCATGCCGTCGAGCATCAGAGCGCTCGGAAGCAGCGCGTCGACGTTCCTCTTGTTCAGGTTGGTCGCGACTTCCACAGGGAACCCATACGCCGAGCAGAGTTCGATGGCCTCGCGCGCGCATTCCTCGGCGCCCGTCTTCCCGTGGAACCAGTCGTGGGCACCGATCCCGTCGAACGAGATCTTGATGACGGGACGGCAGCCGATGCGTTCCATCTCATCGAGGATCTCCGCAGTCAGCAGCTCGCCGGTGGTATAGAGGGCCTCGACGTACATGCCACGGCGATAGATTTCGCGGATGATATCCAGAAAACGGGGGTGCATCAGGGGTTCGCCGCCAGTTAGCTTGAAGCAGTTGATTCCGCAAGCGGCCGCTTGCTCGATCAGGTCGAGGCATTCCTCCCAGGTGAACTCGGGGGCATCGCGGCATTCCGCCCAGGCGAGCTCATCGGTATCGCGGTCACGCCCCGCGCTACCGTCGCGGCAACCATCCGCCGCATTGTGGCCATGCTCCGCGTCGCCGCCGTCGCAACTATCCGCGGCTTCACGGCCACGCCCCGCGCCACCATCGCGGCAACCATCCGCGGCATTGCGGCTATGCTCCGCGCCACCATCTGCCGCGCTGTCGACGATGGCCCCGTTGTAGCAGTACGGGCAATGATAACCGCAGCGCTCTGTGATAGACCAGAACGCACGCAGGAAGAGGCGGTTCTCGCACACCAGCGGCTTTTGCCACGCCGTCAACGTTTCCCCATCGAACGCAGGGCGGCAGAGTCCCTTCTCCACCAGCGACCGTTGCAGGCCGTCATCGGGCACATCCTCTTGCCCATCGCAACGGCAGAGCCGCTCGTATTCGTCCTCGTCCAAGTACTTCGCAAAACGCTGCCCCTTGAGGTAATAGGCATGCGGAACCATGAGCCACGACCGCAGCGCAACGTTTTCGGAGAGCAGGTACCTCATGGCAGTCATCTTTCGCTTCGATCTATCTGGTCGATGATCTCCGAGAAGTTGCGGAAGTAGCGTTCCGGCGTGAACTTCTCCGTTTGCATCAGGGCATTCCGGGAAAGCTCGCGCCGTTTCTCCTCGTCGTTCAGCACCGCGTCAATCTTTTCGGCAAGCGTTCTGACTAAATCTCGGTTGTACGCAACGAATTCGGCCGCTCCATCGCACACATACTCGGGTATCGCACCCCTCTTCGTCGTGATGAGCGGCACCCCCGCGGTCATCGCTTCGATATTTGCTATGCACGCGCCCTCTTCGCACAGAGACGGCATGACCGCCAGATCGGCTATATTGAAATATCGATAGAGCTCGGCATTGCGGACATAGCCCGCTTTGATGACGGGGTAGGTGGCCTTTCCGATCTCTTCATCGACGCATCTCCCATACCGGGCGTTCGAGAGGCATTCGCCGCAGAGAATCAGGGTGACATTGGTGGGAGAAAGCAGGTTGAGCGCCCTCACGAGCGAAAGCGTGCCTTTATCGTTGGAGATTCGCCCCACGAATACTACCACCCGGTCGTCTTCCCTGACCCCAACGCTCTTCCGGAACGCTTCCTTCTCGTCGGCGCTCAGCCGCTGGGACATTTGACGGGTGTCGCAGCAATTGGGTAGCACGAAGACGCTCTCGCGTTCTCTTCCGGTCAAGTCCATCCAATCGCGGGCCACGAAATCGCTGACGGCAATAAGATAGCCAAAACTCCCGTCAATTCTTCTCGCTCTGTCGCTTCTCCGTTCTGGCATCTTATGATGGAGCATGAATGCGATTCGCTCTTTGGGATATGCCTTGGCGAGATACGGCGATAGGCGTTCGCGCAAGATGCCGTGAATCACCAGGTCAAAATCCTGCCGCCGTTTCAAGTACCTCAGCTCCTGTACGAAAACCGTGGAATCCGGTATGCGTATATTCAGGCAGCGATGCGCCAGAAGCGAAATCATCTCGAGGAAACGGTCTGTCCGCGGATGCGTCTTGAAATACACGAACCGTGTGTGACGATACCCTGCGCCGAGCGCGGCTGCCCGCGAATCGTACGCGGATAAAACGGTGAAATCGAAGCGCGGGCTCTTCTCGTTCTCATCCAGCAGCAACTGCAGGACCGTTTCCTTCGGCCCGCCCTTCACGGCCGGGATGGGCAGCTTTGACGCTGAGAAGATGCAGATGCTTTTCACCGATGATTCCCTCAATGCAAGCTCTACGCCGATATCCGAAACCTGTTTATCGGCAACGGCACTTTTCGTATAATTAAAACCATTATACGAAATCTCGACGATGCGGTAGCGGCTTTGTTTTTACGACGGGCATATATGGACGCGCGAAGACGCTTGGAGCAAGCGCCGCCCCGGTCGTATTTCGAGAAGCGCTCTTCGATGGCAAACTACTGCCGCATTGACTCTATCGGCGAGCACGTGAAGAGCTTCGCTCTTTGTCTGGAAGACGATCGCTTTTATATCGAGAAGTGGTACGACCTCAAAATGATGCGTTACTTCTTCTTCTATAACATCAGGCATCGCGAGACAAAAAGGGGCGCCAGCACCATTACCCAGCAGCTGGCCAAGAACATGTACTTCGCTTTCGAGAAAACGTATTTCCGCAAAGCGTCCGAATGGTTCGTCGCGAGAGAGCTGTACCGGGTCCTTTCCAAAGACGAGATACTTGAGTTGTATCTGAACATCGTGTACTTCGGGAACGGGCAGTATGGCATCGGGGATGCCGCGTCGTTCTATTTCGATAAGGCACCGAAGGACCTCACCATCAACCAGAGCGTGATGCTGATTGCCATCCTCTGCATGCCCACGCGGGCCAATCCGCTGAAACATCCCGATATCTTCTTGCGGAGGAGAAGAAAGGCATTGCTCAGACTGGCGACGCGCGGTTTGATCACATTGGACGAGGCAAACCAGATTATCCGGGATTACTCTGATGCGATGCTGGACCCCGAGCTGCGCGTCGATCGCCCAGTCGACGCGGAAGACCGGGTACCCCCGCTGAACGAAGCGTTCTATTTCGAGTACTTCGCGATAAATTGACCGATAAACGAGTTAGAATGATTTTATAAGCAGAACACTCCCGACCAAAAAGATGAGAGGCTTGACGATGGCCGACAAGAAGAGCGACAGGCAAGGCAACGAGACAGAAGCCAAACAGCAAAGAGAACTATCTTCGGAAAAACTGGCGAAAGAAGAGCTGTCAGCAAAAGAGCTGGAAAACGTTTCGGGCGGATGCGACGAAGGCGATTCGTAGAAATCCGATCAATCTATCTGAATGAAAGTCATAAGAATCTTTCTCACGGAGAACCCTTGCTACACGGCAAACCGAAAAATTGCGGTGAAGGGCCTGATGCTTCACTCGGTAAGCTGCGCTCAACCGGATGCAAAGAAATTCATCCGCTCTTGGAACAATAGCAGCTATGACCGATGCTGCGTGCATGCATTCATCGACGGGAACGATGGAACGGTTTATCAGACGCTTCCTTGGGATATGCGGGGTTGGCACTGCGGCGCGGACAGCGAAGGGAGCGCCAACAACACCCATATCGGCGTTGAGATGTGCGAGCCGTCTTGCCTCGTCTATTCCGAAGAGCAATCGTTTGTATGCACGGATACAACCACGGCAATAGAGGTGGTGGAGCGTACCTACCGGGCAGCCGTCGAGCTGTTCGCAACGCTTTGCGTCGAGTATCGGCTGAATCCGCTCGAGGACGGCACAATCATCAGCCATGCGGAAGGACACCGCAGGGGCATTGCGTCGGGCCATGCCGATCCGGAACATCTCTGGAACGGCCTCGGCCTACCCTATTCGATGGATTCCTTCCGCAAGGCGGTCCGCAAAGAAATCCCGCTTCTGCGACCGCAACGCTTCATCGAACTCGTCGGTCCGCTCGCCGCGCACGATATGCGCATGACGGGAATCCTCGCATCGGTAACGATTGCTCAGGCGATACTCGAATCCGGTTATGGCGCCTCCGATTTGGCGCGCAACGCGAAGAACCTGTTCGGGATGCAGTGCAGCCTATCCGGCAATAGTTGGACTACCGTGTGGGACCAAAAGGAAAGCTACGCGAAAAAGACCTCCGAGCAGGACGCGGATGGCACCGTATCCATCGTCGACGCGAGCTTCAGGAAGTACCCGAATTTCGAGGATAGCGTAGAAGACCATTCGCGCTATCTCCTGCAGTCGACGCGTGACGGCGCGGCAAGATACAAAGGACTTTCCGGCTGCGGGGACTATCGGCAAGCCGCCCAGATCATCGCGCACGGCGGTTACTCGACCGACCTGGCATACGCCGACAAGCTTTGCGACCTCATAGAGCGCTGGCAGCTCACGAGGTTCGACGAGGATACGTAAACAACGGGGACTCTGCGCTCCGACAGCTGCGGAGCGCAGAGTCCGCTGCTTGCAGCGGATGGCCTACAGCGCCTCGTTGGCAGCATCGATAAACGCCTGGAGGTTGTCGAAGTCGGTGTTGAACGGCGCACCGCAGCCGCTGGAGAGAATCAAGCCGTTGCCGTAGAGTTCCTTGAGGTGCATCACACGGTCGTGCACGGCTTTGGGGTTTTTCATGAAGAGCATGGTCGGCGGGATGTCGCCCTGCATGCAGATCTTATTGTTCACGAAATTCTCCGCCACCGCATCGATATCGGTGAAACCGTCGAGCTGGATGAGCGTCTTTTCCGTCGTGAACTCATGGAGATGCTCGTTGAAGATCTTGGTCCAGTAGCCATCGGCGTGCACGATGAGCAGCTTGTCATGCTCGCGTGCGTAGTCGATATAGTACTGGAAGACCGGCCAGCATACCTTGTCGAAGCTCTCGGGGCCGGCAGTGCGGTCGTCGAAACGCGCCATGGCAATGCAGACCGCGGGCATACCGCCCATCTCGGCGAACATAGCTTCGGTCATGGCGATTTCCCATTCCGCGAACATCTGCATGATCTGGCGGGTGCGGTCGGGCTCCATGTACATATCCATCAGGCATTCCGTAAAACCGCGCGTCATCGAGTAGAGCAGCGGTCCGCCGTATCCGGGAAGCGGCATGTCGTACCAGGGATCGTCGCCGTTGGCCGCTGCGCACTTTTGCGCATAGATCATAGAGAGTTCGATGCCCCTATCGGTAGCCGGGCCAGCTTCCTCGGGCCAGTTGGGGATGACGTACTTGTCTTCCCATTCCTGGATGCCGTTCTCCAAGATGAAATCGATACCGGCATCGTCGAGCGGGTCGGCCTCGATCACCTGGAAGACTTCCTCAGGCGGAAGCTCCAGCCCGGGTGTCCTGTACACGATACCGGTGTAGTCAGCGCTCATCATCGGCCCGTAGATGTAGGCGGGTAACGTGTCGCCGCCCATCTTCTGACCGGCCTCGATGATCGTGTCCAACGCCCATTCGGGGCGAGTGTACATGTCGCCGGGCAGGAACTCGTCGCTGATCCATTTCCCGATCAGGCCGCCGTCGAAGTTGACGTAGGTGGTGCGGTCAACCGGCTTGCAGGCGATGGCGTTCTCGAAACGCTCGATGTGGGTCATTCCCATGGCAAATCCTCCTCTTAGCGAGGCCGGAGGGCTTCCGCATCTCTGCGACGTGCTGGCCTTCCGGCCGATAGATACGTTCACTCAGGCGATACCTGGCCGCAGCCGTGGCAGATTAGGCTGCGGTCGAAGTCGGCTCAGTATCAGACTCGGGCGCCGGCTCTACCTCGCCATAGACTTCGCCCTTCTTCTTGGAGCGCGTGGCGCAGATCAGCGAGAGCACGAACGCGATAACGATGCTGCCGAGCAGGACTGGGTAGATCGGCGCGAGGAGCGTCGTGCCGAGAATCGTCTGCACCGCCGTGACCACGTAAGGCGAGATGAAAGCGCCAAGGCACATAGCGATCGTGACGAACGTGATAGCCGTAGACGCTTTGGAGGCAGGCGCGGACTCGGCCGCGTAAACCATGTAGTAGGCTAAGCCCACCGCGTAGGCGAACGACTCGCAGGCAAGGCCGAGCGACAGCACGATGATCGATCCGCCGATGCTGTAGAGAACCAGGCCGACAACCATGATGGCGTAGAAGAAGACCGGCAAGAAGCGCTTCATACGGTGGAAGATGTTGGCGAAGATGATGCCGGAGAAGAACCCGATGACGTTGGCGAAAGCGCACATGTAGCCGGCGGTCGTCTCGTCGCCGAGGCCGAGCTCGACCACGTAGACCGAGCACTGCCCGGAAGCGACAGCCATGAACATGATGTTGACGAACATGTAGGCAAGCGATGCGAGGATGATCTTGGGCAACGCGGCATGCCAGGCGGCGGTGTCGTCGCTGCCGACGGCTACGGTCTGAGCTTCCGCTTCGGCGATTGCTTCCGCGTCATCCTTGTCGGCGGGCGTGCGGGGCACGAAGAACAGGATCAGCAGGAACACCGGCACAGCGATCCAGTAGAACTTGAAAACGGTATCCCAGCTGATGGCCGCCAGCAGGCCGCCGATGACTGAGTTCAGCGCGCCGCACAGCGAGAGCGAGCCGTTGTAGAAACCGACGAGTTTGTCGCGCTTGGCCTTATCGTGGCGATAGACCTGCTGGATCAGCGAGGTCGCCAGTCCGAGGATACCGCCGAAGCCAAGGCCCGAAAGCGTGCGCATGACGGTGACGAACGTGATGTCGGGCACGAGCGGCGCGCAGATAGCGCAGACGCCGAAGAGCGCGGTGGACACGAGCAGCAGCGTCTTCTTGTCGAAGCGGCGCATCAGCGGGATAACCGCGAAGGCCGCGAGCATGGCGGTGAGCTGCGAGCCGGTCATGCAGAAGTTCAGGATGTTCATGTCGGCTTCGGGGAATGCCTCCATCGTCCCGATGAACGCCGGGTAGTACACGATATCGGCCATGTAGATGAACACAGTCATGGACAGACCCACGAGGCCGAGCCCCGAAATCTTGGTAATCGTTTTCTTCGTCTTCTCGCTCATTTGCGTTTCTCCCGTTCTCTCTTTGAGTACTAACGTTCCTTGCGGATTACATCAGGCGCGGCCGTGCAGCCTAGCTCACCATCGCGCCGACCGGCTGATCCCGGTGCGTCTGCAGGTACTCGCGGCCATAGCGCGCCGCCTCGCCAAAGACAACCTCCAGACGGTGGTTGAGCACCGGGTTGGAGTCGGGCTGATCGACCGCGTAGAACAGGTAGCGCGCCCCGTCTGCCGCGTAGGTGTCGATGGTCTCGCGCACCGCCGCGCGGAGCTTCTCGTCGGTGATGCCCTCTTCGTAGAGCAGATGGGTGTTATCGAAGCCGCCAACGATGTCAAGCTTGCCGTGATGGCGTTCCTGCACGGCCTTGACATCGTTCATCACCTGAGCCGGCTGCCATGCCTCGGCACCGATCTCGACGATGTCGTCAAGGAGCGATTCGCCGTGCCCGCACAGATGGAAATCGCAGTAGGTCTGCGGACTCACGCGCTTGACCGTATCGAAGAGCTGCTTGTGCAGCGGTTTGAACAGTTCACGATACGTATCCAGCGAGATGAACGTGTTCATGGCCGAAGCCATGTCGTCGGCGAGCACGAAGTGGTCGACCGGAATGCGCACGAACTGCTCCTCGATGATCGTGCACATGAAATCGGTGAATGCGCCGAGGTAGGCGGAAACCTCCTCGGGGTCGGTGATGAGCGAGAGGAATGCATTGGCATGGCCCATCGTGTTCACCAGCTGCATGAAAGGCCCGAGGAAGAAGAACGTCGTCGCTTTCTCCGGGTCGAGCCACATGCGGTCGATCTCGCAATCGGCATCCCAGTCGTAGCCTTGTGTCTCGGGGAAGCGGACCACGTCGCGCCACTGCGAGATGTCTTTCAGCAGGATGAACTCGGGATCGGGCATCGGGCCGTGCTCGTCGACCATCCACTGGATGCCGAAGCAGTCCTTCGGACGGAACTTGGCGGCGGCTTCGGGACCATGTTCCTCAAGATAGGCAAAATACTGGCCGGTGGGATCCTCGAGGATCTCGGTGCCCAGATAGCACTCGCACACATCGATATCGGGTATCCACTCTGCTGCCCCGCCGTGTACGTAGGCATTGAAGTTCTCTTTCTCGTTCATCGTATTTCCTTTCCGTTCACCAGAGCTGTCTGACCTGCAAAGCACTTACGCGAATAGCGATAGAGTTCGTTCCAGTACGCGGGCTGGATGGGATAGTCGGCGTAGTACGTCTCGAGAATCACCGGCTGACCCCAGCGTATGACCTGGTCGACGAACGCGTGGGCGGCAGCTACCTGCTCGGCCTCGGGCGCATCAGGCGCGGGCACGCCCGGCGTCACATGGAACTTGATCTTCTCTCCGTATTGCGGCACGACCGTGTCGAAGTCGAGCAGCGGCTGGCACTCGTGCATGTCGAAGCCGGCGGCGATGTAGGCAGGCACCAGCGAATCGACCTTGCCGCAGCTATGGACTTCCGCGGCGAGTCCGAGCGCGTGGATGTGGTCGGTGACCTTGCGCATATGCGGCACGACGCGTTCCATCACCATGTCGACCGAGAAGAACGGAGCGGTCTTATGGCCCCAATCGTCATGAAGGCAGACCGCATCGATCATGCCGGGAAACGTCTCGACGTACTTGTCGATAATCATGATGTAGAGATCGGCCAGACGATCGAACAGCCCGTGCATGGTCTCGGCCTGGTCTTCATCGATCATGGCCAGAAGCGCGTTCTGGAAGTCGAGGAACGAGATGAGACGCTCGAAGAAGCCGGTGGTGATGACCGGTTCCCAGAACGTGTCGGGGTCAGCGCTTTCGAGCGTGCGTTTCTTGCCGCCCGCCCAATCCCATGAATCGATCGTCTCCTTCGTGGGGAACACGATTTTGTCCTCCCACTCGGAAAGCTCGGAGAGCGTGGGGTTGCCGGGGCGAACCGTGGCACCGCCGATATCGGGCTCGTACTCCCAGGTGATGCCGAACATATCCTTGCCGCCGAGCTGGTCTTCGGGGATAATCGCGTCGGACACGATGCCCTTCGCGATGCCTTCGGGTATGCAGCTCAAAATAAGGTACTGATAGTCGTTGACCGAGCACTGCCAGAGCGGGCGCCCCGCGAGCGTGCGCTTGAAGTTCTCCTTGGTGGTGACAGGCGTATTAAGCACTTCGATCGGCTCACCGTAGACCATGCGCGTGCCGACCATCTCCATCTCGCGCTCGTCGAACACGGGGTTTTCCATCAGCTTCCTCCTGACCTTGAATCTCCGCAGCATCACGCTTCAGCGGAACCCCGCAAGCGCTGCTTTGAAGGCTAATTTGATTACATTGGGAAATAATAACCAGTTCATTTCCCGAGTAATACAGAAAGAGTCTCCGTAAAAGTTCATGTCTTTCGTATATAATTTCTGAAATATGTGTTGCGCATAATCGAGACCAGAAGATGCGTAACCCGCTGCGAAGGCAATCCGTCGCGAAATCTGCCGCCGAAAGGCCGAGCAGTCTAGGGAGACGCCATGAACCTCAACCTCCAGCTCATCGAGTCCGAACTACCGGGGTTCGACTTCGAGGAATACCTGGTGGATGGTCCCGCGGTGCTCAACGGCGCCTATCCCCTGCTCTACGAGACGGGAAGCCCCTTTGGCACCTCCCCCATCTACATCGCAGGGGTCGGCGATCTTCCACCAGTGCCAACGCTGACCGGCGCTCGCGCGTCCCTCATCTGCATCGGCACACCGTCGGACAGCTACCGCGGGCAATCCTTCAACACGTTGGTAATCAAGAACGATGTAAATCCACGCCGGGTACTGGCTTTAGTGACCGAGGTCTTCCATCGGTACTACGAATTCGAGCTTGCCATGCAACATGTCATCGACGAGCGACAGGACCTCGAGGCTATCGGGCAACTCGCGTTGCGCTTCGTCGACAACCCCATCTGCTTCTCGAGCGCTGATATCAAGGCAATTTTTCATGTGGTCGGGTCTCTCGACGGCGTCAGCGACGAGATGCTCAGATCCTACCGCGATGGCTATGGCGGGCACGTTCCCATGGAGAAAGGCACCTATCTTTCCGCAAGCGAAATCGACGCCCTCTTGTCGGATCCCGGCTACTTCAAAACCGTGGACATGACCGAACCCGGCATCTTACCAGCAGGGCACTTCGGGTTCAGGTCGCTTTACTACCGCATCTACATCGAGGGAAAATACTGCGCCTGCTGCGTCTTCGATGAGCTGCGCCATCCTTTCGGCGATCGCGACTTGGCCCTCATGAAGATAGTCGGCGAATACCTGAAGAAGGGGCTGGTCTACCAATCGGCTATCCGCTACGGCGATCTGCTCGGCGTCGACGAGGTTTTGCAGGGACTGCTCGCGCACCGGCTGCTCGACGAGCGCCGCATCCTCGCGGCGCTGTACGAGCTCGACTGGCAGGTAGACGATACGTTTTTCTGCATGGCGGCGGAAACGAAATCGATTGACACAACAGTCGATGTGATCTACACGCAGGCGCTGCATATCGCGCCCGCGCTGCAAACCCAGTGTTTCACCGGGTTCGATGGACGGCTGGTGTTCGTTTTCGATCTCACGCAGCTTGAGAAGACGCAAGCCGAAAAGCTCGAGCAGGCCCAGCCGATTCTGCGCGACCGGCTGTTCTACGCCGGCATCAGCCAGACATTCACGGACTTCAAGGAACTCTACTATTTCTACCAGCAAGCGATCAGCGCGCTGGAAATCGGCGGCACGGTGCATCCCATGCAGTGGTTTTTCAAGTATGAGGACTATCGGCTCGACGACTACATCAAACGCTGCAAGGGCAAGACCGCCCTATCAGCATTGGTTCCGTCCTCGATTCAGCGCTTGCAGGAGTACGACCAAGAGAAAGGCAGCGCGCTCCTCCCGCTGCTGCGCACGTATCTGAATAACGAGATGAACGTGGCCGAGACTATTCGCCAAACCTACATGCACCGCAACACCTTCCTCTACCGTCTGGAGAAGATCAAGGAAATCAGCGGCATCGACCTGTCCGATTCCGACCGGCGTCTCGAGGTTATGATCGCTTTCAAGATAATGGAAGCGTGACGCACCTTCTCCACCCCGCATCCTTGACGGTAGCGATATGCGAGAATACAATGTATTCAACTACTTGGGAGATTGGAGCGAACCATGGCCACATTGACACTGAGGATGGATGACGCGGATGCCGAAGTCGCGAAGAAGTTCGCCGCTTTCGAAGGCAAGAGCTTCTCCGATTTCGCGCGTGATGCCATCTTCGAGAAGATCGAGGATTACGAAGATCTGCAAGAGTTGCGTGAGGCCATCGCCCATGATACGGGCGCGCGTCACAACCATGAAGACGTGCTGGCCGAGTTGGGATTCTAGATGGCATGGCATGTCGCGTACACCGATCGTGCGCTCAAACAGCTCAAGAAGATGGATCGATTCGACGCGCAGATCATCCTCTCCTGGATTGGCAAGAATCTCGAAGGATGCGATGACCCGCGCGCACGCGGCAAAGGGCTCGTAGGCGATCGCTCCGGTGAGTGGCGATATCGTGTGGGGGATTATCGGATTCTCTGCATGATTCAAGATGACGTGCTGCTCGTCGAGGTCTTCTCGATCGGCCACCGGAGCGAGGTCTATAAACGCTGAACCAAAGAAGCGCTGGCTCTCTTTCAGCAGAGAGCCAGCGCTCTGACGCAGGTAGGCGAATTCGCTAAACCTTGCTATTGGCTGACGCTCGCCGGAGCGGCCGGGTCGGCGGTCTCCTCCTCGAGGAACTTCTCCTTCTTGTCCTTGGCGCAGCCAATCGCCTCGACGACGAAGGCTATCAGCAGGACCCCCGCTGCGAACGGATAGGTACCGGTTATGAATCCGCCGGTCGTCCCCATCAAAGCAGTGCAGAGATAGACGCCGATCGTGATGCCGACGCTATAGCAGAACGTGATGAGCCCCATGGCGAAGCCGTTGCGGGATGCCGGCACGCTGCAAGCCGCATACGCGAACGACTCGGACAGAAACCCGCCATAGACGAAGCCATAGGCGGCCGCGAACACGATTGCGACAATCTGGCTCGGAGCCAACCATGCCCAGAAGTAGAGCACGGCGGGGACGGCGATGTAGAACAGGCTGAGCTTCCGGTGAAACTTGCTGAAAGCCATGCCGAAGAGCAGCGAAGCAAACAGGCTTCCGAGGGAGGTCAGCGACGAGCATATGCCCGTGAACGACGTGTCGCCCAAATTGTTCTCCGCGATGAAGACGGAGATGAAGCTGAAAAACGCGCAGTAGGCCATGAAGAAAAGGAACGCGGAGATGAAGAACACCCAGAACCGCGATCCCAGGCCTTCCTTCTTCGCGGACTTTTCGACGCTTTCCGCCGCTTCGTCCTGCGGGCGCTCGGACGGCTTGATGTTGGGGAGGAAGAAAATCGTCATGATCAGCATGGGCACGGAGAACCAGTTCACGTTGAACGCGAGCTGCCAACCGTTGATGGCGAGGATACCAGCGATATAGGTGATCGCGATACCGCAGAACGACATCGCCGCCGTGTAGTAGCCCATCTGACGGGCGCGCTTGTCGGGGTCGACGAAGACCTCGCTGATGATGGCCATGCCCGCCGTGTTCGCGAACCCCGCGCCGCATGCCATGATGAAGCTGCAGGCGGTCAGCCAGAGGATGTTGCTCCCCCATGCGGCGGTGACGCCGAAGACCATCAGGATGCCGGCGATGACGAGCTCGAGCTTGGTCGAGATCTTTTTCAGGAGCGCGCCACCGATGAGGCTGGCAGCAGCCGTGAGCAACGCCGGCCACGACAATATGGCGGTGACCATGCTGGCGTCATCGGGAAACGCGACGAAGAGGTCGTTGATGATGACGATTTCCGATAGCTGCCACATGACGGTGAACGAGGAAGCCCAGATGGCGATAGAGAAAAGCACCGTTTTTGTTTTGCTCATTTGAGTAGGCATGTCAATCCTTTCTCGGTTTTCGCCGTCTTCCGTACGCCGCGTCCCACGATGCACGGAGCGTGACGGCGCAGACGGCGAAACAATGACGGAAAGCGCCTGCGGCTTTCGGAAGAGATGGAGACGGGCGCCAATCCCGAAGCGCCCGTCCCTTCACATGGCCTCAGCCCTGCGTTCATCTTAATCCGAAGCCCGCTGCCAAGAGCGTCAGACCGTCGCCGCAACCGCCTGCTCCACCTCGGCGACGGAGTCTTCTATCTTCCCCTGGATATCGCTGGCCAGAGGTTCTATCGGGCCCTGCGCGACAACGTCTTTAACCCATTCGGTCAACCTGTCGGTCATACTGCTGCGACCATCGGCCAAGTATTTGTCGTAGCTACGAGGAGCGCTGATGCCGGGTTCCCAGAAGTCGCGGAAGTTCGTGAGCGTGTCCATGTCCATCAGGAAGTTGCCGCCCGGCTTGACGCCTGCGATCGCATCGACGCACAGGGTGTCGTCGTTGATTTCCATAGCCTGTCCCATGCGATGCGCATAGCTGATCGCACGGTCGTTGAAGGCGAGCGAGACCAGGGAAGCGCTTGCACCGCCCTCGAGGCCACCGGCGGACATATTCATCATCGAGCCGCACATGACGGCCGTCTGGCATTGCACGCCAATATCGAACGCGTTGATCTCATCGAACAGCCCGTTGCCCGTATCGCCGTACTTCTGGTTGAACGGAATGTCCAGATAGCGGAAGATGGCTGCCGTGACGCTCGAGCACAGGTCGCTTTCAGGCCAGGAGTGCGAAGGCATGAAGGTCTTCATGTCGAGGTAGTCGTAGATGCCGGAGGCCACGAACGGCGCACCTTCAGATGCCAGTTGGCTGATGAGCAGGCCGACCAGCGTGTCCGCTAGGCCTTCCACGATGCTGCCCGCCATGTGAATCGGGCTCGCGCCGCCGAATCCCAGACCGGGGATGTGGACCACAGGCAGATGCTTGCGCGCCATGTACATGAGCTGATCGGTTCCCTCATGCGTATGGATGCGCGGGTCGCGCGGGCAGACGAGGTCGATATTGAACGGCTTGTCGCGGAATGCCTTCTCGCCGCCGGCGATGGTCTCGTACATGTCGATCATGCGATCCAGATGCTCCCGGCCGACGACCCAATACATGAAGGGCTTGGTCGAGTTGGTCGGCAGCGCCTGCACCTCGTAGAGATCCGAGAGCTCCGAGCGGCGGTCGAACACCGAGGACATGCAAGCAGACCAATCCAAGTTCTGCATCGCGCAGGAAACCAGTGCCGCATCGCAGGCATCTTTATAGGTGCCGGTGCGCTTCTCGCGCGTGTCTACGTCGATGGTGTAGACGGTGCCGAGGCACGGGCCGAAGAATGTGTTGCCCTGCTTGAGCTCCATGGCAGGCTCGCCCTTGCGGTTGTAAAGGGTAAACTCGCTCGGAGCGACTTTAATTGCATGCTCGAGCACATCACGCGGAATCTTGACCTCTTCGCCATCGACCTTGCACCCGGCATCCCCCATCAGCTTGAGAGTCTCCGGATTTTGGACCAGGCAGCCCGCCGTTTCGAGGAGCTTGTAGACGGCGTCCATCACCTGTGCACACTGTTCTTCGCTGATTGCGTCGTAGACGATACGTCCTTTATCCATGATCGTTCCCTTCCTTCTTGGTAATCCCGAAAAGCGCGCAAATTACACCTGTACAATATATATATTGCACATATAGAGAACTCGTTCTCATGCCATCTCTCGTCGACTGGATACAGTTTAGACGCTGTTCGTCCAAAGCGTTAGGGTTAATCTTGCACACTCTTTTTCATTTATATGTATATTCAGTACATATAGATATATACTGTAGCAACGCTACGTAATAC